>Ga0256843_1000357_pt1 | contig 39413 bp, 37 predicted proteins | sample AlvinellametaG_FD_191572 | JGI IMG/M metagenome (GOLD analysis project Ga0256843, IMG submission 191572) | Pompeii worm associated microbial communities from hydrothermal vent at the East Pacific Rise, Pacific Ocean - Alvinella | ecosystem: Host-associated > Annelida > Integument > Unclassified ...
TTTTCAATGATCTAAATATACTTTCTTCTTCCGTCTTAGAAGAAAGATTGATATAATCCATAAAACGCATAATCTAACCTGATATTTTAACCCAAAATCCCTGTGGTGAAATATCAAAAGGATCTTCCGTATCAACAATAATTCTAATTTTATTCTTATCCATATATCTGATTGTGGCCATTTTTTCAATTTCATGCGTGCTGTTATTATAACATGTGACATGAGGATAATAAGCATCAAGATTATGAACAACGTCTGTATACCATCCTTCTGATTGGGTATAAACAAACATAGATGGTGTCAGAAGACCTTCCCATGATCTTAACATATTAACATACAATTCATGCATATCTTTATTTGATACTACTTTATTTCTAAGAATATCAACACTGTTAAGATCTACTTCTTCAATACCGTGTGGTGGTCCCGCCGATACATTATAAGATTGAACTGTTGAATCTACATGATGATCCCATTTCCATCCTAATGCATTTGAAATGATCTTATTTCTTATGTCATCCGTTTCATTAACATTTACAAAATCAAGACCATGTGGATTTTCGCCAATTTCTGTAATTTCACGCCAATGACTATTCCATTGACAAACAAGTGCATCAGAAACAAGCTTATTCATCTCTGTTGATATATTTGATCCACTTGGACCAGCACTGGTACATGACGTAAGATTTGCTGGAAATGTTGGAGCGGTCGTGGGTAAAATATTTATATTATCTACCATACCATAGGCAACACCAACTCTTTCCCATTCAATTTTAAATTTCTGATCATATCTATACCCATGTGGTTCGGTGCTATCAGCTATCCAAAATTCATAATACCCATTATCAAGTGTTTGTAATTGCGGGCTTGTTTGAACAGTTGATGTATTACAGGTATTATATGAACTGTACTCATCAAGATATAAACAAGCTAATGTATCAGTACCAGCTAGTTTAACGGTAACATTTGCATTTTCTATTGGTTCACCAGCCTCATTTACAATAAAGCCCCAAAAATGATATCTCATATTTTTATCCTTTATTATGTTTTAATAATTCTCTTTTGTATTTAATCATATCACCGAAAGTATAATCCATTTCTGGTTGGCCAAATATACCTTTATTAAAACCAAGTTCTGTTTTTATAAATTGCCATGGTGTATCACCATACATTTTCATAAAATTATGCATCATTTTTTCAACAGTATCTATTTGTTTTTCTGTTTTTGCGGATTTTAATGATTTTTTAATTTTTTGCAACGCTTGTTTTCTTTTCTTAGTATTAAAAGAAATATTCATCTTATCAACATCGGTATTTATTGATCTGGTTGGATAATATCCGCTCATATTATCCGATTCTGATACTAAATATTTTTCTACCAAATTTTCCATTTTTATTTCCTCTTTATATCTATATTTATGTTGTTTTTTGTATCCTGTAATGTAATGTAAACATTACATTCTCTGGATTATATGTATCAGAACATTTTGTATAGAATAACAATTCACCATTTTCATGGTATATTGCCACTTCATTAAATGTAAATGTCTCTTCTTGTGGTATTGTTCTTTGTATATAATATGCGTCTGATGTTTCCAATACCCAATCAGCATGAGTTGTATAAATTGGAGATACACCATTTTCCATATCACCAACATGCCTGTATAATCTTATTGTCACATCACCGAAGTCAAAATTATCAAGATTAAAATTACCAACCCTTAAAAGAACAACATATCCATCTTGAGGTTGGTTAAAATACAATCTCATTTGTTCAGTATTTTCAAGAACAAAATCGGATGGGTTGATTCTTTGGTTATTCATATCATACACGTTCATTAATACACCATTGGTTCCAAGATTGTGAACAACAATCCATTCTTCTGCTGGTGTATTTTGAAAGAATACAAAATTACCTTCTGATGTTACATTTCTTCTTTCAATGCTATTTCTACTAAATGTTGCTTGTGATTGTGCCGGTGATATAAGTTCAAGTGATCCTTCATACGATTTTTCATCATCTTCTGAAAAATTGATAATGAGTTTTTCATTATTTAGGGTATTAGTAATATTCCATATATCAGTAATAGGTGATTGAACGGCTGTTGAATCGGCCGCTTTGATCAATGCAAACCCTGATGTTTCGTAATCAAATAATATTCTTAATACAGAATTAGAATCAAATACAATATCACCCGGTATCATTTCATTAAATGTATCATCAAATGTTTGAACATGAACATTTGCACCAAGATTATGATGAACTATCCATTCTGTTGAGCCAACATCCTGTCTATGGATATATGCTCCGGCAACCAGAGCATAATAATAAACACTTTTGCTTTGTACAAATGCTGTTTTTCCCCTTAAATTATGGTATAATGGAACAAATTCATTTGAAAAATTTGTTATAGGTGCTAATACAATTCTATAATGTGAAACTCTATTCACAGGTCTTAAATATTCCCAATATGAACTAATATTATCCCATGTTCTTTTTGAAAGAACTTCATTATCATCCATAGGCTCATTATTAATGTCAATTTCGACAATATAATGTGTAGATAATATCATATTTGACGATTCATATGTTTCAAGTGAACAAGGATAATTATCTTGATAATATATAGAACCAGCACCACCAGATATAGGTGGGTGTCTATATTCTGGTTTAAGGATATAATTTGTATCATGCCATTCAGTAGATGGGACATTTGTTTTCCCATCTGTATCACTATAATACGGATAATTTGGCCATGTTTGAATATCAGTAGGATCTATATTGGATGGCCAATTTTGCCAAGAATCAACATCTTTTGTATGCCATCTCTCATAAATATTTAACCTATTTGATGTATCGGTTAAAATTCTCCAAAGAATAAAGAAATCTGTATATGTTCCTTTTCTTTTAAGAATCCATATCATATCACGAACAAATTCTCTAAGTTGTAATTCTTTAATGTCAAATTGATCAACATCAAACATATCGTAAAACTTTGAAAGATATCCAAGATATTCAAATGCTGTCATCATTGCATCTAAAAGATGCCAAATATCTTTTAATTGATTATGATTTTCTTGATATAATTCATCAAAAAATATATCCATAAATTCTTTGAATTTTGGTGTTCTCTGATGTTCTGGTATTGCATCCATCACAAAATTTTTCATACCATAAAAAATGATACGGCAAGTTTTTTCATCATGAGATTTGAATATTCTATGAAATAACAGAAATATTTTATCATAATTGATGTAATTTCTTATATCGATATTTATACCCCATTTATCAATATAATATTGATGGGCATATTTTCTTAACCAATCATGAAACAATGAATCTTTACGCCAGTATGTTTCCCTGTTATTATTGAAATATGTTGAAAATCCTTCGTGTATATTAGTATTATATAAATCAAATTGATAACTGGAACCAGATAATGTTGCTACAATGGTATCACCGGATATTAGTGTTCTACCAGCTGTGGTACTAAAATTGAATCTATCGCCTTTGGTACTCAAATGTTTGATTGATATAGGAATATACCCTTCATCCGGTTCTTTCACATAAAGATTTACAATACCATTACCATGTGTTGTAATATTTACAAATGGTGATACAATATATGAATTTGTTGCATGTTCTTCATTTGGATTGAAATGATAAATAATGTTGTATGTATTATTGGCAAAATCGGTAAATATAATATCATTATCATCACCATCTGATAAACTCCAATTACCATCAATATATTCAACACTACCAGCACTTACTCTATTAGTAAATGTTGATACAAAAACAACATCCCACCTATAATCCATTTCTGGTTGTGGTATATGTTTTGTTTTTCTTATTTCGTCAAAGAAATCCCTTAACATAAAGTAAGGGGAATCTGAAAATCTACCTTGCATATTATCTTATTATATTTCTGTATAAAATCTACACATATCTATGGCCAACATTGGGTATTGGTCATATCCAAGTTTTATTGTTCTTAGTTTATTATCAATATATGAATCAAACGATTCATATGTATACATTGGATACAAATTATTATTATTTGGTTCATATACTATTTCTTCATTTCCAGAACCAAGAGAATGTGTGTATGTTTTGAGTTCCCTTAAAACAAGATTATCAACACCTTTAATATTCTCAAAATTATCATCTTCTGATACTATTGATTGATCCATTATAAAATTATGAAGATCCATGAATGATATTTCTTCATTAAAATTTCTAAGTGTTCTGTTGAAAAAGAATATTAATTTATTTCTCACATCATCCCTAACATCCGAATAATTGTAGGTTCTTTTTACACGAATACCAATATCAAATCTAAAATATACAATTTTCGGTAATACAGGAACTTCATAGGCATTTATCATTTTGCGTGGTTCGAGATAAACCAATAAATCATCTCTAAAATCTGTATTATATGATGATGGTATTTCTATGTCTTGTGATAGAGATATATCATCAATTTCAGTCCATCTAACAATTTGTGTGTCTATTGTACCAGGAATAAATAATGAATCTATGCCTTCTGGCGGAACAACGGAAATATATACCTTATTGTATTCAAGAACATTACCTGGATCTATTTCTTGTTCTCCCCAAGCAGATCCTTTAGCAACATCTGTTCTTGCTTCAAGATGATATCTATAATCTTTAGCAGTAACATTTCTATATTGCGAATGTATATTAACTCTTGATGATACTTTAATATCTTCAACACCTTCTGGTAATGATCCTAATATTGAAGAATAATTATTGGTGAACTTTATAATTTGTGATGAAGGAACTATTATATTTTTTGTTATATTATAAATCTCAAAATTATTGATATCTGATGGCATATCAATAACATTTTTACCTATAGCACCATCAGGCCCTTTAGAATTGAGTAATCTTACTGTTATAATATCAGTTTTTGATGGTACACGTCTTGATGTATCAAATCTTATAGCATATCGTTTATATTTATCGTATATAAACATATACACTTCATCATATTCTTCTTTTAACCCAGACATGTCATCATAAAAATCATGCACTCGTGACCATTCTTCATCATTAATATATACAGAAATAGATGGTACTGTGAATGGATAAGTACCATGATCATATGTATGGAATGGTAAGATAATTTCATTATCAATTATATCTTTATATGTGTATTTGAGTTCTTCTATAACACCTTCTTTCATAAAGAACTCAAATGATACTGTATCATTAATTATTGGTATTTCGTCATTATTAATGTTTATAATATATTCATCAGTTGTATTGTAAATAATATTATCACCATTTATTGATGATTTACCGATATCTAATGATTGCCATGGCTTTATCAATAATTGGTCACCATTGGAGATATAATTAGTAATATTTCCTTGCTGATCGATGTAATTACATTTCAAATCACATGTTATAGATGTATACGCTGATATATATCCTTTTGGATAATACCCCTTCAACAAAGCAAGGGCATGTACAGTTTCATATACATTGGCCGATTCCATATATACATTTTTTGCCACCATATTTGTATGAAATGAATTAAAATCGGTCAAATATGCCAATAATTCAAGAATCATGGTCATATTGGCACCATGATAATTATAGTCCTTAAATGTATCTGATTGTTTTAATAAATCTACATTTTTTGCCAGTGCGCTTGCGAAATCTGACTCAAGGTATTCTGGTATTAATTCATTATATTCTTTATCTATATCCATAATTTTAAACCGCTCGTATTACATCTGTAAAAATGTATGTTGTATCACCTTCTGTTATTACTTTATATGTCAATGTGGCTATAAATATATTTTGGTCCGGTTTGGCTGTGACGTGGATATTTTCCACTTGTATTCTATCTTCCCATCTTTCTATTGATTGTAATAGAAGCTCTCCTATTTGTCTAGCTGTGACTTCATCTATTTGTTCAAATAAAATACCCCATGATGGCGATGCAAATGGCCAAAGCATTCTCCTACTACCTTGTAGTGTTTTCCATATATTTGTTAATGAATTTTGAATGGCATCATTATCTATCATATCGTTAATATCACCATCTAATTTCTTTTCAAATGTAATATCTAAATCTTTCCACATTAAAATATCCTCAATTATAATAATATTTATGTTTTATTAAACAATAACAGAACTAATTTCCTCACATTCCTCTGGAGGGCAGGGGTCTTCTTCCGGTGGAATATCATCATATGATAATTCTGGTGGAACTGGTGGAACTGGTGGGGCCGGAATGTCATCTATAACCGGTGGTTCCGGTATTTCTGGTTTTGTTGGTGATACCGGGGCTTCTGGTGATACATCACCTTCAAATGGTTCTGGATCACCTGGAACGGCTATTCCGGCAGTTTCTGCATATCTAGCACATCCCTCGGCAATACCACCCCACCAAAAATCTTGTGCTATTTCTGTAAATTCAGCATGATCAAGAAAATTATTGGCTTTTATTCTTACTGTTGGGGCTTCTATTACAATTTCGGTTGCACTATTTATATGTATTTTGTCGGCTGAATATATCTTCTTTTCACCAGTTGTATAATCTGTATTTACCGACTCTGTAACATATGTTCTATTAGCTTTCACAAGTGACTTTTCATCGACACCTATCGTTTCATGATTATTTACCAATACTTCTATCTTTCTATCAATATCTATTTTTTCAAGTTTATTATTAAATATATGATATATCTGATCATTTAATACATCTTTCCTATCATTTATATGTATTTTAGAATACCTATTTAAATATATTTCATCCCATTGATCCATCATAACAAGAGATGTTCTATTGGTATCTATTTTACGATGATAGTCATTCATAACATGCTCAAATTTCATATCATCACATATATCCCACCTTTTTTCTGCATTCCTAATTATCATCTGACCTATTTCGCCAAATTCTATATATGAATTACTTGGATGATATATATGATATCTTCTATTATCTTCTGTATCATCTATTTCAGTGTATATACCAGAATGTGAATACATAACAGTGTTAAATGGATACTCGGCTTGATACAATGGTGGATGTTCATCCCACGAACCACCAAATGCTATATCAACACCCTTATCAACATTTGGAACTTTGACCTCAAGTAATGTTGTTTCTCCAAGTTTATCACGTTTCATCAGCCTATGAGTATCAGGTTCTTCTATCCAATCACCCCTTGGAAATTCACCCATAGGATCATTGAATCCTTCATCTGGATTGGCAGGTTCTATTGGCATTCCTGGTATTGTTGCAAAATACCTTGGTTTCATCCAATTTCCATTTTCAAAAAATACCCACACATATGATCCTTGTAACGGAACGGTCCAGATACCATTACCAGACACAGATCCTTGATAAAGTCCATATGCTGGTTCGGCCCATGGCAATTCATGTGTCGGTATACCTCTTTTATCAGTTTTATCTTTTAATTCATCATGCACACCCCACACACGAATACGACAACGGCATAATCTTTCAGGATCGTAACGACATTCTACAACACCGCGATATATACCATAAAATTTATCTTGATTTGTCTCAAAGTCGATTAATGGATTTTTAATTGGCATCTGTATTTCCTCTTTATCAACATATTATATAAACATCATATCAGGTAATCCACCTGTCTCTCCACCCATAGGAACAGCGGCATCATTAACTTTTGATGCCGGAAATAATTTAGGGTCACTTTCATGATAGCCATTCTTTATCAAAACCATTTTTTGAAGATATACTGGCCTTGAAAGTGGTGTCCATTGATGAGTTATAGATTTAACAAGAAATAGTCCGACCATATTTGGATCTACTTGTATATCATCATCAGCTGAAGGCCATTTTATTTCTATCATACCACCAGCATACCTATCAGAATGACCTTCTATAACACATTGAATTGTTTGTTGTAGTGCATATCTTTTTATCCAATCACCATAATAAATATTTTTTAATATTTCTTCATCATCCTCATTTATATTGATATGTGGTTTATATTCACCTATGTCAGTATCATCTGTAATAGCGAATAATGATTTTGACCCAAGACATGTGAATTTTGTTAATGCTTCTTGATATGATAAATCAACTTTTATATATTTTTTTCGTTTTATATCCCAACATAATGAATACGCACCATATAATTTTCTCATATTTTGTTTATCTGGTCTATTAATAACATAACTAATTATGTTATTAATATGATATTCATTATGAGATCTTACCATATATAATGAATCATATGGTGGCATTGACGGTCCTTGTTGTAATAATTTTTCAAGTGTTACAACATTTAATAGATCGACCCCATTATCTTTTGTACATGAATAAAAAAGATAACCAGGCTCTCCTGTTACATCACTGGTACATCTACTTGATAACCATTGAGCACATTGAATTGGTGTTTTTAAACCGTTATAAAAATATTTTATTTTTTCTGGACAATTTTCAAACTCGCCAATTTCAATTTCACCTATGGTTTCAAGAATATATCTTGCAATATCCATGTATGTATAACAATCATCTGAATATGATCTTGTATGTTTCCATGAATGTAATTTTTTATAATTACTATCAACACCGAATATTTCCACAACATGGCGATTTTTATCTTTATAATTATTTACATTAACTTTTAAAACATTAAATGTAAATTCTTTTGATGAATATCCAGAAAGACCAAGCAATGATTCATACGATACTATGATTTTTTCGTCACCCACAATGGGAAGCATTTCATGTAACGCCTTCGTATCCTTCGTAATAATATGAATGGTCTTACAATAAGAATATATATCTTCAAATAATCTTACATGATATATATCATTATTATCAAGAACACAATCTTGTTTTCCACCAGTTATAACAACCGAAAATCTATGTTGAACATCAGCCTGAGCCATTATAAATCCCTAATTTTTTTGAAATCTCTGAATATATAATAAAAATAACTCGTTTTTAATACTTTAACCATTTTACCTTCATATAAACTCTCAAAAGGATTTACAACATCATTCAACTCACAAAGAACATACCAATAATAACTTGTATTATAATATTTATAACTGATATTATCCCACCACTCTGTATCAATACAAATATGTTTGTGATAAAACGCATCATTTTCTTTTACATCTTTAGGAATTTCAAAATATTTGAATATATTTAAGAAATATTGATTTGTTTCTGTAATTTTGAGTATATTATACGCATTTAATCTGGATGAGAATGGTAATTCGTATCCTGTTATATCGCTATATATTCTACCGGATTTTTTTACGCTCATATTATAAACCTCTTACACCATTAGGTCCAATTTTAATATTCGATGTTGCATCCACAGTAGCCGTTATTTTACCATCCGAATCCCCCCAACTTGACTTATATAAAGGACGTATATCTGTAAATGTTAATGTTAATTCAGCCTTTTTTGGAACACCTGCCATATGAGGAGAATTCCAAGTAACTTGTACATCTGTTAAAGCCGCATCATTTATATGTATAAATGGTCGAGGTATAGAATTTATAGAAAAAATTGCCGGAAAATCAATCTTATCAACACTTTGACCTTCTATACCAGCACAGCTTAATCTACGAAATTCATGTATGGGTTCAAGAACATCGACATAAGCATCTCTATATTCTTGTAATACAAAAGAAAATGTTATTTGTCTTCTTTGAGATCCAGTATATACTAATGGCGTATCAACTTTATATTTGGCTGCTTCAGTATTGCCGGCACTGAGAATTCCTGGTTGTCCTCCCTTTATACCTGATATAGATCCGGCCATACTGACAACTTCTGTAGCATCACTTTTAGCGGTTGATATTTTTTCAGAAGCCCGCCCTAACATTGTATCGTAAGGCTCCCAATTATGGGTTATAGCCTCTTGCAAATCTTCAAATCCTATAAAAGACCATCTTGATAACAAACCACCCTTCTGTATATGATTTGGGTCTCTCGGATTTAAATTTTGTTGTTGTATTTGATATGCAACAATAGATATTCTTGTTATATCTTTCGCCGATCCACTTCTCGGAAATTCTTGTTGAAAATTAATACCCATTTTATTACCCTAAACCGTAAGATTTATTTAACCATAAAATACTCATCGCTTCTATATCTTCCGGTGGTTCCGGTGGTGATGTTTTTTCATGAGTGGTAACTATTATTGGTTTTTCATTACCTTTTTTAATAGAATCGTCCATTTTTTTCATACCATTATTTATATTTTCACTAATAGCCAATCTTGAATTTATTTCTTTTTTCTTGGCTATTACTTTAGCCTTTATCAAATCTTCTGATGTATTTCTCATCTCATCGGCCAATGCACCGGCTCTACGTGGTACTTGATTATACCATTTTGATTTCTCCATTTCATTGGCAGCAGATTCAATATTACCATTTTTTAATGCATCCCACATTTTTTGGAACTTACCAACACCACCAACACCAATATTATATCCCATATTTGTCAATATATCTTTTTGTTTATCTGATAACTTAACACCTTTTTGTTTTGATAACGATTCAATACCAATTTTTGATTTTATTATATCTTTATTTAATTGTTTTTCCCAAATTTCCTTTTTAGTATCATCATCTAAATTTGGATTATACCCAAATTTCTTTTCGGCTATCTTAATAGCATTAATTTTACTAATATTTCTATCTTTTGATATTAAAGTACCAAACCCACCAGTCCAAAATCCTCTTGAATCTCTATATAAATCAGATCTATAACCTTCATCTCTCTTTATACGATCTACGAGAGATTGATTATTACCATATTTTTTCAAAAACTCTGGATTAAGATGTGATTCATCTTTTGGGATAAAATCAGTTCCAGTAGATATTTTTTTACCATCTTTGTAATCTTTATACATTTTTTTAATATCATCAGGTGTCCATTTATATTTCTGATCTTCATTGTAATTATATCTTACATACTTCCCATCAACATTAATAAGATCACTTACTTTGCCGTTACCGACTTCAAATTTAACAAACATATCTGATGCTGATGGTATATTTTGTCGTTCCTTTTCCGATTTAGCATTCTTAATGGCTTCCATTAATATTTGTTCTGATTCTTTTTCCCAATTTCCATATTTAAGAATACCTTGAAGTTGTTCTTTGGAATATTTTTGTAAAGCTTGTGGTTTTAATATTTTATTAGCCCCCCAATCATCAATACCAACACCAGATTTAAATATATCATTTATGTCTTTTTTAGCTCTCTTCTTTGTAATCTTGACCTTTCTTGACGATATATCTTCTCGAATATCATTTATTTTTAATGTTTTTTTCTTTATATCAGAATCAATCCTACTTAATTGTCTTCTTTCTTTTCTTGATAAAGTATTTTCCTTCTGTTTCTTTATCAATTCTGATCTTTTATTTTCAAGATCGATAATTTCTTGTTTTATATTGGAAATTTCTTTTTCATCTTTTGTGTTTCTTTCTTGTTTGCTCATAAAAAGTTTACCAACAACTGGTATATTCTTAATTTTATTACCAACCCACTTAACAATATTAGTAGTAAATTCACCTATTTTAGTAAACAATGAAACTATAGGATCAAACATACTCTTTGATTTATCACCTATAAATGAAAACACTGAATCAACGGATAATATAATTGTACGGTATATATCCATAAATATACCACCAATATATGAGGTTATATTAGAAAAAATACCTATAATCTTATTAATCAATGGTTGAATATAATTATCATATACTGTCATTATACTATCATAAATATCTTCAAAAAATCTTTTAACTATCATAAATGATTCTGATAATTTACTAAACCCGTATGAAGATATTTCTTTTAATATTTCAAATGGTTTGAATACTATATCGGTGATAAAATCTATCCAAGATTCCCATTTTTCATATATTTTATTGCCCATATCATTAGTACCAAATATTTTATCTGATAGCCAACCCAATAATGATGTAAAAATCTTTACTGGAAGTCCAAGTATACCAATAATAAGACTTTTAATACCATCTTTTACTTTACCAAGTATATCATTAGATTCTGATTGAGCAAATCCTTTTATAAAATCGAACACGCTTAGAAGAATAGTGATTGGCATGAATAGTTTACCAAATAATTTTGATAATGCCCCTATCTTAAATGATTTAATGATACTGAATATTTTTGATGTTCTTGTAAAGTTACTAAGTTGTTTTAACCATCCGAATAACATTTCAAAAGGTTTAAATACTTTCAATATTTTTATATTTTTTATTTTTGTAAAAATACCTCCTATACCAGTGGTCCCAATAGCACCTTGCATCATACCCATGATATAATCTTTCATAGTTGATATTATACCATCATTTGATTTTTTTTGTTTATTTCTAGCATCAATCCTATCTTGTTCAAGATCATCCTGTACTTGAAATGAAAACATATCGGCAAGTATTTCTAATGTTTTATTGTTTATATTTTTTATATCATTAAGTATTTTTTTTAAATCAACATTGGCAGTCAATATTTTATTTTGTGATGATACATTTTCATTAATCGATTCTTTTATTTCAGATAATTGTGATACATCATCACCACCAGATTTCTTATACATAACACTTTTAATATTACCAACAGCTGTAAATAATAACTTACCAATAGACCCTATTGGGGCCAATGACTCTCTTATATTACCAAAAATATAATCAATATCATTTGAAATGCGTGATTGTAGACCGCTAATATGTCTTGAGTTAATAACAGATTTCATTATTGGTGATACTACACCAAACATTTTATTAAATAAATTTGATGTTTTGTTTGACCCATTTTTAATACTAGCCGTTTGTTCTTTAATAGCATTTGTTTGTGATTCCATCTCGTCTTTTAATGTTTCAAAAGACTCATTTATCACTTTTGATGTATTTTTTGATTGATCTTCAAACCCTTTTAAGGTATTATTTAGTATATTTAATATATCATTGTTAGACATATTAATATCCTTATAATCCGGCAACATTTTCATTGTGGCCTTTATTTCTTTTAGAAATGATTCGAGCGGTTTTCCAGTATTTTTCGCTATTTCTGCGTATCCTGCTATAAATTCTTCTGCTGTTACTTTCATAATTAAAAATAAAAAGGGTATATAATTCAGTACTGAATTATATACCCTTTAGACCTTACATCCTTTCGTTTAAACGAAGCGTGGTATTTATATATCACTAAATTCGCCAATCTTTTTCTTTAAATCATTTAATACCATATTTACCAATAACACTCTTTCAAAATCGGGCATAAATAATGATTCAGAATATGGTATATTACTATATTTTGATAAATAATACTGTTCCATCATTATGGAATCAAGGGTGGCACCTGATATTATCAGGTGCCTTAAAAGAAAAAACCTGTAATTGGTATATCTTCTTCTTCATTTTTCCATCCACAAAATCTGCATAATGGTTGATATTTAAATTTTACCCCATAATCAAATTTTTTATACCATTCGTTAATATTTTCGTAAACATCCTCACTCAAATTATCCAGTAATTCTTTTTTATCTTCTATTGATGCATCGGTTATTTCACCTGTTGGTGTATAAAAAGTTTCCATAGATAACGCATACATATATGTAGCCATTTCGGCCATTTTTTGTTCAATAGTAAGATTTGGTATTCCATTTACCAACTTAATAGCTTCCTTTTGAATATCTCTTGTAGTATATTTCATACTTACTGATAATGATTCAGTAAGTTTAACTATTGGATCTATTTTTTCTGGATATGGAATGAATTCAAGTTCATCAAGATTTATACTATTAATTAATTCTGTTCTGCATTTAGGACATTCTATATTAAATGTATAAGTATTACCTTTTGTGATTTTTCTAATTTCAACAATCAGTGTGAATCTATCCTGGATTGTAATATTATCAACATTGAACCATTCATTAACTACACACCCGGTAATAATATCATCAAGAATATCTTCGATGATAAATGGATCGTTACCATCTTCATAGGATAGTATTTTTTTCATCTGACCTGTTGTGATTGGTTTAATCTCAACAGGTTTGCCTATGCTTGGTAGATCTACCTGTTTTGAATATGGATTTAAAAACTGTATTAATTGATTTGACATATTTTATTCACCTTTTAGTTAATTATAAATTTTATTCGTAAGTGTGCCATTGATATGCAAAAGTAACACTAAATTGAGCGATTTCTTTTGAACTATAATCCAATGTAAGCTCTCCAATATTTGTTGGAAATGCCATATGAAGTTTATAAGTCATAATTGGTTCTCCAGTTGTATGACTCAAATGTTCAAGTGTTACTGTCCACATATATTGTAATGGTGATCCATGCATATTATCTCTAACTTCGTGAACAACATCATTCCATTTAAGAAAATCCCTACGAATATTATCTTCAATGTCTACATTAAAATCTACTGTAAAATCTGAATATTCGTTTGTTGTACCAAGTTTGTACACATTACCTTGCCAATTTGCCTCTGTAGTTCCCATTTGACTGGCAGGCAATGAAGATGATCTTACAAGGTATCTGCCTTTCTCACCTGTATTAATATATGGATTATCTTCAAATGCCACATAGAACACATAACCTCTTGCGAAGTCTTGGTCGGTTTGATTTGAGATAAAACTTGCTAAATTAAACATTAATTATTCTCCTTTATTTTTAGATATTAATTCATATCTATTATTTATTTATGTATAAAAATAGTTATAATATTTTTATATAACAGGGTATATCAATAGAATGATATACCCTGTTCATCGTTTTATCCTTGATAGTTAATAACTTCTTGGGCAGCTTCTTCAAATGTCATGCCTGTTTTCATGGCCACAAATTGAAGAACGATAAATTCTGCTACACGAGTAGGTTTGATAAAAATAGTACACCATAATTCATTTCTATCAATTCTTTCAGGTGTATTATTTGTTTCATCACAAACCACTTGATAATCATAAATACCTCTACGTTGTTGAACATCTCTTAAAAATGGATCGATCATTGTTACAAGTTGTGACCTTGTAATACGATCATTAAATTCAAATAAGAAATATTTAGCGGCTGTAGAGATAGCCTTTTCAAGAACTATGAATAACCTACGAACATTAACTCTGTTAAATGCCGAAGATTTATCCAACATTGTCTTCTGACCCCATACAACCTTACCTTGACCAGCAAAAGATACGATAGGATTAATACCATCCTTATACAACATATCTCTATGACCAAGTTTAGGATTCCATGCCAAACGTCTGATGTTTGTAAGAATGGCTCTATTAAGACCTGCTGGTGCCCACCATGGATCTCTCATATAATCGGTTTTTGCGTAAATTCCAGCAACATGGCCTGCCATTGGAATCCAACGATATTTACGATTATATTTATCATATACTTCACACCAGTTACCATAAAGTGCTGCATATGATGTATTTTCATTAAGATTATCCAACATATAAGCTGCAATACCTTTTCTCCATTCTGTAAGATCAGTAACTTCGTTTCCACGATTATTTACAACGTGTTCTCTCTTACAATCAAGAATTGCCATAGCATCTTTACGTTTTTCACAGATATCAATCATATATTTTTTGATTTCTGTTTGTTTATCAGAATCAATAAAAATATTAACATCAATATCTTCAGCATTGGCATAAAGATCAAGGGCTTGCATTTGGATTGCAGGATCAATATTTGATGTATCAGTCATATTAAGACCGGTTACATAATCCTTACCATTAGAACCTTGACCAAAATTTTCCCATACAGGTGTTACAGTCATCCAAGGTTGATCAATCATTGTCTCATTAAGAGAAATTCTGATATAATCAGAAGCATTGTTGATAATTGTTTCACAATATCTTGTTTGACCTTCACCATCGGTAGCCATAGGATCGGTTGAAACAAGCCATACTTCTCTTGTTTCATATGTTTTTTCACCTTGTGCAATATCTTGTACGATAATAACAAAATCTGTATCATCAACAAGTGGAGTATCAAGTTTCATCACATCAAAAAATGTTGCTTGATCTTCAAGACCTTGCCATTCTGGTTTTACATTATCATTAGCATCATATGGATACCAAGGATCATTGTAGATGCCCGAAAGTGGTGTTGAATTAAGTCGATCATATGTTATCTTGTTTATAAAAGCAACTCTAATCTTATTACCCCATTCACCACGGGAACTTGCAATCATCCACATATCTGATGCATTTGTTACTGTTTCATCACCAAATTCATCAGGATCACCGAAATAAGGATCACTTCTGTTTCCAATATCTTGAAGCGTAAATGGTGTTGTATACGGTGAAAAATCACTCGCACTTGGTGCTGCACCTGAAGCTGGAGCTCCAGATACAGGATTTACTTGAATACCTGCAAATGTCGCTGACAAAGGCATAACCCTTGTACAATAGAAATTTCTACCATATTTAAGAAAACCTGTACCATTTAAAATATCTTCATAACAATATCTGTTTGAAGTTGGCATACCAAACATTTTAACCAGTTCATCTTCACTGGAAATAAATGTGGTTTTCATCTCCGGTCCTTTATATGTATTTCTAAGTATTTCTACACCAATAGATGTTGCAACTGCTGGAATAGTAGTTGTTAAATCGATTTCTTGTACATCTACTAATGGACTTAAATAAAAAGGCATAATTTTTTCTCCTTATGTTTGCCTATATAAGCATTTATTATATAGGACTTTTACCTAATCTTTTAGTATAACAATTACACTAAATAACTCTTTATATATTATATTTATATAAAAAAATGTTTTAAGTTTATTATAATCTATAAGCTTCAAACGCTGTGTAATTAAAATTAACACCACAATCAAGATTTTCTGAACCATCTCTGTATGTCAATTGAACCTCATTAAGTAATGTCGGATAAATATTATATATTTTTATTTTCATTACTTCATTATCATTATTATTAATAAACTTTAATTCGGCATCAACAGCATATTCTTTATGTGAATGTTCTTTTCCTGTCATTGGATTATTTATAAATAAAATCCATTTATATAATATGAACCAATTACAAAAATTAGAATCAACCGTAAAATTAACAAACCAAGGATCAAATGTGGTTGGAGCTATAGCCAATGGAAATGATGCATTCTGCCAAGTTGGTTCACTTGTCCCCACTGTCATCGATGGTATTACAGTACCATGAATATTTAATGAAAAAATATCCATATCTTTTGGTTTATCAACAACAGGTATTATGGGAAATATTAACTCATAATTTCCAGCTAATGCCTTATTAAGATTTTGTATTGTACCCATTATAAATCCTCATCACTTTCATATGTATATAATAATTTAAGACTTTCATCGTATAAAGATCCAGACACTTCATCAATTGTCGTGTCTAATGGAAACTTTTCCGCCGATACGCCTGTATTCAATAATGTCACATTACCACCTGACGGGGCTGATACTGGATCACATATATTATCAGGTTCTTTTAAAGACCCTATAATAAATTCTGTATATGCTTCTTTAATAACAGGATAATCAAATTTAGGTTGAAATAGATATCCTTCAACAGTAAAATCAAGGTTCCATTGTAAATGTCTAAGTTCATCCGGCCCAATATCAATAGAATCATCTTTATTTGATCCATTATAAATAACTTTTAAATCAAGTTCTTCTATTATTTTTCCATCTATATCAAGCTCTGGTACTTGTATTTTTATATTTAATTTAGGTGTGAAATATGGCAATATCTGTTCTATTATTTGAACTATATCTACCATGTATTCAGCAAGTATTTGCACTTGAAATACAAAATTATATGGTACTGGACTGACAAACCTTTCTTTTATTAACCGTCTATCACCATATCTTTCATGAAATCCGGTTGTTGATGAATGTAGTTTATTTACAATGCGACCACTATCAATTTCAGCATCCACCATGTATATGCCTATAATTGGTAATACTTTATCTCTTATTCTCTGACCAGATGAATCAATTTTTTCCACCCAATACCAATTTTTTGATTTAGGGGCAAATTTTAATGGAACCTTCACAAATGATAATAATTGTCCTGTTTCTGTATCATACCTACCAATTTTTATATCATTAAATATATCAAGAAACTGAACAATGGTCTTCCTCATTACTTGATAGTAATATTGATAACCATCAAAAATCTTATGTTCGTGTCGTCTTATATCACTACCCATTTAGTCCTCTTTTATATTATTTAATTCATCTATCGTATCGATTATTTGAATTAGATTTATCCTCATCATATGAATACTTTTTAGTAATGTATTTCTATATCCGTCATCTGGTATAGAATTGGCGTATTTTTCCATAGCATCAAGAGCCTTGATAACATCACTGGTTATATCAGTAAAATTTATAAGAGTTGATTCATCCGTATTAAGATACTCTTTAATCTTATCAACAAGGTCGATATAATCCTCTTCCGGTTTGAGTGGTCTCATGTTATCACCAAAATAAATCTCTATATTTTATATCAAGAAAATTTTCATTTATAAGATAATATCTATCACACTTTATTATTATCTCATTCCTTGATAATATTGCATTCTCAAAATCTGTGGATTTATATTTATTTACTGTATTTTTTAGAATTTTATTATATTCTTCTGGTTCCATAATTATTTCTTCTTTACCATGTATTCGCATTAATACATGAACATCACGTTCAAGATATACTGTTAAATCCGGTATTGAAGGGCTCCATACATATTTAAATTTTCCTATAGGCAATACAATATGAGGATCACCATACATGCCAGCCTGAGATCTTGATCCTGTAACAAACACACCTTCTGATCTCGCCTTCCACCCAAACTCTTTTTTAAACAATTCATCAAGTTTCTTATGTATTTCTTTTGGTGTATCTATAGGTGTTCTATCTTTACGTGGTTTTTTTGTTTCTATAGTTTTTATTGGTGGATATATACCTCTGTATACTGGATATGAGTGCAATGGCCTGCCATTTCTATCAAAATAATACTTACAGTCCTCTTGTATCTGATCAATAAGTTCGTCTGATATATAGGACTCATTCAGTAATATTGATTTTATTTTACTCATGGAAGACCACCTTCAAACATTTCTTCATATAAATCTGGATAACTTTCTAAATGTGACGCATTAATAGCATAATATTTCTTACATTTCAATGATATTTCGTTTCCTGATCTTAATGCGGATTGTAAATCATTATCTTTGTATGTTGATACGAGTTGTGGTAATATTTCATGAAATTTTTTATAATCATAACCTTCGATAAATTTACCATCACCTTCAATATATAATATATCAAATCGTTCTAATTCCAATGTAAGATCCCTTATATCAGGGCTCCATACATATTTAAATTTGTCTATAGGAAAAATATAATATAAATCACCATAAACTGAAGATGGGGCATCACCAGAACAAAAGACACCTTCTGATCTCGCCTTCCACCCAAACTCTTTTTTAAACAATTCATCAAGTTTCTTATGTATTTCTTTTGGTGTATCAAGTGGTTTTCTATTTTTACGTGGTATTATAATATCATAAGTTCTTATTTTCTTGTTCATACGTCTATATATTGGATAATTTTTATGAAGAAATCTACTTTCATAAAAATATTCAGCACAATCATTTTTTATACGTATAATATCATCATAGGTAATACTTTTATTTTCAAATATAAACTGTTGTAATCTCATATTAATTTTATGGAATTATTTGAGTATTTGTAATTTCTACATTGTCTGGATCTTTTCCGGTAATACGTTTAAAAAAATCTGGATTATCAATAATTTTTACAATAATCTTATTACCTTTTTTAGATATAATTTTTCCTTTCCATATCTCTACATCATTAAATGTAAATTTAACTATACCATCAACCATCAAATATTTTTCTATTAATTTATTCATTGTATTCTCCTATTCATTATATACCACCAAATGCTGCAGAATCCGGGTCTTTATAATCGTGTATTTTATCACTTTCTTCTTCAATATTATCATTATCACCAAATACATCATTAAAATATAAATGTTCTGTAAGATCTGGAACTTCACCTTTTTCTGGTGGTTCGTATCCAGCGGATACAATACTTTCAAATGGATCATCTGGAAATCCTGTATGCACTTCTCTATGTTCATCAGATTGTTCAGAAAATCTAAATGGTCTTAGAACAAGATCCCATGTAAATTTTCTACCAAGAAATACATTCTGTTCTTCATCAATAGATGCAATCTCATAATGTCTATTATTCCATAATGTAGTAATTACATCACCCATTCTTGGTTGGATAAATGCGCTCGGTCCTAATGTATCCGTAAACACCATTCCAAGATCTCTTGCAAATATTGATTTTGGAATGGTCATATATTGAAGTGTATCGTCTGCCGTTAATCCAAAAATTTCTAATATTGTGGTTTCTGTTTCTGGTGCATAGATACATTTTGTTACACCTGGATAACTTAATCTGCTATTAGGATCTTCCCCGAACAAATAATCATGTTTCGGTTTTAAAACTCTATACTCTATAACAAATCCTGATATGTCTGTAATCTCGCATAATGAACTTTCAAAAAGATTGTGTTCACAGGAATTAAGATCATACATTGACCAATTTGGTGGCGTGCATATTGGTTGTGATGCTGATGCTGGATCATTACCACATTCTGATGGACAACCAGATTGACCAGACAAACAAGATTCTATAGGTGTGCAATTACAAGTAAGCATGATATTCAAATTTTATCTTACCACAATCCCATATGCGGTCATATCCATTCTTTAACATATTAATGTATTCTGTTTCATCTGGATTAAAATAAGATAATTCTCCTTTATTATATTTATGTTCTATTTGTTTTTTTTGAAAATATCGTCTGTGATATACAGCCATATTTTTAAAATATGTGTATCCTGGTTTAACATGATACACATATTTAAATCCATTTTTTTCATATACATTGCCAGTAAACCATCTAAGATCGGCAAAGGTATAAATAGATGAATATCCTTCTTTGATAAATACCTTTAACAGCTTAGAAAAGGCACCATATACATTATGGTATTTTTTATTGGCAAATCGCTGTAATTCACCTCTTGTATCTATGGTCATAAGGCTTACTAATTCATCTTCATACCTCAATCCTATATGCCTACCACCTTTGAACCCTTGTATGTGATTATCATTGTAGAATGGTCTTGCTTCTTTTGAGTTGACTTCTACCACCCTACACTTTCTGCCATGTATCTTATATGGTGTTTTACCCAAGGTATTAATCAATATACTTTTTACTATATCCTGCTTAAATAGCCATTCATTTTCCCATATTTGAATAAGTCTATATCCTTGTTCTTTACAAGCAAGATATTTGTTTAAATGATACTTTGGCCCTTTTCCCTGCTGTTCACTGTGCCAGTATAGGCCATTATATTCGATAGCAATTTTATGTGATGGTATGACTATATCAAGTTCAAATGGAGATATAAGCCGTTTATCATTAAAAATACATTCTATATCAAGAGAAGAGATGAATGATTGTAATTCAGTTTCTTGTTTTGATATGATACATGCACATTTGGGACAACTTTTGTTACTTAAATGACCATCTGGTGTCTGCTCAAAAACACCATGTATAGGGCATATAATTTTTACTTTAGTTTTTGCATTTTTATATTCTACTAAAGAATAGTCATATTTATCTCCATGAATCTTTTTGGATTTTTCTATAAATTGTTGGATGGTTAATTTTTGTTTATTTTTTATAGATATGTTACCGCATGCAGGACATCCGTTTCCACTAAGATGGTTATTAGGATTTTGTTCAAAGACACCATGTATATGGCATATGATTTTTACTTTAGTTTTTGCATTTTTATATTCTACTAAAGAATAGTCATATTTGTTACCATGAATGGATATAGCTTTATCTATGAATTGATTTGTTGTAACTCGTTGTTTTTCTATAGCTTTAGTATGACCACATTTAAAACATGACTTTCCTTTAAGATGTTGTTTTGGAACTTGCTCAAAGACGCCATGTATAGGGCATATAATTTTTATTCTTTTATAGATGCCATTATACTCTACTAAAGAATAATCATACTTATCACCATGAACATTCCTGGCTTTCTTAATAAATTCTTCTGTTGTTATTTTTTTAGGCATATTAAAACTCCCTTAAAGTTTAATAATAAAGATGGGTAAGAAAAGATGTTAAGGGCATCTTTTCAAGGTGGCCAAACCCTGTCCCCAATTGAATTATACTATATTTTTATTTAATATGTAAAAATTAACCAATAAACATTCTGTTATTTTAAAAATATTCTCATTATCTTAAATATATTACAAAATATTTTAATATATTATTTTTATTATTGATTTTAATTGATCATCCATCTTTTTATAATCATAAATAATTCGTTCTATAACAGATTCTAAATTATTTTTATTAGTACCACCCCACCCAGATTTTGCTAATTTTTTACTATATTATCTATAACATCATTATTTTGTTCATTTATATATTTTTCAAATACGTTCATAATTTACCTCCGTCACCCTATATAAATTCCATATCCGCAATAGGACCATTTACTATCAATCTCTTCTTCAAGCCTTCTTTGATCTTCAGCCCCTTCTGACACCAATGAATCACCATCCAATGATATATTGGCACCGCCCATTACATTTGAATTGGCATATTTCCTTCTTATTAAACCAAGTCTTTGTTTTAATAATGCCAATGCATATTGATATATCCAAGGATGAGCATACAACCATTCACATACCTCAGTAGAAACATCAGGATACATTGAACACTGAACATCGCCAGATGGACAAGGTGTGTATGTTGGTAATGACGATCCTTCAATCATATATCCTCTTATTAAAACATATCCTGGTGAATCATATGTATTATCTTCATAATTACCATCAGGACAAGGATAGGCGGCACTTGGTGAATCATAAACATCACCGGAAGGCGATGTTATTGTTAGATTATTCCCACACTGAGGAGTTGGATGTAATTCAAGTTGATTTGTTGATCTATGATATCTCCATAAATATTTATTTGATCGTGTATTATGTATCATAGATATATACATTTGAGCTACATATGTATCAACGAATGAATATGGTGATCCTATCATACTACCATCACTGGCCAATCCTCCATACCCGCCAAAACCAACACCACCGGCATATCCAAGACCAACTCTGAACGGATCAGATTGGGCAAAAAATGATGTGCTGCCAGTTTCAGGACCGGTATACCATAGAGGATTATAACCACAATATGCTCCATCATATCCATTAAATCCAAACCCCCCAAAATGGTCATGATACTTAACCACTTCCGTTATTCCTACTGGAAGATCATATACATATCTACCACCTTCAAGCATTAGAAGGAAATATACCTCTTGTGTGGCATTACCTACGGCCCATGTAATAAAATAATCTCTGGCCATCATTATGGCATCATCTATGTCTTCAATACACAATTCGATTTTTAACATCGAACCACCGAGACCGCGAATTAATCTCTCTCTCAATTGTTGTTTAGTGCAAGCCATTTATTGATCCTTTCTTAATGATCTAAAAAGTTTTGAAATACATCCCTCACATATCTTTTTTGTTGAAAACCAATTAAATTTTATAATAGTACATTCCTTATTTTCACCAAAACATAAGTCACATCTGGCATCAGGAACAACTTCAAATTTTTGATAAACTTCTTCATTTGTTAATCTACTCATTTTATCACCTCTTATTATATGTGTATTTATATTTATCACCATCTTTGTAATACTTCATATTCTTGTTCTCCTGATTCTTTATCTGACAAAAATCCCCATATCTCATCTTCAAGTTCTTCATTTTTTTTATATTCCATAGATTCATCAAGAATATCGAATTTCATGAAATAAAGTCCCCAATATAACGCAGATACAAGATCATCTGGAAATCCATCACCGGTAAACCTATTATTACCCTTGTCTATGAAAGCCGTAAGTTGTTTGATTGTTTCTGGATCGATTATTTCTACTGACCCATCTTCAATAAGTTTTTTCATATTAAGAACAGCAATTGGTTTTGTTTTTGTTGTAGCTCTTATACCTAACTTAGATGCCTTTGTTCCTTCACAAACAAGATTTTCACATTCTATTTCCCACCATAATGTCTGAATAACAGCCGAACCTTCGCCATTATTTTCACACATTATAAATGCATTATTATATTGTTCTGATAATGAATTAAGTATATATGCAAATTTATGAGTATCAGTCTTAGAATCTTGAAATACGGCCACCTGTCTGGTTTTAAATGGTTTCATACTTAATACTCTTAACACTTGTATAACAGCATCATGTTCACCAGTTCCCTTGGAAGGATCTGCACCCAAAATATAATATGACCCACTAATAGGACGTTCATAAACTCGTAATCTACCATTAAGACCTTTAAATATTGGATCTGGAAGATCTTGATTACTCAATCTTAGTAATGAATCTTTATCAATAACAGTGTTTGACGAGCCAAGAAATTGAATATCATATTCTTGATCAAACCTTCTTTGGCCAATATTTCTTAATTGTATTCTTGCCCATTCTTCATCACGTTCTGGATGTTCGCGCCAATCGACTCTATACGGAACAAACTCATTACGTTTCTTTTCAGCCCCAGTATACAATTCATAAAATAAACCACCAATACCATTTGGTGTTGAAATAGCAATAAATTTACCATGTTTAGACACCGATATCGTCGGATAGTTTGACATATAAAAATCTTCTGCCTTATCACCTTCGACGAATGCCAACTCATCAGATATAATAATATTAGCCGTTTTACCACGAAAGGCATTTTTAGATGTTGCGCCAGCCACAATAATAGTCCCATTTTCAAAGATAATTGTTTTCTTATTGTATTCTACAACACCGCATTTTAACCAATCCGGCAATTCCTCATACATTATCTTTATACGAGATAAAAAATCAATGGCCGATGATTCTTTATTTGATACAATACCAACAACTTTATCAGCATTAAATAATGAATACCATAATGCGTATGCACCTACACTAAGAGATTTACCCATCTGTCTTGCCATAAGACAGGCTATAAATCGTTCTTCAACCAATAGCTTAAATAGTTTCTTTTGATATTCATACGGTTTAAAAACTATTCTTCCTTTATCTGGATGAATTATTTTTATATACGAAAGAAAATGAAATATATCATTTTTGCATTTTTTTAGTTCTTTTATCTGATCTATAGTATATTCGTGCTCTTCACCAGGACGTTTTACTTGTTCATTATATATAGGCATAATATAATCCTTTACATTTATAAGTATTTATGATATAAATACAATACTATGACAATACTTTATAAACATTTCATACAAAAAGCTGAAAAGATTCATGGTGACAGATATGATTATTCTTTAGTGAAGTATAAGAATAATAAAACTAAGGTAAAGATTATCTGCCCTGTTCATGGTGTATTTGAGCAGACACCTGGCAACCATATTAATTTAAAACATATATGTCCAAAATGTTCATATGAAACAAGAAATGAATCAAAAAAATTGACCACTGAACAATTCATTGAAAAGGCTAAAACTGTTCATGGTGATAAGTATGATTATTCTTTGGTGAAGTATAAGAATGCCAGAACCAAAGTAAAGATCATCTGTACTGATCATGGAGTGTTTGAACAAATACCAAACAGCCATTTAAAAAATCATGGATGTCCAAAATGCAAATATAAAAAATTATCGTCATTAAATATTGATAATAATGATTTATTTGTAAAAAAATCAAACACAATTCACAATAATAAATATGATTATTCTTTGGTAGAGTATAAAACCACATGGGATAAAGTAAAGATTATCTGTCCTGTTCATGGTGTATTTGAGCAGACACCGAATGCTCATATACAAGGACAAGGATGTCCTAAGTGTGCATGTATTATTTCTAAACAAGAAACAGAATTACAATCATTCATCTCTTCTCTTGATATAGAATGTATTTTTAATGATAGGCAATTAATAACACCATATGAACTTGATATAGTAATTCCTTCATATAATATAGCCATAGAATACAATGGTCTATATTGGCATGGTGAACAGCAAGGAAAAGGATCAAAATATCATTTGAATAAATATAATCTATGCAAAGAAAAAGGCTACCGCCTTATTCAAATATGGGAAAATGAATGGTTATTTAAACAAGATATAGTTAAATCTATACTGATTAATGCTTTAGGTAAAACACCACATAAAATACATGGAAGAAAGTGTAGGATAATAGAAGTAAAACCTAAAGAGGCAAGATCTTTCTATAATGAAAATCATATACAAGGATTTAAGGGTGGCAGACATATAGGATTGAAGTATAATGATAAATTGGTATCTTTAATGACAATTGATAGTAGAGGTGAACTACAACGATTTGTCAATAAGAAGTATCATAATGTATATGGCGCTTTCTCCAAATTATTAAAATCCTTTATTAATGAAGGATATAATAGCATTTATACCTTTGCCGATCTTAGATGGTTTACTGGTAATGTATATGAAAAAAATGGATTTGAGTATGTATATCATGTTAAACCAAGATATAATTGGTTTAAAGATTTGGATATATATCATAGAAGATACTTTCAAAAAAAGAATATAGAAAGATATTATAACAAAGGTGAATTATCCTATTTCAATCCCGATAAAACAGAATATCAAAATATGCTTGCTAATGGTTATGATCGCATATGGGATTGTGGTAAGATAAAATTTATAAGGAGTATATATGAATGAATTAAAAATTGTAGTATTAAATGGATATTCGAGATCTGGAAAAGATACATTTGTTAAAATAGTTTCTAAACAATTTAATTGTATAAATCACAGTAGCATAGATAAAGTTAAATATATTGCTAAACAAATGGGATGGGACGGTATAAAGAATGAAAAAAATAGACAAATGTTATCAGAATTAAAACAATTTTATGTGAAATGGTTTGATGGTCCGTATAAAGATATTATAAAGTTAATAAATGATACAATACAGAAAAATATACAGTATCCATTCGATAAAATTTATTTTATATTTATTCACATAAGAGAACCAGAAGAAATACAAAGGATTAAAAACTATTGTGAAAATAATAAATTATTAAAATTTTATAGTATATTTGTTCAATGCGATGAATCAGAAAAAAATCATAAATCAGATTCTATGGTAGAAAATTTCGATTATGATTTTATATGTGAAAATAATAGCACGTTACAAATATTTGAAAAAAATATAAATACAATTTTATCTAAAATTACATAAATACATATAAAATGTAAGGAGATAAATATGAATATTAAAAAAACTATATCAATAATGATAATAATGTCATTGATGTTGGCCGGCTGTGGACAAAAAGAATACTACACAGCAGTTCAAAAACAAAATGAAGCAATATATCAAATGAATAAGATTGATAGAGAAAAAGAACGTCTTGATGAACAAAAACATCAAGAAAAAATGGCTATTATAATGCAACAGTCATTGACAGCCGCTGCAAAAACACCGGATATAACTGATGACATTTTATTACCAGTTCTTTTTATGAATATGGAAAATCAGAGATCTATGGTTAAAATGTTGGCATCAAAAGATTCGAAACCAATGCAATTACAACCAATCAAAGCCCCAGACAGTTTTGGTGATAATGTAAGAAAATCAACAGGCATGGTTCTTGGAATTGGTGGTCTTATTCTTGGTATTACACAATCTAATAATATGAAGGATATTGCTGTATCTGGTATGAATGCTGCAGGAACACATGTCACAACAGGTGACAATAGTAATGTATATAGCGATTCGTATAAAAATACTGGTAATGATACCGGTGATATAAATATTGCAACACAAGAAACACAAATACCAACAGAAGAAGAAGCAACAGTGGAATCAGAATAATATAACTCTAAATGTTGGATGAATAAAATATCTATTCATCCAACATTTTCAATAAATCTTCCCTCGTCATTACCAAATTATTATTGGTTATATTAACATTTTCAGCACCTTTGGTAATTTCTCTAACTGCCAATTGTTTTTCTTTAATATCTAATGCCCTATTTTTATTATCAATAACTTGCTGATTGTATGATATACCTGTTATACTGGTGGCGGCACTTGTTACAGCATTTATAAGCTGACCAACAACTTCAATAAGTCTGGCCGAATGGTCCCCATTCATAATATCCATTTCTATTTTATCAAGTATCCTATTTGCCCTATCTATATTATTAAGTATAATGTTATCTACATCTGGCATATCATCTTCAAGTTCTTTAAGTTCTTTTCTCATTTCTTGAACTTCTTGAATCTGCTTGTCAATATTATTTGATTGTTCTATATTAAATTCAGCATTTAATATATCTACATTCATTTGTGGATCAGATTTGTCTTCTTTATATTTTTCATTCATTTACATTTCCTTATAAATTTTATATTACCACAATCCCATATTCTATGAAAACCATTATCAATCATATTTTGATATTCTGTTTTATCAGGATTGAAATGCTTGAGTTCACCATTTTCAAATCTTCTTTTTATGTTTTTCTTTTGAAAATGTCTTCTATGGTATACAATTATCGAGTTATTTTTAAAATACCAATAATTTGGTTTTGTGGTATGAACATATTTAAAACCACATTTATAATACACATCACCTGTGAAATGCCTAATATCGGCAAAAGTATATAAATCATCATTAATATTAAATGAATTTAATAATTTTGAAAATGATCCATAAATCTGATAATATTTTTTATTAACAAACCTTTCTAACATATTACCAGTTTTATATTTTTTTATAGTCATTAGTGATACAAGTTCATTATCATATATTAATCCGTGATGTATACCACTTTGAAATCCTTGCAAATGATTATCATTATAAAATTGTCTGGCTTTTTTTGACGATATTTTTTGTATGGATGTTTGTCTTGCTCCTATTTTATATTTATATATACCAATGGCAGATAATAAAAAAGATTTTACAATATCTGGTGTCAATAGCCATTCATTTTCCCATATTTGAATAAGTCTATATCCTTTTTCTTTGCATAGATTATATTTGTTCAGATGATACTTTCTATCTTTACCAACAGTTTCGCTATGCCAATAAAGACCATTGTATTCAATGGCAATTTTATGAGATGGGATGACTATATCAAGTTCATAAGGGGATATAAGAGAACGGTCATTAAATACAACATCAATATCATCCTTTAACCATTCTTGTAGTTCTGTCTCTTGTTTGGATATATGACTTGCACATTTAGGACAACCAGACATTCTATGAATATGATTATTCATCCTTTGTTCAAAAACACCATGAATAGGGCATATTATATTAACCTTATCATATGATGATATTATATTATTAATCAATGAATAATCATATTTATCACCATGAACCTTTTTGGCCAATTTAATATAATATTCTACTCCTTTATTATCTCTTATAATACCACATTCTGGACAGCCATTACCTGATAAATGATAACTTGGCACTTGCTCAAATATACCATGTTCATGACATATGATCTTTACTTTAGTTTTTGCATTTTTGTAATCAACCAATTTATAGTTATACCTATCACCATGCTTGCAATAGGCATCAATGATGAATTGATCTGTGGTTTTTCTTTTGTTGTTATGTAATTTATTATATTGACATTTTTTACATCCGTGACCTCTTAAATGATCCGGCGGTCTTTGTTCAAATATACCATGTTCAGGACAAATGATTTTAATTTTTGTTGATCCATCAACATATTTAACCAATGAGTAGTCATACTTATCACCATGAACCGATTTGGCACGATTTATAAATTGATTTATTGTAAGTTTTTTAGGCATTATTTTTTCTATCCACTTTTGTAATTCTGTCTCTTGTTTAGAAATAATACACGCACACTTAGGACAACCACAACCATGTAAATGTGAATCTGGTAATTGTTCAAACACACCATGAATCGGGCATATAATTTTTACAAGCGTTTTTTGATTTTTATATATCACATCACTGTAATCATATCTATTGCCATGAATGATCTTAGATTTTTCTATAAAATCATCAATAGAATCGGATAAAAATTTTTGATTATTTTTATTGGCACATTTTCGACACCCATGACCATTTAAATGATGATCCGGCCTTTGCTCAAATACACCATGAACAGGGCAGATGATCTTTACTTTAGTTTTTGCATTTTTATATTCAACTAATCCATAGTTATATCTATCATCATGCACACAATAAGCATCTGTGATAAATCGTTCAATACCTTTATATCGATCACATCTTGGACACCCTTGTTTTAAATTTAAATGATTGTTAGGTCTCTGTTCAAATATACCATGTTTTTTACATATAATCTTTATTTTAGTATTACTATTCTCATACTCTACTAAAGAATAATCATACTTATCACCATGAATGGCTTTGGCACGTTTTATAAACTCTTCTTTTGTTAATTTTTTAGGCATTATTGATTATGTATATAATTATATTTATCGCTATTTATATTCATAATATACCTTTTATACATAAATGTCAAACAAAAATAAAAAAACCCCTTATCATTATAAATTGATAAGGGGTTTTTTTATTATATATTTTTTATATTTTTTATGGTGTGTTCATATTATTAAACTGAACTCTAATGTAATAGTTCTGTGCACCAAATAGATGTTCATGAATAGCATATCTACTCATTAACCCCACACTTGGTTGAAAAGAATCCTCGTAAGTTGCCTTACTTACCATCAACTGAATGTATGGAAGATATACGATACCTGTATCGTATGAAGATGCACCCTTATAACCAACAACTACATCATCAACAGTAGCGAAGGTATCACGATAAACCATCATACGACCATCAAGAGAACCAACTTTAGCTACACCAGTTGTAGCGGTGTTAATGTCTTCATTTGTAGGCCAAACGGTAAATGCCGAAGTAGCTTCAAGGGCTGCACACATGGTTGGTGAAGCGATTACGAAGTTACCAGCACCCCTACGAGTGTCAATAGCAATTTGATTAGATTTTCTGATAAGAAGATTATAGATATTTCTATATTTTTCAGCTTCCCAACGACCATCTAAGTCAGTTTGATAGTTTACTGTTTGTGAAGATGCGTTAAGATCAGCAGCTCCTTTGATCTTGGCAATAAGTTCACGATCGATTTCAGCGGTAATCTCATAAGCGAGAACATCCATCATTTCTTCTTCAAGATTAAGACCATGCATCGCTCTCAAGTCTTGGGCAACTTCTACTGACCAACGACTTTTAAGTTTACGTGTTCCGGCTTCAACTTGAGCCTTTTCAAGTGTCATGGAAAGTTCACGAATACCAGATCCGTTTCCAATTCCAAGACCACCAGTTACACCAGGAAACTCATTTGGTGGAGTTCCTACATCTGGAACTGCCTTAGAACCAAGTGCTTCACCTTCAGCTCTTGTAAATGCCGCAGAAGTTGCAGGATTACCAGAGTAGTAAGGATCAATGGTATTATAACCAACTTCTGTTCCTCTTGCACCTGCATATGTCTGATCGGCTCTATAACGAAGAGCGAATGCCAAACCAACAGGAGCGGTAAGTGGTTGAACACCAACTACTTCATGGGCCAAAAGGTTAGGGAATGTTCTACGAACCATTGGGATAGCAATTTTATAAAAATCGGCATCACCAGAGTTCTGATAATTTACTGCACCTTGTGGTTCATCAGTTGTTGGGCTCCAAGTTGTACCCTCTGACAACATCTTGCCATTTGTTAGATAACTAAGTTCGTTTTCCAACATAATAGCTGTAATTTTTTCAATATGTTTGGTCTTAATGTCGGAACCTTCTTGAAGAACGTCACTCCATTTATTAACCAAAGCTTTTACATCAATCTTTTCCATTATTTTTCTCCTTATTATTCAGACTTCAAAGCGTCAAGCCAAATGTTTTTGTGAAGTTCCCACGCATTTGACTCATTCAAAGTCTTTTTAGACTCATCAACCTTTTTATCGGTTGCTTTCTTCATTTTGCCACCACATTCGGGGCATTTCATATCATCACCCTCTTTAACGGATTCCTTGTTACCACATTCTGTACATACGGCTTCAAAAACTCCGTCACCGTCACCATCGCGATCGGTTGAGGAACCTTCATCATCATCGTCATCATCATCACTTTCTTCTTTCAAAAGATTTAGAGATTCGATAATAGTTTCAAATTTTGAATCAATATTTTCTTTAATCACTTCATCACCAAGAAGATCAATTACTTTCTTCTTTTGTGATTCTGTCAATCCATCACACTTTTGACGGATATAAAGTTGAGCGGCCATTTCAGAAGCATCTTGTTCAAGTTCAAGAACCTTTCCTGTATTTTCATCAAGTGATTCTCTAAGTGCAACAATCTCATCACGTGCTTCCTTAAGCATCTCTCTCACTTCTTCCTGAATCATACCTTCATCTATAGCCAATCTCATCTTAAATTGTTCGATAAGATCATGGTAAAGTTCACCAAGTTTGGCATATTTAAGTACATTTTCAGGAATGATCATTTCTTCATCAAGAACATTATCTACAAAGTTTGAAAACTTTGATGTGATACTGTCTTTGTATGAATTGAATTTCTCTTCATACTGTTCTACCAACTCTTGTTTCTTTTCTTCAACAAGAGCATCTACCTTACTTTCAGCAATTTCTTGAGCTTTCAATTCGATTACTGTTCGTAAGGTTTCTTTTAGTTCTGTCTGCTTAGATTCGTCAAGTTTTTCAACACCAAGCATTTCAAAAATTTTATCCATTTTATTGAAACCTCTCTAAAATTTTCATGGGTTTTTCACTGGATTACCCATTAACCATTCTTTATTTCTTATGTATATTTATCAGTGTATTTCAATAATAATAGAAAGTGATTAAATATACCGAAATACTTGAATTAAAGTGTATCCATTAGATACTCTTAACAATTTTATCAATTAGATTTTTTTGATACTGTAATAATCTCTCTCTCGCTTCATCAATAGATAAATCTTTTTCTGGTAGTGTAAATGTTTTACCTTCAAGTATACCATTTACAAACCTACTACCAGGATTTGATGCATCCGAAACAGCATCAATAGTGATAAGAGTATAATCATCATTAACTCTTCCAGATTCATTTACAGTTCCAAGACCACGGGTACTAACACCAATATTACCTTCTTTTACAAGAGTTTTAAGTATTTGACCTTTTGGTGTATCAAGTATCTTTGCTTTTCCATAAACATCATTACCCTTCCATTCCAATGATTCAATAATCATTGCAATATTATCAAGGTTAATATCTGATGTATCTGGATGACCAAGTTCACCCCATGCCGATTTAGTGTTTACTTTTTCACGAATAAATCTTTCTACTTCTCTTTCAAGAACTGATTTATCATATACACGACCATTGGCATTTTTAGTTTCAGCCGATGCAAAAATACCTATCATATAAGGTGTCTTTGACTTACTTTCCCATAATTCTATTACGGAACTTGTTTCTGTTATAAGTTTTAATTCTTTCATAATATCCCCTTATGGATTTGTGGATTATTCATCATCCAAATCATCACCAGAATTATCAGAATCATCGGTATCATTATCCGTTTCTACAGGAATTGGATCATCCTCAAGTTCAAGTTTATCTTTTAAATGATCGTTAATGGCCGATTTTATCTCTTTTCTGAGAATTTCTTCTGATTCTGCGTATTTATCATCCACAAATTTATCAAATGCTTGTACAATTTTATCTTTATCCATGTTAAAATCTCCTTTAATTGTTATATCTATGTGTATTTATATATTTCTGACAAAAATACACACATATGCAATAAAATACCCTAATACTAATAAAAGTATTAGGGTGTTAGTGAGGTAAAAATATTATATGAATTATTTTTAGTATTTAATGTTGGTATTCAAATTTTATCTTACCACAATCCCATATACGGTCATAACCATTAGCAAGCATATTAATGTATTCTGTTTCATCAGGATTAAAGTAAGATAATTCTCCTTTATTATATTTATGTTCTATTTGTTTCTTTTGAAAGTGTCTTCTATGATATATAATCATATCTTTAAAGTAAGTATATCCTGGTTTAATAGTATATACATACTCAAATCCATTCATACTGTATACATTGCCAGTAAACCATCTAAGATCAGCAAAAGTATAAATAGATGAATATCCTTCATTAATAAATGCCTTTAATAACTTGCTAAAGGCACCATATACATTATGGTATTTTTTATTAACAAATCTACATAATTCACCATCTTTTCTTATTGTCATTAATGAAACGAGTTCATCTTCATATCTAAGACCTATATGCCTACCACCATTAAACCCTTGTATATGGTTATCATTGTAGAAGGGTCTTGCTACAGATGGGCTTATCTCTACTATCCTACACTTTCTTCCATGTATCTTATATGGTGTCTTGCCTAAAGCATTAATCAGTATACTCTTTACTATATCCTGCTTAAATAGCCATTCATTCTCCCATATCTGAATAAGTCTATAGCCTTTCTCTTTACAAGCAAGATACTTATTCAAATGATATTTTGATCCTTTTCCTTGCTGTTCACCATGCCAATATAGACCATTGTATTCAATAGCAATTTTATGTGATGGGATGATTATATCAAGTTCATAAGGGGATATAAGAGAACGATTATTTGTTTCTATATCTATATACCGTTTTAACCATTCTTGTAACTCTAATTCTGCTTTAGAAATATGACTTGCACATTTAGGACAACCTTGCCCTTGGATATGATTTGTTGCCAGTTGTTCAAATACACCATGTATAGGGCATATGATTTTTATTTTTGTGTGTGATTTTTTATATTCTACAAGATTGTATTCATATTTTCCATTATGAACTTCAATCGCACTCGATATATATTCATTAGTATTAGGTTTGAATACACCTGAACACTTTGGACAACCATCACCACGTAAATGATTATTACGTTGTTGTTCAAATACACCGTGCTCTGGACATATAATCTTAATTTTAGATTTCCAATTTTTATATTTTACTAAAGAATAATCATATTTTTCACCATGAACCAGTTTTGATTTTTTTATAAACTCATCAATATGCATTCGTTGAGAATCTATAACACATTTTTTACATCCCTGCCCTCTTAAATGAGCATTTGGTCTTTGATCAAATATGCCATGTTTATGGCATATTATTTTTACTTTTATCTTGTTATTTTTATATTCGATTAATTTATAATTATATTTATCACCATGTTTGCAATAAGCATCAATGATGAATTGTTCTGTTGTTTTTGACTTGGGCATTTTGATGTGTCTCCTGTTTAGACTAAATGATATATAATAAAGGGTAAGAAAGTGAAACAGGCACTTTCAAGGTAGCGAACCCTGTCCCCTTTAATATAATATAAATGTATTCATGTAATATGTAAATATATTATTTAATATCCTTCGTCTTTTGGTAAAAATTTTTCATCGTCCTTAAACCCTTGAGCGTTTGCTTTGATCATATCATCATCCCATCCAAGAAATTCTTTCATCAGAAATGTTTTACTGAACTCTTGGTTATTTGATAAATTATTATAATTATTCATTCTTGTTTCGAGCAATGACTGTTCCATTTGAGATTTATACTCATTTGGTGGTGTCATTACTACATTAAGATCATTGATGGAGAGATCATACTCTTTCTTTAATCCTTTAAATTCAAGATGAACAAGAAATAATTCTGTAAACATCTGACAAAATTTCATTTGATGTCGTTCCAGAAACTTAGCCCATCTTATCTCGTCTATGGTTATTTCACCTGTTTGTGATCCCATAAATAATGTATCACCTGGCCTTCTTTCCTCGGCATTTATCACTCTTGAAATCGGATATTTAAGTGCTATGTATAATTTTCTTGCAAAATAATACAAATCATCAAGCTCAGAAAACCCTGATGGGTTACCACCAACAGACGAAATACTTGATCCTCTACCATCGGACGATTGTGGTAAAAAATAATTTTCAATCAAACTTGTAATGTTTGGTTGATTCCTAAGTGTTCCTGTTTGTGAATCAAATTCAACTTTTTGGGCCATTTTTTGTTTAATCTTTTCAACAAATTTAAGGGCTTTATCTTTTGGCATCGCACCTGTATCAATATTGAATACAAGTCTTTCTGGTGATCTTACAATTCTATATATTACAATACTCGTTTCAATCAATTTCAATTGATTGAATGGCTGTTTTGCCTTCTCAAGATATCCTATTACATTCTTTTTTGTTCCTGCATAAATACCATAATCTATATATGATATTTGTTCTGGATAAAAAACTATTATATCATTATTTTGTAAAGCCTCTTCTATTGTGGCCGGTGCTTTAACCTCTGTTTTTTTGTATTGTAAAAATGCTGATATTCTACCGGTATCTGGATCTGTTAAATAATCCATTGTTTCAGTCGGCAATCTTTTAAGTTTAAGAATACCGAGGGATGGTTTTCCAGTATTGATAACACGTTCAAGATACAATTCTGCATCTATATAATAAGTCCTTACAAAATCAATTATGTTATCATTTATTCTAAGATTTTTATGAAACAATTCATCGAATTCCATCTGGATATTCTTAACAGTATTTTCATTAGATTCAATCTCTTGATTAAGAATATCCAGTTCAAGAATCTTACCATTCTGATTTTCTTGAGTTGATTCAATACAAATATCTTCTATAATTGAGGATATTTCTGGCATATCAGCCATAACTCTATAATTCTGTATTTTGGATCTTTTAGAAGCAAACTGTGTGTTGATAAAATTTCTATAAAAAGAATTAAAATTTCCTACAGTTTCTTTACCATATCCAATATCAAGAATATCATCAAATCCTTCACCGCGGGTGTTTTCGATGAATTTTTTAGATACACCTTCCTTACCCTTATTTTTGAAGGCTTTGGTTTCCTCAGTTAGAGGCTGTTTTTTCTTAAAAAAATTAAACATATTTTTCTATCATTTTATTATAATTAAATATATAATGTAATAATTTATTCATTTTATTAGTTATAAAGAATATAATTACCACCATTTGAATTTGTATAAGATGGTGTAGTATTTACTGATGGACTAAACCCACTAATAGCATTGGCTGTATTTATATCACAATTACTATTATAAGCACATGCCACACTACCATTATTATTACCACTTATATTATGACCAGAATCATTGTTTATTTTACACTGACTACATTCTGTTATATAAACACCCCATCCAGTATTATCTTTCACATCAGAATTTTGTAATCCTAATGATGAATTTTTATATATAAATATACCATCACCAGTATTATTATGAATATTCATATTACTTGCATAACATGATGATCCTCTGTGTAATACAATACCTCTATTAGATGCGTTTGTTACTTCACTATTTGTTATATATAATCTACAACTTACTTCAAAATAAATACCGGCTTGTGAACCACTAATTTGTGAATTATTAATTGTGGCATCATTATTACTCCACCCATATATATTATATCCTTGATTATTATATACAAAAGAATTATCCATATTTAAAGTATTACTTTCTGTACAATGTATACCACTACCATTATTATCATATATAGTAGTATTTTCAATAGATGATGAACATTCTATGAGATACATTCCATTTTGTGTGTTTGTATCAAAATATGAAGAATATGTTGTTCCACCTGAGACATATGCATCAACTATAATATTTGACAACCTACCATATACCCCATTATTACTATTATATCTACAAATACACCATGATATATTTACATCAGAATTTTTAATAAAAATACCATTATCACCATTATGTTCAAATATACATTGGGTGAATACATCACTATAATTTGAAAAAAGTATACCTGTTGAATTAGTAAATGCTATACCATTATTGGTATTATATGAGGCATATAAACCAGATCCAAATAAATTAGATCCATCAGAAATTGAAAAACCATCTATATTATTATATGAACAATTAATAATTCGCCAACCACCACCAGTACCATTATCCGTAACAAGTGATGATGCTCTTCTAACAACATAACCATACCACGAATTATTATGAATTGCCGTTCTTCTTGATGTATCAGAATATGTTGCATAACTACCATTACATATTATACCATTTGCACCATCACCGATACTCATATATGCTTGTCCTAATGTACAATCTGTCATATATATACCACACCAACAACTTGATGACCAAAAACCATTTGAGTCAAATGTTATTTTTAAGTTTTCAAGTTTCATTCCTACATAGAAACCCGAAACATTTATTGTAATATCATTTAAAATTCCATCATAAATTTGTAAACAATCACAATCATGTGTATAATTTATATCTGATATTGACATATTAACAATACCAAAACCATAATTAGATTTAAGAAACGGTGTATCATTAGTATTATCCAATAGAATAATACTTTTATATCTTCTAATATTCCAATTATCATTATCAACGGTTGATAAGAATGAATATACAGTATCATCATACTCATACGGTACAATTTCAAATGTTATTTTTTTATTAGCAGTATCCACGCTTGTTACCTTATAATAACCATCAACAGATACTTTAGTTGGATACCATCTTTCCCACATTGATCTAATATAATCACCAACATTGATACCACTAACATCATTAACTTCTATAGTAACATTATACTTTTTATTTGTAGAATCATTAACAACATTTATTGTAGATCCATTTACGGCAGTTGTATTTGTATAAGACATATTAAATTTAACATTTATATATTTAGCATCTTTATGTTTAATTTCAACTTTATGAGAATCATTATATCTATAAATACCTTCCAATCCTTCAATCGTAACATATACACCAATTTTAATTCTATAATCTTCAAGATATTCCATAGCCCTTTTAATACTATAAAATGGTCTTAATTCTGTACCATCACCAGTAACATCGGAGCCTATGACACCTGTTGGTGAATCTGATGATGCTGATGGTGCCAAATATATAGTAGTGTCTGTTTCGATTAAACCACCTTCACAATCACATGGTCTAAAATATGAACTCGCATTTATTGTCATTTGTTATTTCCTCTTTATGTTTTATAGTATTTATGATTATGATTCATCTCTATACAATATATATGCCCCGGCTCTTGTATATGATTGATAATCATATGTTGGGGCTGTATTAGCAGCCGGAAAAAAATCATTTGTTGTGCTAAGAG
>Ga0256843_1000359_pt1 | contig 39248 bp, 41 predicted proteins | sample AlvinellametaG_FD_191572 | JGI IMG/M metagenome (GOLD analysis project Ga0256843, IMG submission 191572) | Pompeii worm associated microbial communities from hydrothermal vent at the East Pacific Rise, Pacific Ocean - Alvinella | ecosystem: Host-associated > Annelida > Integument > Unclassified ...
GTTTGCTTGCGGGGACGGAAGAGAGTCCCGGCGAGAGTATAATGTATCAAGGTAGAAAATATAAATCATACAGAGGAATGGGAAGTATAGGCGCTATGCAAAAAGGAAGTAACGACAGATATTTCCAAGAAGGGACCGCCGCTGATAAACTCGTCCCGGAAGGAATTGAGGGTATGGTGCCTTATAGAGGTAGAATTAGTGACGTCGTTCATCAATTAATCGGGGGACTCAGAGCATCGATGGGTTATTGCGGAGCTAAAGATATTCCTACTTTTTGGGAAAAAGCTGAATTTGTAGAAATCACAAGTGCTGGGCTTAAAGAGTCTCACGTCCATGACGTAACGATTACAAAAGAAGCTCCCAATTATCATCAATAATCTCTCTTTTTTCTTTGATTTATCATTGCGGTAACGATTATATATGATTTGTTGAATAAAAAGGAAAGAAGGAATTAAGCGTTTAAAGCTTCAACGGCTTTTAACATTTTAAGCCCGGCTTCGTTTACGCTGTTTCTTCCTAAGTATTTAGCTTCTCTGGCGGCAATGTATGCTTTTTCAAACGTTTCTTTGCTAAGATTGGAAAGTTTAATTGCTTTTTTGATGTTTTCCGGTAGGATTCTTATTTTTTGCTCTTTAACATACATACTACCGGTATCGGCTATGGCTTTAACCACTCTGTAAATAGTCGGATTAATCGGTGCACCAAAACCTTCCGGCACTCCGCTCATAGCTTCGTCCATCATTTTTCCGTATTCGGTTTCCATAATATGACCGTCTGGCATTACTTCCAAGAACCCTTTAGCTTCAAGGGCGTCTACAGCTTCGAGTATTTTTCTTTTTTCTTCTTCGTTTTTACCTTCCAAAATATCTTCGCAAGCTATCCCGCTATCTGGTATAGTTTTGAAAATATCCATTTCATATCTTGTAATATAAGGCATTTTAGGGTGCGTTGCCAATTCTTCGTATAGCAATCCTGATTTGCTCGGTTCGTACGTTCCTAAAATTCTTTCACGTCTGGCGGACTCTACCCATTCTCTATTAGGAGCGCTAAATATTTTGTTTGAAATGGCGAGTGTTTTAACACTCCAACTATGAATTGCCCTTTCATCGTGAGTTTGGTCTTCGATTACGGCTTCACCGTCTGCGGTTACGAAATATACGGCTTTGCCTTTTTCATCTACGCCTTCACTGATTAAGCCAAACGCTTCAAGTCCGTATAAATACTCTCTTAAATCAAAGTTTTCTTCAAACCATTTTTTCTTATCTTCCAAATCTGCGAATTTTTGTGCGATTTCTTGTTTAAGTTTTGGCATTTCGTTTAGTCTTCTACCGTATTTTTCAACGATTTTTTTATATTCTTTAATTTTTCTTTCAAGTAATTCGGCTTTTATTTCTTCAAAAGTAGGTGTTTCTTCCGGATTTTGAGAAGTTTTTTCTTCCCAGATATATTTAATTGTTTTTAAGGTTTCTATTTCTTCTTGACTTATTGCGAATGTTTTTAGAGGTTTTTCGCTGTTGTCTTTATAAATTCTATAAACTTCAAGCGCAATTTCCCCCGCTTTTGTCAATTCGTCAACGTCAGCAACGTATCCTAACGCTTCAAGGTTTGCCAATGCGTCTAAGTCTATTTCTTCTCCGTCAGCTACTTTTGCAATGTCTTCCAAGATAGATAAATCCAAAACGCTTCCTTCATTCGCCCAGCCTCCGTATGTCAAGGTCTCTTTAACTGCTTGACCGAGTTCGGTGAATGCGTAATATTCGCCTACCGGAATGGAATAAGCTATTAATCTCATTGCTTCTAACAAATCTTTTTTATTTCCTTCTACCGGTAGATAGTGTGCGTTTGTAGGACCCATAGGTGATTTTCTTATATATTCCGCAAGATTTGCGTCTATTACAATCTCAGGGTGAGTGATTTTGTATGCTTCGTATAAATCTATCGCTTCTTGGGTTAATTCGCCGTCTTTAGCAAAACCTCTTTTTTCAAGTTCTTCATTCGAAGTTTTGGTAGTTTTATTTTTGTTTTTAATAGCCGCGTCAATCATTGCGATTACTTCAGAACTGACCCATTTAAAGTTATCTTTCCAACTCTCAATATTTTCGATGTTGTCTTTTACTCTATTTAATACGTCGGCTACTATTTTACCGGCATACGAAAATTCCGCTTCTGCCGGTTTTGGAAAATTAATTATCCCGCTTAGATTTAGTTCTTCCAATGCTTCGTTGTTTAAAGCCGAAGTTTTTATGGTATGTGTGTTACTTTGCAGTAATTCAAGTATTATTTTTGCCGCTGTTTTTTTGATTATCATGCGTGCCTCCTATTTATTTTTTTGTAATTTTAGCATATCATTTTTGTTTAGTCAATAGCACTAAAGTTTATTTGAGCGGTGTAGACGTTATGAAGGTTTGAAAGAGAAGCAAATTACTCCTCTTTTTCGGGATTAACCACTTTGGCTATAATAATGGATATACCGTAAAGAATCAGTAACGGAACAGCCATAGCAAGTTGTGAAAACAAATCCGGAGGAGTTAATACCGCCGCTACGATGAAAATTATAACTATAGCGTAACGAGCGAACTCTTTTAACGTTTTATCGGTGATTAGACCGATTTTTGCCAAGAAATACGTTAACACGGGTAATTCAAACGCTATACCGAATCCTATCATGATTTTTAGTGCGACACTGACATATTCGCTAATTTTTAACATAGCTACGAAATCTTTACCGCCGAATGTTATTAAGACTTTAAAGCCTATAGGGAAAACGATATAATACGCAAATGCCGCTCCCGTTATAAACATGATTGTCCCGAAAAAAACGAAAGGAATTACGAGCTTTTTCTCATGGTCGTAAAGTCCCGGGGCTACGAATTTCCACGTATGATATAAAATCACGGGAAGAGAAACGAAAAACGAAGTATACAAAGATACCTTAATCGCCGTTACGAAAGGCTCTACGAGATTTGTAAATATCATCTCCGAGTCGTGTTGCGTTTTTAATACGTCAAAAGCAGGTTTAGCTATCCACAAAAAAATCTGTTTCCAATAGATAAACGCAACTATAAATATAATAAAAAACGTCACGACGATTTTAATAAGCCGAGAACGGAGCTCGGCTATGTGAGGTTTTATTTCCTCAAGCATTTACTTCTTTTTCGTTTTGAGATGGAGTATTTTGAGTTTTGTTTTCGACTTTTTGTGTAGGTTTTACGTCGGCGCCTTCTTCTCCTTCTTTTACGGCGTCTTTGAAGTTTTTGATACCTTTACCGAGTCCGCTTGCAAGTTCCGGAATTTTTTTACCTCCGAATAATAGTAATACAACAATTAAAATTACGATGATTTGCCAAGTACCCATACTCATGAATAATCCTTTTTTAGAGAATTTTAGCATAAATTTAAAAAATGATTGTAAAGTTTGATAAAATTTTATAAATATTTAACAAAAAAGTAACTGAATGGAAATTTATAAAGGATAAAGATGAAGTTAGCCGTGTTTGATTTTGATTCGACGTTAATGGACGGAGAAACTATAGACTTTTTAGCCGAACCATTGGGATTAAAAGAAAAAGTTGCCTCCATTACCGAAATGGCGATGAGAGGAGAGCTTGATTTTTTCGAAAGTTTGATAATGAGAGTAAAACTGCTTGAAGGGCTCGAAGAGAAAAAAGTTAACGAAATATGCCGCAGTTTGCCGTTGATGCCGGGAGCAAAAGAGATAGTAAAAGAACTTAAAAGCAGGGGTACGAAAGTGGTGTGTTTTAGCGGCGGATTTAGAAATGCGACTTCTTACGTAAAGGACTTAATAAAACTTGATGCCGATTTTAGTAACGTATTGCATACAAAAGATGGAGTATTAACAGGACTTGTCGGCGGGGAGATGATGTTTTCTCATTCAAAGGGAGATATGTTAAAAAGAATTCAAAATATATTAGGCGTAAATGAAGATGAAACAATGGTGGTAGGAGACGGAGCAAATGATTTGAGTATGTTTAAATACGCAGGGACAAAAGTTGCTTTTTGCGCTAAAGAGATTTTAAAAAAAGAAGCCGATATAATAATAAATGAAAAAGATTTAGTTAGGATTTTGGAATTTATTTAAAGCTTGATAGATTATACAAACAATAAGGAGTAAAAATGAATACGAGTATCTGGGTTGATTATTTGGATAGGGAGTTTTTGGATACGACGTTTAGGGAATGGGTAAATGAAGGGGTTGCAAACGGACTGACAAGCAATCCCGCCATTTTTGCGAATGCTTTAAAAAAAGAGGTTTACAAAGAGGATTTTGAAAAACTAAAAGGAAAAAGTCCGAAAGAAATATATGAGGAAATAGCGGTAAAAGACATTCAAAAAGCGTGCGATATTCTGGACCCTCTTTATGAAAATGGAAATGACGGGTATGCAAGTATCGAGGTTGACCCCAGACTTATAAACGATACGAAAGGCACTATCGATGAAGCTTTAAGGCTTGTAGATAAAATTAAGCGGGATAATTTAATGATAAAGATTCCCGCAAATGAAGCCGGGATAAAAGCAATGCAAGAACTTGCAAAAAAAGGAATCAACATCAACGCCACTCTTGTTTTTTCTCCTAACCAAGCAATGCAAGCACTTGAAGCTATTAATAAAGGAAGCGGAAGTATTGAGGGGGTTATTTCCGTATTTGTCAGTAGATTCGACAGAAAGTTAAATCCCGTGTTAAAAGAGAAAAATTTGGCACAAGATAGAGTAGGGTTTTTTAACGCTATAAAAATTTACAACCAAATCGAAGAAGCGGGCTTGTCTAATATTAGGGCTTTATTTGCGTCTACCGGAGTCAAGCAAGAAAATCTGCCTAAAGATTATTATGTTAAAAACCTCTATTTACCGCATAGTGTTTTAACATTGCCTTTAGACGTTATTGAAGCTATAAAAAATGAAGAGATGGAAGAGAGCTTTCATTTTCAAACGAAACATATCGACGGTTTTTTTAGCTTCCTAACGCCTGCTGGCATTAATATGCAAAAAGTGTATCAAGAGTTGTTTGAGGAGGGCGTAGAGGCGTTTGAAAAAGCGTTTGAGGATATGTTGGGTTCTCTAAAGGCTGTAAATGGATAGAGAAACACTAAATAAATATTTAACCGCTTTAATCAAACACAACGGGAGTGATTTGCATATAAAATCGGGCAATAAAATAAAAGCGAGAATTCAAGGCAAACTCGTAACGCTTGAGTCAAACGTATTAAAACGAGAAGACGTGGTAGAGCTTTTAAAACAAATACTTAGAAGCAGATTCGAAGAGATGGTTAAAAATAAAGAAGTCGATTTTAATTATAAACTAAACGAAGATTATAGGTTTAGGGGTAACGCCTTTTTTCAAATCGACGGACCTTCTATAGTATTTAGGGTAATACCTAATAAAATACCTACTATCGAAGAACTTAATCTGCCGAAAATTATGAAGAAATTTACTCAGATAGAAAGGGGACTGGTATTGGTTACCGGGGTTACCGGGAGTGGTAAATCAACTACTCTTGCGGCACTGATTAACGAAATTAACGAAAAAAAATCCAAACACATCATTACCATTGAAGACCCGGTTGAGTTTGTCCATAAAGATAAAAAGAGTTTAATAAATCAACGAAGTTTGGGAGAAGACACTCTTAGCTTTTCAAGAGCTCTAAGAGCCGCATTGAGGGAAGACCCGGATATTATCTTGGTCGGTGAGATGCGTGACAGAGAAACTATAGAAATCGCTTTGCATGCGGCAGAAACGGGACATTTGGTGTTTTCTACGCTTCATACGCTTGATGCGAAAGAGACGATAAACAGAATTATAGGTGTTTTTCCCGTAGACGAACAAGACAGAATCAGAATGGTCTTAGCTTCGATTTTGGAAGGGGTTGTTTCTCAAAGATTGGTGCCTACGGTCGACGGAAAAAGAGCGGCGGCTATGGAAATTATGTTAAAAACTCCAAGAATCAAAGATTTAATTACCCAAAAAAGAGACGCCGAGCTTAAAGACGCTATTGAAGAAGGTAAAAAAGTATACGGAACTCAAAGTTTCGACCAACATCTTATCGATTTGGTTATTGCCGGAAAAGTAGACGAAGAAACGGCAAAAGAGTTTGCAACAAGCAAAGAAGACTTTACGCTTAAACTTAAAAAAGCAAAACTTGAAGAAGGTTTGGAGGTCGTGAGCGAAACAACAATCGGATTGAAAGATAGTTGATATTTAATTTATTTTGGATATAATTTCATTTCTAAAAAAACTAAGGAGAAAACATGTTAGAAGGAATTGTCAGAGAGAGTACCTCAAAAGCTTTAACTAAAAAGCTAAGAAGGGATGGTTATCTGATTGCAAACATTTACGGAAAAGGACAAGAAAACGTAAATGCGGCGTTTAAATTGGGTGACTTTATTAAATATTTAAAAAGAAAAGAACATTTGGTATTCCCCGTAAAAGTTGGAGACAAAGAATATAAAGTGGTTGTTCAAGAATATCAAAAAGACCCTATTACCGGTGAATTGTTGCATGTTGATTTGTTAATGGCGCAAGATGGCGTTAAATCTTATTATCACGTTCCTATTAAAATCAAAGGAACTCCTATAGGACTTAAAAACAAAGGTGTATTGATTTATCACAGAAGAAGAATCAAAGTAAAAGCGGCACCTGAAAATTTACCTGACTATTTCGAACTTGACGTATCGAATCTTGATGTGGGAGATAATATCTTAATTAGAGATATTCAAATGCCTGAGGGAGTAGAGTGTTATCTTAATCCTTCCATTCCTGTAGTCGGTGTAATTAAGGCTAAATAATTTTAGGGGGTTTCCCCCGCTTATGAAAGTAGGTAAATGAAATTAATCGTCGGTTTAGGAAATCCCGGAAAAAAGTATGAAAAAAATAGACACAACGTAGGTTTTTTAGCTGTTGATTACTTAATCCAAAAGCGTAACGCTCGCAAAATAAACTCTTCTTTTAAAGGCGACTTGTATAAAACTTCCGATTTTTTGTTGTTAAAACCTTCGACTTTTATGAATTTAAGCGGTGAGAGCGTAGTGTTGGTAAAGAATTACTATAAAATCGACAATGAAGACATTATAGTAATACATGACGATATCGATTTAAAATTGGGCGCTTTAAAATTTAAAAGAGGCGGCGGACACGGAGGTCACAACGGCTTGAAGTCGATTGATAAACATATCGGAAACGATTATTATAGAATCAGAATAGGAGTTGGAAGACCGAAAAGTAAAGAGGAAGTTATTGATTTTGTATTGAGTGATTTTAAAGAAGAGGAGTTGGAGTGTATTTATCCGCTTTTTGAAAAAATCGATGCGGCAGTCGATGATATAAAAAACGCTCCTTCTAAATATACGCAAAAAGAGTGTTAAGTGTATTTTAAGGTTATTGTCGAAAAATATGTAAAAAATTTTTTGATAATTTTATTTGCTCTTTCTTTTTTTTTCGTATTGCTCGATTTGGTTTCCAAATTTTCGAAACTGCCTTCATCTTCCAACTTGCAAGTATTATATGTTTATTATGTTTTTTTATACGGGATAGATTTATTTTATCCGTTAAGTTTAGTTTTTGCGTTTTTATTGACATATTACAATATGGTAAAATTCAACGAACTTGTCAGTTTCTACTCTTTGGGTTTTGAGAAAAAAGATCTTTTAAAGCCTTTTATAAGCGTAGGGGTGGGGGTTTTTGTTATCTTTTTGTTGTTTGATTCCGGAAAATTGGCATATACGAAAGAGTATGCGGATTCAATTTTGCATAACAATAAATATACGACGGAAAATTTGTTTATTAAAAACGGAAATAAAGTAATTTATATCAAAAAAATAGAACCCATCGTAAATACCGCTAAGGATTTGCGCGTCTTTTTTTTAAAAGGTAAAAATATTTATAAAATCGTTTACGCTTCTTCGGCTAAATTTAAAAATAACAAATGGTATGCAAAAGACGCTAAAATCGTAATATATAAACCGGAAGAAATTTTAGAAAAACAAAGCGACATAGAGTTTTTGAAAAATTTTAAACCTAAAATAGTCGCGAATTTGAAGACGTTAAATTCTATTTCTTATTTAGACGCATTGACGGCTATTAGAGTATTTAAAGATGTAAGAATTCAAAAACTCTATTCGATTATTTTGTTTAAATTGTTAACGCCTTTGATTATGATTTTTCTGATAGCCGTGACGTTTTTAAAAGGACCTATTCATTTAAGGATTTCAAATGTTTCGCTTTATATGATAAAATCCGTTTTTTTTGCACTTTTCGTATGGGGCGGCGAGTTTATAATTTTTAGATTCGCCAAACAGGGAGTTTTGCCCTATTACGTGTTGTTTTTGCCGTTTATAATATCGGCTGTATATTTTTGCGTAATTTATTATAAGGAGAAATGATGGATTTTAAAAAACTGGCTCAAAAATACGATACCCCTTTGTATGTATATGATTTCGATTATTTCGCTAATCGTTTTTTTGAATTGAAAAAAGCCTTTAAAGCAAGAAAAAGTTTAATAGCCTATGCCGTAAAAGCAAATTCCAACTTAAGCGTAATAAGGCATTTTGCCGAGCTTGGAAGCGGGGCGGATTGCGTAAGTATAGGAGAAGTTAAAAGAGCTCTGTTAGCTGGAGTTGACAAATACAAAATTATTTTTAGCGGAGTAGGTAAAAGGGACGACGAAATAAAAGAAGCTATAAATCTTGATATCTTAATGATAAACGTCGAAAGTGAAGCGGAGTTGATGAAAATAGAAGAGATCGCAAAAGAGTTAAATAAAAAGAGCAGGATTTCAATTAGAGTTAACCCCAATATAGACCCAAAAACCCACCCGTATATTTCTACGGGACTTCACGAAAATAAATTCGGTGTGGATATTGAAACTGCTAAAAAAATGTATCTTTACGCCAAAAAGAGTGAATATCTAAATCCTATCGGTATACATTTTCATATCGGCTCGCAACTGACGGATTTAACGCCTATTAAAGAAGCGAGTGCCATTGTGGCTGATTTGGTTAGAAGTTTAAAAGCTATAGATATTGATATTAAATTTTTCGATGTCGGCGGAGGTCTTGGAATTAAATATAAAGACGAAAAGACTATAAATCCGTATGATTACGCTCAAGCGATACTTTCGACTCTTAGCGGGCTTGACGTAACTATAATATGCGAACCCGGCAGATTTCTTGTCGGGGAGGGCGGTTGGTTTTTAACAAAAGTTTTATATGAAAAAAACAACGGAGATAAAAGATTTGTTATAGTTGACGGAGCGATGAACGATTTGATTAGACCGAGTTTATATAAAGCTTATCATAAAATAGAGGTTTTATCGACGAAAGAGAATCCTCAAGTTTCAAAAGCCAATATCGTAGGACCGATTTGCGAGAGTGGTGATTTCTTTGCTAAAGATATACAAGTCCCACAGACGAATCCCGGGGATTTGGTTGTAATATATTGTGCGGGTGCATACGGATTTACGATGGCAAGTAATTATAATTCACGACCTCGTCCCGCCGAAGTCGCAATCGAAAACGGATATGATAGATTAATTAGAAGAAGAGAAACGTTTAAAGATTTGATTGCATGTGAAATAGATTATCTTTAAGGATATAAATGGAAGGATATTTTATCGATATTCAAGGGACTTTAATCGATGATAAACATTTCCTTCCGCTTCCGGGAAGTATAGAGTTTTTAAATGCGTTAAACAAACGGGGTATACCTTTTGTGCTCGTTACTAATAATACTAAAAAAAGAAGCAAAGAGTTTTTCGCGTATTTAAAAAATTTGGGATTTGAGTTTACTAATTATATAGACCCTCTGATAATGCTTGATACTCTTAATATTGACGCTTGTAAAGCATACGGCAATAAACATTTTTTGGAAATAGTAGGAGAGAAGTTTATATTAACCTCCGATTCTCCCCAAGCGGTAATATTAGGTATGAAATTATATTCTAACGACGAATTTGCGGAAATTATCGAATATTGCTTGCAAAAAGAGATATTACTTGTTAGTATGCATAAGACTTCGATTTACGCGAAAAATTCCAAAAGATATCCGGGACTTGGGGCTATTGCGGAGATGATAAAATACGCAACTTCTAAAGAATATATGGTCCTTGGTAAACCAAGTTCGGAATTTTTTGAAAAAGCGAGGGAGATTTTGGGGCTAAATTATGATAAAATTACTCTTATTAGCGATGATTTAAAAGGCGATTTGATTCCGGCTAAGAAATTTGGAATGAGAACTGTTTTGGTTTTAAGCGGAAAGATTAAATCAAAAGATGAAATTAGCGAAAATCCGGATTTTGTTTTTGAAAATTTGGAAGAATATCTACGGTTTTTGGAGTTACAATGGAAAAAAAATTAAAGCTTTTGCGTAAGGAAATAGATAATATCGATAACGAAATATTAACTTTACTAAATAAAAGAATGCAAATAGTAAAAAAAGTAGGAGAACTTAAAAATACTACGAATGCGCCTATTTATAGACCGGAAAGAGAACGCGAAATAATTAAAAGATTAACCGAGCTTAGTAAAAAAAGCGGTGGAATTTTGGGATATGAAGAAATCGAAGCGATATTTTTAGAAATATTTGCTATAAGCAGGACGCTTGAGAGAAAAGAGAGAATAGCGTTTTTGGGACCTATAGGGACATATACGCATCAAGCCGCGGAGAGCAGGTTTGGGGCAAATGCGAGATATATTCCTCTTTTGAATATCGAAGCGGTGTTTAAAGCTGTAGATAACAAAGAAGCAAAATACGGTGTCGTCCCGATTGAAAACAATACCGAAGGGGTTGTCGGTATTACCCTTGATAGTTTAAAAAAATACAACGTAAAAATCGTTTCTGAAATTTGTATGGATATTCATCACTCTTTTGCTTCCTATCAAGACGACATTTCTCAAATAAAAAGAATATATTCTCACCCTCAAGGGTATAATCAGTGTTTGAATTTTTTGGAAACGCACGGGTTGTTGGATATAGAGTTTATACCTACCGAATCCACGGCAAAAGCGGCTCAAATGGCGGCGAAGGATACCCAAAGCGGCGCGATTTGTTCTAAGATTGCCGCTAAACTTTATGATGTGCCTTTACTTTTTGAAAAGATTGAAGACAATTTGGCGAACAGGACGAGGTTTATCGTAATAAGCGATTTTAAAACAAAGCAAAGCGGCAACGACAAAACAAGCGTTATCGCAAAAACTTCACACAAATCCGGAGCGTTGTTTGAATTATTAAAAGAGTTTAAGCAAAAAGATATAAATCTTTTGAAAATAGAGAGTAGACCTAATAAGGACGATACGTTTAATACATGGTTTTATATCGATTTTGAAGGGCATATCGACGATGAGAAAATAAAAGATATTATTGAAAAACAAGAGATGATTTGGCTTGGTAGTTATCTTAGGGATTGTTAAGGAGAAAATATGTTTGAAAAATTGCAAAATCTAAACGTTTATGAAGCCGGTAAACCGGTAGAGTTGGTGGTTAGGGAATATGGAATCGACCCCAAAGAGATTATAAAGCTCGCAAGTAACGAAAATCCTTACGGTCCTCCGCCAAAAGCGATTGAAAAAGTAAAAGAGATTGCTCATTTAATGCATAGATATCCAGATGATAGCTTTTATGAGTTAAAAGAAAAATTAGCAAAAAAATTTTCTCTAAAAGAGCAAAATTTCGTAATTGGTGCGGGAAGCGACCAAGTGCTGGAATTCGCCGTTCATGGTATCGGTCCCAAAAAAGTATTAACGGCGGGCATTACGTTTGCGATGTATGAAATTTATTCTAAACAAGTCGGGGCTGAAATTTTAAAAACTACTTCAAAAACGCATAATTTAGAGGAATTTTACGAAATTTATAAAAAACAAAGACCTCAAATAATCTTCCTTTGTGTGCCGAATAATCCTTTGGGAGAGTGTCTGGACGCAAACGAAGTGTATGCATTTATAGAAAAAATCGACACCGATACGTTGATAATCGTTGATGGGGCATATCAGGAATTCGCTTCTTATATCGACAAATCAAAAGCGCTCGATATTAAAAAATTAACAAACTACCCGCACGTATTATATACCGGGACATTTTCCAAAGCATACGGACTTGGCGGAATGAGAGTGGGTTATGGTGTGGCTAATGAGTTTATTATTCAAAACCTTCATAAGTTAAGACCTCCTTTTAATATAACCACGCTCTCTTTAGCCGCGGCGATTACGGCTTTAGATGAAGAAGAGTTTGTATTAAAAACCATAAAGAGTAATTTTGAAGAGATGGAAAAATATATTGAATTTGCCGAAAATTTTGGAATTGAATATATAAAAAGTTATACCAATTTTATCGTTTTATTTATTAAAAACAGCAAAAAAATCTCGCAAGAATTATTAAAAAAAGGTATAATTGTAAGAGATATGTCGGGTTACGGTTTTGATGGAATAAGAATTACGATAGGACTTCCAAACCAAAACGAAAAAGTAATAAATACGCTAAAAGGTATGATTAGTTGAATTTCGAAGAGGTATTTAAACAGTTAATAGCGTTTAGTAAACGATTAAACAAGAACCAAAAAATAGTTATCATCGCTTCGGTAGTGCTATTGATAGCAATAATCTCTTTTTTAATCGTTTATAATTCCTCTAATGTTAAAACGGACAAAGGTTACGCTATTTTGTTTGAAAACCTCTCCTCCAAGGACGCCGCTTTAATCGTTCAATATTTGGATAAAAAGCAAATCCCCTATAAAATCCCGCAAGACGGAGTAATAGAAGTCCCGAAAGATATGGTGCAAAAAGTCAGAATCGACGTAGCCGCACAAGGGCTTCCTAAAAGTTCTAAAGTAGGATTTGAATTATTTGATAAAAACAGTTTCGGGATTACCGATTTCGAACAGCGTATTAAATATTTGCGCGCATTAGAGGGCGAACTTGCCAGGACTATTGAATCGTTAGATGCCGTAGAAGAAGCGACTGTCAATATAGCAATTCCCAAGCAATCGGTGTTTGTAGATAAACAAAACCCTCCTACGGCTTCCGTTGTTATTAAATTAAAGCCTAATATGGTATTGACACCAAGACAAATTAAAGGTATTAAATATTTAGTAGCCGCGGCAGTGCCGAATATGAAACCCGAAAATGTAAAAATAATCGACCAATACGGTAATCTGCTCGGTGAAGACGACGAAACCACACAAAACAACGAGATGTTAAAAGCGGAGATTACGTATAAAAATAGAATGGAAAAAGCTTTGGAGGATAAAATCGTCTCCATATTGGCTCCTATAGTGGGCGGCAAAGATAAAGTGGTCGCAAAAGTTAATATGGATATAGATTTTTCCGAAGTTAAGTCCAAATCCACTATATATTCTCCGGATAACGTCGTAAGAAGCGAACAAACCTTAGAAGAGAGTCGTATTGGTTATCAACCAAAACAGGTAGGAGGAGTCCCGGGTGCGGTAAGTAATATCGGACCGGTCCAAGGTCTTAATTCGAAAAACGTTAAAGATAAATACACCAAATCCGAAACAACTACCAATTATGAAATATCCACAACAGTTAAAGACGTAAAAGAACCCTTTGCAAAAATTCAAAGAATTACCGCCGCCGTAGTGGTTGACGGACATTATAAAAAAGATAAAAACGGCAAAATAAAGTTCGTGCCTTTGACGCAAATAGAACTGACAAATATTCAAAATCTCGTTAAAAACGCAATAGGATATGATCCGAAAAGAGGAGATAGTGTTAGTGTCAGCAGTTTTCAATTTAACGCCTCTACTTCGTCCAATCAGCCTATGGGTGCCGTAGGAAGAGTTATGCAAAGCGTATCGGTATACTTGGGACCTTTTAGTATTGTGTTGAAGTATATTTTCTTGGCGGTCGTGTTGTTTGTATTTTATAAAAAAGTTATAGTACCGTTTATGCAAAAAGCTCTTGAAGTTAAAATAGAAGAAGAACCCGAAATTAAACGTCATGAGGTGGAGGTTGAGGAAGAAGAGGTTGAGTCTACTTATGATAAAATAAAAGAATTAAAAGAAAAAGTCGAACAACAACTCGGTATTAGCAACGACGTAAACGAAGAAGAGTTGAAATATGAAGTTTTACTCGATAGAATAGTGAAAATGGTTGAAGAAAAGACTGAAGAAGTTGCAAAAGTTCTTGAAAATTTGATTAAAGAAGAAACAAATGAAATGTAAGGATAAATAATGGCTCTATCCCCTCAGCAACAGGCGATTTTGGACGAGCTTTCGATGCCGGAAAAAATCGCTATCCTTTTGATTCAATTGGGTGAAGATTTAACGGCACAGATTTTTTCTTATATGGACGTCGAAGCCATTACCGAAATATCTAAATATATCGCCACGGCTAAAGCGATTGATAAAGCCGTAGCCGCAGCTGTATTGGAAGAGTTTTACGTAATATTTCAATCAAATCAGTATATCGCCAGCGGCGGACTTGAATACGCCAAGGAAATCTTGTATAAGGCGTTGGGTCCCGAAGAAGCAAAAAAAGTGCTTGATAGGCTTGCTAAATCTTTGCAAAGCGAGCAGACGTTTGGATTTTTACAAAAAGTAAAACCTCAACAGCTTGCCGATTTTATCGTTAACGAACACCCTCAAACCATTGCGCTGATTTTAGCTCATATGGACCCGACAAGCGCGGCTGAAACGCTAAGTTACTTTCCAGATGAGGTTAGAGCTGAGGTTTTGATTAGAATGAGTAACCTTGGAGATATTTCACCGCAAGTCATTAAAAAAGTTAGTGCTATTTTGGAAACTAAACTTGAAGCGTTGACGGGTTATAAGGTTGAAATAGGCGGGACAAGATTTGTTGCCGAAATTTTTAACCGCTTGGGTCAAAAAGCGGCAAAATCGACTCTTAAATTTATCGAACAAGTCAATAGTGATTTAGCCGAAGAGATTAAAGAGAAAATGTTTACGTTTGAAGATATTATTAAACTTGACAATAACGCAATAAGAGAAATCTTAAAAGAAGTGGATAAGAATCAATTAATGATAGCGCTAAAAGGAGCGCCGGAAGAGTTGAAACAAAAATTTTTGGCTAATATGTCACAACGTGCGGCGCAAGCGTTTGAAGAGGAGATGCAGTTTTTAGGACCGGTAAAAGTAAAAGATGTAGAATCGGCTCAAAGAAGCATAGTCGAAGTGGTCCAAAAACTTGCGGAATCCGGTAAAATAGCCGTAGGTGCGGAGGAAGAGGTAATTGAATAGTAGAATAATAAACGGGGAAGCAGTAACAAAACATAATATAGATAAATATACGTTTAAAACCTTTGATGACGAAAATAAAAATAATACATGTGATAATTCAAAAAAAGAAAATCAAAGTGAAGAGATGACTAAACAACAACCACAGCAACAACAACCTCAACAACAAAATACGGTTAATAGCGAAGTTGTTGAAAAGTTGTTAGAAAAAATAGAAGAATTGAGTAACAATATAGTAAATATTCAAGTGCAATTTGAAAAGCAGTTAAACGAATGCAAAACTAACGCGCAAAAAGAGAAAGATTTAGCGTTTGAAGAGGGGTATAAAAAAGCCAAAGAAGAGATAGAAGCAAAATATACTAAAGAGTTTGAAGAAAAAATAACACTGCTTAACAAGTCTATTGAAAAGCTTGATAGCGTTTATAATATGTTTGAAGAGAAGATTTTGTCTATCGAAAAAGAACTCATCGCCGTAGCGCTTGATATCGCAAAAGAGGTTATTCAAAAAGAAGTTAGTGAAAACTCCAAAGAAATTGCTCTTAGCTTAGCCAAAGCGCTTATGGAAGATGTAAAAGACGCTACGAAAATAGAGATCAAAGCAAATCCTAAAGATGTGGAATATCTAAAAAGTAATTTGAAAAACGTTCAAATTGTAGCCGATGATGCTATAAAAGAGGGCGGGGTAGTTATAATGAGCGATATAGGAAATATAGACGCTCAAATTATTCAAAGATTTAAAGCCATTAAAGAGGCGATACTCGAAGGGCAGGAATGATAAACGTTAAAGAAAAAAATATAGACCAGTTAAATGAGTTGGCACAAAACATTAGACATAGAATTTTAGAAGTAGTCTCCAAAAACGGGGGGCATTTAAGCTCTACGCTTGGCGCGGTGGAGTTGATTATAGGAATGCATTATGTGTTTGACCCGAAAAAAGACCCCTTTATTTTTGACGTTTCGCATCAGGCGTATGCACATAAACTATTAACCGACAGATGGGAAAGTTTTGATACGTTAAGAAAATTTGGCGGTATTAGCGGTTATACCAAACCCACAGAGAGCGAATACGATTATTTTAACGCCGGACACTCTTCCACTTCAATTTCAATAGCGGTAGGTGCGGCAAAAGCTATAAAGCTTAAAAAAGAAGAGCGGATTCCGGTGGTGTTGATTGGTGACGGGGCTATGAGTGCCGGTATGGTATATGAGGCGTTAAACGAGCTTGGATTTAGAAAGTATCCCGTGGTTATAATATTAAACGATAACGAAATGAGTATAGGAAAACCCATAGGCGCTATTAGCAAATATTTAACTAAACTAAAAGCCGGCAAATTTTATCAAGGTTTTAAGGAAAAGTTTAAAAAATTTCTCGACCAAGCACCCAATGACGTTAAATATATAGCTAAGAAATTTGAAGAGATGTTTAGCGTTAACGGAATATTTTTTGAAGAGATGGGACTTGAGTATATAGGACCGATTGACGGGCATAATTTAGAAGAAATAATTAAAACGCTAACAATGGCAAAAGAACTTAAAAAGCCCGTAATCGTTCATGCAAAAACGGTTAAAGGCAAAGGATATAAACAAGCCGAAGGATATTATGAGCATTGGCACGGAGTCGGACCTTTTGATTTAAAGACGGGAGAAGCTTTAAAAAAACCTTCTCTGAGCGCTACTAAGGTTTTTTCGCAAGAGTTGTTGAGACTTGCTAAATTAGACGAGAAAATAGTAGGTGTAACTGCGGCTATGCCAAGCGGCACCGGTATGAAAGAGCTTATGAGTGAATTTCCAAACAGATTTTGGGACGTGGGAATAGCCGAACAACACGCCGTAACGTCGATGGCGCCTTTGGCAAAAGAGGGGTTTGTGCCGTTTGTGGCGATTTATTCGACGTTTTTGCAACGAGGTTACGACCAAATTATTCACGACGTATGTATTGACAATTATCCGGTCCGTTTCGCTATAGATAGAGCGGGGATTGTCGGGGCTGACGGAGAGACGCATCAAGGAGTGTTTGATATAGGATATCTTAGAATTGTGCCAAATATTACGCTGTTTGCTCCAAGAGATTTTGAGACGTTAAAAAAAGCGGTGGAGTTTGCGTATAGGTTCGATAAATCACCGAGTGCTTTTAGATATCCAAGAGGTGCGTTTTGTTTGGAAGAGGGGGTGTTTAGACCGAGCGAGTTTGTTTTAGGAACAGCGGAAATATTGATACCAAACGACGAAATAATGCTAATTGCCTACGGCAACGGTGTTGGAAAAGCGTATGAAACATATAAAGAATTAAAAAAAGAGGGTATTGAAGTTGGAGTGTTGGATTTGAGATTCGTTAAACCGTTTGATAAACAGTTGCTAAAATCATTAAAAGCAAAAAAATGGTATGTCTTTAGTGATAACGCCAAAAAGGGTGGAATAGGAGAAATGTTAAGCGAATTTGCAAACGAGGAAAAAATGGCGGTCCGGATAGTTAGTTTCGAATATCCCGACAGATTTATACCTCACGGGAGCGTAGAAGAAGTCGAAAAATTATTGGGTGTAGATAAAGAATCGATAAAAGAGAAAATAAAAAAAGACCTCGCATATGCAAATAAAGACGATTAAAAAAGTAAAAAACGATATTTCATATATTAAAATATCTTCCTCTTTTCAAGCAATTGTCGATGTGGATAACATTGTTTATAAATATAAAAATTTCAAATTGATTAACGCTTTTAAAATAAAGCTAACAAAAAATAAAATTTTCGAAAATACGGTAAAAATCAGCGACGATTTTAAATATCTTTTAATCGCTACTCCATCAAAGCCTTTAACTCTTTGGGATATAGACTCCAAAAAATTACTATCTAAATTTGATTGGCACAGAGGCGATGTGTTGAGCGTTGCTTTCGGAGAGGACTATTTTTTAAGCGGCGGGATTGACGGAAAGATTTTTTTATACTCTTTTGATTTGTTAAAAATGGTGACAAGAGTGGCAAGATACAAAGATTTTATTAGTGATTTGGAAATGGATAATCAAACGGTTTATGCCGGAAGTTACGACAAAAGCGTTTTGTTTATCGATACTGATTCGTTGATAAAAATCCCAAGAGCTTTACATATTGATAAGGTAATGAAAATATCGTTAAAAAATACTCTTTTTAGCGCTTCTAAAAAGAGTGAAGTAATTAATTGGGATATTTTAAAAAAAGACAAACAAGACAAAGTCATTTTTTATAAAGAGTTTAGAGATTTTTGTATCGGCGAAAATTACGCTTTTGTTTTATATGAAAAGGGAGTCGGGCTTTATGATTTGGATAATCAAGTAATAATAAATGAAAAATTTGTTGAAATCGAAGCTCAAAAAATAGCCTATTTAAACGATAAACTCTATTTGGCGCAACACAACGAACTTTTGGAAGTGACATTAGTAGACGAAAGTGAATTGATAGACGATGTGTTGAATGAAAATTACAAAGACGCATACGAAAAAGTATTAAACAATCCTTTTTTGAAAAAAACCGAAGCTTATGAAAAACTCGAAAAAATTTATAAATTAACTCTAAAAAAAGCGATAAAACATTATGAAGCGGGGGCTAAAACGCTTGCTTTGGAAGAATTAAAACCGTTTATGTCCGTTAGTGTTAAAAGAGAGGAAATTGCAAAATTTATGAGAGATTTTGAAAATTTTTTAAAATTTAAAAAAGCGTATGAAAACAAAAATTACGCTCTTTTATACGATATAGCTCATAAATATCCTCTTTTAAAGAATACTAAAATCTTTAAAATCGTAGAAATGCAATGGCAAGAGGCTTTTGAAAAAGCAAAAAAGTATGCGTCTGAAGGATTAATTAACCAAACAAAAGAAATTTTGAAAGATTTTATTGCGGTAAGTGAAAAATATAAGCTGATTGACGTTTTATTAAAAAAGGCTGAAATTTTTAGACTTTTAAGTGAAAAACTTGCTAAAAAGGATTATAGAGGTTTTTATGATTTAATAAAAGACCACCCTCAACTTAAAGATTCCAAAGAATATAAAGAATTAATCAAATACGCCCAAGACCTTTATCAAAAAGCACAAAAAGCGCTTAAGGAAGAAAATTTTAGAGCGGTTGCGGTTTATTTAAACGAACTTGAAGAAATTGAAGAATTTAGAGATAAAGCAAAAGAGTTAAACCAAAAATTACAAATATATTTGCGGTTTTTAAAACTTTTTAGTGAAAATAAAAACGAAGCGTTTAAATTATTTGAGGAATATCCGTTTTTGAAGGAATTAAGCGTATATAAAATCTATGAAGAAAAATGGCAAAAAAAATTAAAACAAGCGGAGAAATTGGCGTTTAACGGCAAAATTAAAGATTCGTTGCAAACATTAAAAGAGTATAGGGAAATAGATAAGAAAAAAAATAGGATTAAAAATATGATAAAAAGCGCATATCTTAATCATATAGCTCAAAAGCGAAATTCTAAAATAATAGATTTGTATATAAAAAACTTCGGGAATGACGAAGAATTGAAAAAAGCCCTAAATTTTAATAAAAAATAAAAAAGGGTGCGAAAATTACACTATGCGATTAGGCTTTTCATTTTGATAACAGCTTCTTTTAAGCCTAAAAATACCGAATTGGCTATTATGCTGTGCCCTATGTTTAATTCCTCGATGCCTTTTATGCTTGCGATTTCTTTTACGTTTTGATAATTAAGCCCGTGCCCCGCGGCAACTTCCAAATTAAGCTCGTCGCCGAGTATAGTGGCGTCTTTTAGTAAATTCAATTCGGCGCTCAATGCTTTGTGTAATGATGTTTTGTCTAAATTTTCGAATACGTTAAAGGGTGTTTTGTTGATATTGGTGGTTAAAGCTAAATGCAAATTGGCGTATTTTCCGGTATGCAGTTCTATCATCTGAGCGTTTAGTTTTGCGCTTTGTTTAATTTGAGCGAAATCCGGGTCAATAAACAAAGAAACTTCGATATCGTTTTTTTGTAATTTTTCTATAGCATTCGCAATTTCTTTTTCAAATTTAATACAATCAAGACCTCCCTCGGTTGTAACTTCTTCTCTTTTTTCCGGTACGATGGTTGCTCGGTGAGGTTTAAGATTACATATAATATCTATAATTTCGGGATTTATAGAACATTCAATGTTTACCGGTAAAAAACTGTTTTCGCAAATTCTTATTGCATCAAAATCCATGATGTGGCGTCTGTCTTCTCTTAGATGTATCGTAACTTGGTCTGCTCCGGCTTCTTTTAATACATTAAGAGCCATGAGCGGGTCTGGTTCGTTTATTCTTCTTGCGTTTCTGAGGGTTGCTATGTGGTCTATATTTACTCCGAGTTTCATTAATTAGCCTTTTTTTGTATAATTTTAGTAAAAAAAGGAAAAAAATGAAATATTACATCGGTACCGACCATGCCGGATATGAGGTAAAAGATTTTGTTATAGATATTTTAAATAAAAACGGTATTGAAGTTGAGGATTTGGGAACGTATTCCAAAGAGAGCGTAGATTATCCTGATTTCGCTCACAAAGTCGCAAATGCCATCAGCAAAGATAAAAATGCAAAAGGTATACTTATTTGCGGAAGCGGAATTGGTATGAGTTTGGCGGCGAATAAACACAAGGGTATCAGAGCGGCTTTGTGTCACGACCATTACACCGCGAAAATGGCAAGGCTTCATAACGACGCAAACATATTGTGTTTTGGTGCAAGGATTGTGGGGCTTGGTGAAATCGAGTCTATTTTGGAAGCTTGGTTAAATACCGAATTTGAAGGCGGAAGACATCAGAGGAGGGTAGATAAAATTGATATTTAATTGGATATTTTTAACGATAGTTTTAGTCGTTATTCTTTTTTTGGTTTTTAAAATGTTTTATTACAAGCATTTATGGGAAAAAACCGAAGAGAAAAGAAAACATCTCAACAGCAATTTAATGGACGCAGAAATTTTGATTAAAAAGTATCAAATTCAACTTCAACGCTCGCTTGGGAATCTTGAGCTTTTGGACGAAGAGGTAACTAAACTCAAAAGCGACTTAAAAGCCGTAAAAAGCAGAAATGCACAAATGAGAACCGAAAACGAACAGTTAAAAAGAAAAATCAGAGAGCTCGAAAATAAAATCGAGGCTCTACTCTAATATCGAATTTTTTATTAAATATATTAAAAACAGCGGTAAAATCAAAACATTTAATAAAAATTGCGCTAAATATAAAGACGATATTGCAATCAGTGATTTTATCAGCGTATCGGCGTTGCTAATATAAAAACTTAAAACGGAAGTTAATTTATAAATACTCTCTTTTGTTCCCGATATGGTTGATGAAAATTTGCTCCATATACTGTTTGATTGGGATAGGGAAGGCGTTAAATTGACCGTTTTAGAAAAAGGCTTTAATAAAGCGATGTTTTTTTCTATTTGTGGATTAAAAAAACGTTTGTCGAAATATCCCGCTACGAGTGCGTTAAAGGGAAGAAAAAATCTCAATATTACAAAAACGATTAAAACGTTTTTTAAAATTTTCAAATCGATAAAGAGGATTGAAATAGCAAGTATTAAAATAAAGATATTAAATATAGGTAGTTTTGAAATAAGATAGATTACTTTTTGCGCTCCAAGACTCCAAATTGAAAGAGTCAGTAACTCCGAAAATCGTTCCGTTGCGTCGTTTATCGGGTCAAGCATTTCTCCCGCGGCTATGTCAAGACCCACACCTACCCCTACTTCTACCGAAGAATTTTGCAATACCGACACGGTTGCGTTTATAGTCCTTGTAACGGCATATGTTATAGCCGCCTGTTTTAGAGAATTATCAACGTATTTTTGCGTTAATTTGTCATACAAAGGCATAGAAAACGCAATAATTATCGCAATAATACTAAGCAAAACGTTTGTAGGGTGAAATTTAATTTTTCTTTTTAGGTCTAAATGCGCTTTTGCTTTCAATGTAATCTCCTCCTATTAAATCAATAGCATACGGTATTGCCGCCCAGACGGCTTCTAAATTTTCCCTTATAGCTTTGGGACTTCCTGGTAAATTTAGTATAAAACTTTTTTTTGCAACTCCTGCCGTTCCTCTGGCGAGGATTGATGTAGGGACGTATTTTAAGCTATGCATTCTCATCAGTTCTCCAAATCCCGGAAGTTCTTTTTCTATTACTTTTCTTGTGGCTTCTGGAGTAACGTCCCTTGGTGCCGGTCCGGTGCCTCCGGTCGTTAAAATTAACGCACACTCTTTTTCTATCAACGTGTTGAGAGTTTGAATTATTGTTTCGTAATCGTCGGGAATTAGTTTATAAATCGTTTGAAATTCGTTTTGTATGTTTTCTTTTAAAAAATTCTCGATTTCTTTGCCGCTTTTATCTTCGTATATGCCGGCACTTGCTCTGTCACTCATAGTAACAATACCGATTTTAACCATTATTCACCTTCTTTTTGAAGCGATTATAACATATGAATAAGTTTTTTTGAAGAAGAAAAAAAGAAGGTTATTGAGCGTCGTAATCGATTCCTTCTTTTTCTTTAAGCATTTTGATTAGATGTTGTCTGTAGCCTTCAACCCATTTATCGATATCGTCAACTTTAATTCTTGCTACACCCGTTTCAAGAGCGGCTCTTGCAACTGCGGCGGATTCGTCTACGAATACTCTTCTATCAAACGGTTTTGGCAAGATATACTCTTTACCGAATTTCAAATCCGCTCCACCGTAAGCGTCTTTTACGTATTGAGGGACCGGTTTTTTGGCAAGGTCTGCCAATGCGTGGCACGCCGCGATTTTCATTTCCATATTTACCGCGCTTGCGTGTGTATCAAGAGCACCTCTGAATATGAACGGGAATCCCAAGACGTTGTTAACTTGGTTTGGATAATCGCTTCTACCCGTAGCGATAATTAAGTCGTCTCTAACTTCAAGGGCAAGTTCTGGTTTGATTTCTGGGTCCGGATTTGCCATAACGAAAAGCATTGCGTTAGGGGCAAGCGTTTTAACCATCTCTTGAGTGATACAGTCTGCTACAGAGTTACCGATTACGGCGTCGGCGCCTTTTAAAGCGTCCGCAAGAGTAACTATATCTTCGTCAACCGCCCAAGGTTGTTTGTATTTGTTTAAGTCGTTTCTTCTTGTTGTTACGGCACCTTTGGAATCGACTAAAACGATGTTTTTAGCACCCATGGCTTTATACATTTCCGCCGCAGCAAGACCAGCGGCACCCGCACCTAAAATTACGATTCTTATATCTTCGAATTTTTTACCGGTTAATTCGCAACCGTTAAGAAGAGCCGCCGCGGAAATAATAGCTGTTCCGTGTTGGTCGTCATGGAAAATAGGAATATCGCATCTCGCTTGAGACTCTTTTTCTATGTCGAAACATTTAGGAGCTTTGATGTCTTCAAGGTTAATTCCTCCGAATGTTGGAGAGATCGCTTCTACTACTTTTACGATTTCTTCTGTTTCATGAACTTTCAATTCAATATCAAACGCGTCGATAAACGCGAATTTTTTGAAAAGGACTGATTTACCTTCCATAACCGGTTTACCGGCTACCGGTTTTAGGGTACCCAAACCTAAGACGGCGGTAGAGTCGGATACTACCGCTACAAGGTTTGCTTTGTTTGTATATTCGTATGCAAGGTTTTCGTCTTTGTCTATTTCAAGACAAGGAATAGCCACCCCAGGGGAATATGCGATTGATAAATCTTTTGAATCTCTAACCGGTTTAGTTACTTCTATAGCGATTTTACCAGGGACCGGTTTGGCGTGGTATTCTAACGCTTCTTCTTTAGTGAATACTGGTTTTGACATTTCGTCTCCTTTTATATTTTTGTTACAATTATATTCAAAAGTTACGAATATTTACAATTTTTGGATTTTTATATTTTTTAAGTGTTACAAATCGTAAAGGACGAAAATGATAATCGATACGCATACCCATTTGGATAACAAAAAATTTTTAAACGACGTTGATGAGGTAATAAAGAGGGCTTTAGACGTCGGGGTTAAAAAATTCGTAATACCAGCCGCCGACCCGGCGGATTTGCCCCGGGCTATAGACCTTAGCGAAAAGTATGACGAAATCTATTTCGCCGTTGGAGTCCACCCGGTGGATATCGACAAATACGAAGATTCTCTTTTAATCAACCATATAAACCACCCCAAATGCGTGGCGGTGGGCGAAATAGGGCTTGATTATCACTGGGTAAAAGAGCAAACGCAAAGAGACAAACAGATAAAACTTTTCCATAAACAAATAGAAATAGCAAAAACATATAACAAACCGATTATCGTCCACATAAGAGAAGCGACGGAAGATAGCGTAAAAGTTCTCGATTCTCACCCGGACATCGAAGGAGTGTTGCACTGTTTTAACGCTTCGGAGGCGTTATTGAAGTTTAAGGATAGATTTTATTACGGAATAGGAGGGGTTATTACGTTTAAAAATGCTAAAAAACTGCTAAATGTCTTTCCTAAAATTCCGAAAAACAGGGTTGTTATAGAAACCGACGCTCCTTATTTAACCCCCGAGCCTTTTAGAGGTAAACGAAACGAACCTTCATATACCGTATATATCAGAGACAAAATCGCTTCTCTTTGGAACATGGACGCTATAAAAACGGAAGAGATTACTACGCAAAACGCAAGGGAACTTTTTAAAATATGAAAAAATTGATTATTTTGTTTTTTTTCGTTTTTTTAAAAGCGGAAATTGTAACTTACAAAAACGTTTCGGTGTTAAGTGCGCTCGATATTGAAACGGACTTTATAGAAAATAAAGAGTTAAAAGAACTTTATAAATTTTATTCGAAAAAAAGAAAAAAGTTTTTTTTAAACGCTTTGGAAAACGGTTACGATTATCTGCCCCTTATCAAAAAAAGTATTTTATCTTCAGGCGTTCCTAAAGAGCTTATATCCGTTGCAATGGCTGAGAGTTACTTGACAACTTCGGCTAAATCACACAAAAAAGCCGTGGGACTTTGGCAGTTTATGCCCTCAACCGCCAAAAAATACGGACTCAGAATAGACGACTACGTAGACGAACGGCGCGACCCTATTAAATCTACCAAAGCGGCAATTGAGTATTTAGAATATCTTCACGATTATTTCGGTAAATGGTATTTGGCTATTATGGCTTATAACGCCGGAGAAGCGAGAATAGTCGAGGCGGTTGTTAGAGCCAAGGTCGATAAACTCGCCAAAACGTTGCCGAAATCCAAACTAAAAGAGTATAGAAAAATTATCAGAAATTATCAAAGAAGAGGAAGATACGCGTATAGGGGATTATACGATTTGTATAAAAAATTAAAAAACGTAAAAATTACTCTAAACGAATTATTAAGATATCAAAAAGGTCTCTCAAGACAATATCTTCCTAAAGAGACCCGAAGATACATTCTAAAAATTCTTGCCATGTCTTTTCTTTTTAACAGCGACGATTTCATACAATATACCAATTCGTATCTTTTAAACAGCGGTGTTGTTTCGGCTATGCAAAAAGTCTCCGTCCCTCCCGGGGTCTCACTTTATTATGTTAGTAAAATATTAAATCTTCCGTATAAGACGTTAAGGGGATACAATTTGCATTTAAAATACTCCTTTACGCCGCCGTATAAATATTATATTTACGTCCCTTATGAAAAACTGGCGATGTTTCGTATGAAGTTTCACCCAAAACGGTATTTTATGGTTTATAAAATAAAAAAAGGAGACACACTTTATAAAATAGCAAAAAAATTCGATACGAAAGTTAAAATAATAAAAGATTTCAATAAACTTGGAAGGTTTTTGAGGATTAATCAAAAAATAGTGATACCGTTGAATAAAATATACGTAAAATACAGAGTGAAAAAAGGGGATACGTTGAGAAAAATAGCAAAAGAATTCGGTGTGGGGTATAAAAAAATCATGCAAGTAAACGATTTGAAATCGTCTCAAATCAGAGTCAATCAGACATTGAAAATTCCGGAGGCGTTGAAATGAAAAAATTTTTTTATTTTTTTATTTTGTTGTTTTTTAGCGGTTGTGCGCAACATTACGTCACAGAAGTATACGATACCCCAAACGTTACTAAAGCCACGCAGAAGACTTATTCGGTAAACGGAGACGTTTATTATCCTAAAAAAAGCGTCCCTATCGGGTGGACTCAGACCGGAATAGCAAGCTGGTATGGTCCGAATTTTCACGGTAAACGCACGAGTAACGGAGAAGTTTACAATATGTATGCCCTAACGGCGGCACATAAGACGCTTCCTATGAATACGATAGTAAAAGTTACCAATCTAAATAATTCAAAAAGCGTAGTGGTTAGAATTAACGATAGGGGACCTTTCGTAAAAGGAAGGATTATAGATTTAAGTTACGCCGCCGGTAAAAAAATAGGCTTGGACGTTAGCGGAACGGCGCCGGTGAGACTTCAGGTAATAGGGTTTGAGGGCAAAAACTACATAAACGGTTACATGGTGCAAATAGGTGCTTTTAGTAATGAAAATTCGGCTTATAGATTCGCAAAAAAATATAAAGAGTTAGGATATAATACTAAAGTGATAAAAAGAGGAAATTTATACAAAGTATTTATAAGTGGATTTAAAACGTATGAAGAGGCTAAAAGATTTAAAAACCTAAATAACATAAACGGATTTATCGTAGGAGAGTAAAATGACGGTAGTAAAACGAGAAACAAAAGAAACAAGAGTCGAGGTAAAAATTATAAAAGAGGGTGTAGGAGATTACGAAATTTCTACCGGGGTAGGTTTTTTTGACCATATGCTCGAAACTTTATCAAAACACAGCGGTATAGACATGGAGGTTTTTTGCGACGGGGACGTATATGTCGATTATCATCATACGGTTGAAGATGTTGGCATAGTATTGGGAGAAGCGTTATATCAAGAGATATTTCCTATTCAAAACATTCAAAGATTTTCGAGTGTTACGGCTATTTTAGACGAAGCCGCTGTCGAGGTGGATTTGGATATAAGCGGCAGACCTTATTTGGTGTATGAAATGCCAAGAGAAGGGGCGGTGAAGGATTTTGATTTGGAATTGGTAGAGGAGTTTTTTAAATCGCTTGTATTCAATTTTAAAATATCGGCTCATATTATTTATAAAAGAGGGACGAATAAGCATCATATAATCGAAAGCGCTTTTAAAGCCTTTGCGATTGCTTTGAGAAAAGCGCTTGAATATAGACAAAACGGAGTGCCTTCGACTAAAGGGACGTTATGATTGAGCTGATTGTTTTGGACGTTGACGGGACGTTGACGGACGGGAAGATATATTATACAAATGCGGGAGAGGAGATAAAGGCTTTTAACGTAAAAGACGGATTAATGATAAAAAGCTGGAATAATTTAGGAAAAAAAAGCGCAATAATTACCGGTAGGAATTCTAATATAGTAGAGAAAAGAGCAAAAGAACTTGATATTCATTTTATTAAGCAGGGAGTTAGAAATAAAAAAGAAGCGCTTGACGAAATTTGCGAAGAGTTAAATATCTCTTATAACGAAGTTGCGATTATCGGGGACGATATGAATGATTTGTCTATGTTAAAACTTGTTAAAAAGTCTTTTGCGCCTTATGACGCAAACGCGTATATTTACGACCTTGTAAATTATCCGTTAAAAAAGAACGGCGGAGAAGGAGCGGTTGCGGAAATGATTGAGATGTTGCTTAAAGAAAATAAATTATATAGTAATTTTCTGGCATTATGGTAAAAGTCGCTATTTTTGTTTTACTCGTAATGTTGGTAGCGGTGTTTCCTCTTGTTATGCAAGAATATGATTACAATATATCCGAAAAAAACGCTCCTAAAACATTACCGATGGTGTTTTTTAAAGACGGAAAATATAAAATTTACAATAAAAAACTCGATAAAAAAGGCGTTTTTTCTACATTTAAGATTTATCCTAACAGATACGAAGCCACCAATTTATCGGTAGAAGAATTGATAAAAAAGGATAGAATTTTTGCTAAGGAAGCTCTTTTTAAAAAGAATAAAATTTTCGGAAAAGACGTGGTTTTTAATAAAGAGGGCTTTACTTTAACCTCCGATAAAGCCGTTTTTGATAAAATTAGGCATACGATTAAGGGAGAAAATTTTTATTTTTATGCCGAGGATTACAGAGGAAAAGGCAAACGGTTTTATATAGATAAAAAAAGAAATATAGATGCGGAAGATATAACGTATTATTTAAAGGTTAAATGATGAAAAAGATACTTTTTTTAATATTTGCTGTGCTTTTAGGCGCGGAAGAGATGAAAATTACGAGTAAATATTTTCATTACGATATGGCAAAACGTATTAGTGTATTTAAAGATGACGTAAACGCGACAAAAGGGGAGGATAATATTTTATCAGACAAGCTGACAGTGATATTCGATAAAAATAAAAAGCCTACCGAATTTATTGCCGTGGGCAATGTGAGATTTAAAATAAATTTAGACCAAAACGTTACTTATACGGGTAAAAGTAAAAAATTGATTTATTTATTGAAAAAGGGCGATATTATACTTTTTGACGGTATTATAATAAAAGCTCAAACCCATGAAAGTGTAAGCGGTAAAAAAATTATTTTAAATAGAATTACCAAAAACGCGGAAGTAATAGGCGGAAAGAAAAAACCGGTCGAAATTATAATGAAGGTTAACGAATGAAAGTAAAATTTTTAAAATCGGCTCCGAGTATAAATGAAGCGATAGAGCCTAATTTTACCGAAGTTGCTCTGCTTGGCAGAAGTAATGTCGGCAAGAGCAGTTTTTTAAACGCTTTTACGAATCAAAAAATTGCAAAAACATCTCAAACGCCGGGTAAAACGAGACTTATAAATTTTTTTGAAATCGAAGAGCATGGCAGAAAATATGTTTTGGTGGATTTGCCGGGATTTGGATATGCCAAGGTTTCGAAATCGTTGCAAAAAGAGTGGGGCAAAAATCTCGACGAATTTTTACAAAATAGATTTAATATAAAACTTTTTATTCATCTACGTGACGCGAGACACCCGAATTTGGAAATAGACGAAAACGTTGATATATATCTTAATTCTTTTTTGAAAAGAGACCAAAAAATATTAACTGTGTTTACGAAAATAGACAAACTCAAACAAAGCGAGCTTGCTAAATTAAAAAAGGCGTATCCTAATGCGCTTTATGTATCTAACGTGAAAAAAAGAGGGTTTGATAAGGTCCGTCAAAAAATAGAAGAAATTTTGTGGGGTGGCAGAAATGAAAATTAAAAAACCGACTCTTAGAAACATTTCCGAAATTCAGACCGTTTTGGCTCCTTATGAAAAAGAGGGAATTATATTAAAACGGGACGAAGACGAAATAGCGACCAATATCAGGTCGTATGTTTTGGTGTATAAAAATACAACTCCCGTGGGTGTCGGAGCATTGCATCTATTTTCTCCTTTTTTGGGGGAGATTCGTTCTTTAGCCGTATGTAAAAAACATCAAGGAGAGGGAATAGGCAAAAAAATAGTTCAATATCTGCTTCAAGAAGCCTCCTCTTTAGGTCTAAAAGAGGTGCTGGTGTTGACGTATCAGAGGGAATTTTTTGAAAAACTCGGGTTTGTGGAGATAGAAAAAGAAGCCGTACCCGATAAAAAAATATGGGCGGATTGTATAAAATGCAAATTTTTTCCGAATTGCAACGAAATAGCGCTTATCAAATATTTATAAAAATATTTTTTATTTTTATAATCAACGTATTAAGTAGCTATACCGTATATGCGCCTCTTATGATAGGCTATTTTTTCATATGCGAAGAGTTTTTTGCGGGGCTTTTGTTTGTATTGCTTTTTAGTTTATTGCACGACGTTAACGTGTGGGGGCTTTTAGGAGTCTATTTTTTTTATAAGCTCTATTTTATTCAATCCGTAATTAAAACCGTAAATCCGTTTTTTTTAACGTTTATGCTTCTTGGGGTTTTGTATGCTTTACTTTTGATATATCTTTATATTAAATTTCAAACGTTTTTTGTCGTTTTGTATGTAGCGTTTAATTTCGCTTTTGAGTTGCTGTTATTGAAGGTGATTAAATGCGAAGTAAAATAGTTATATTTTTTATTTTGCTTTTTTATGTGGTTTTAATAGGCAGGATATATTATTTAAGCGTTTATCTTCACAATAAATACGAAAAACTATCTATACAAAACACTCAAAAAACAATACCGATAGCACCGATTAGGGGAGTGATATACGATAGGGATAAAAAACCCTTGGCTTATAACGAATTAAGATTTAACATAGCAATAAAACCCCATCTTAACGATAAAGAACTTTTAGAAATCTTGCAAAATTTAAAATCCGTTTTACCGGAGGTAAATATAGAAAAACTTAAAAAAATTTATAACAAAAATAATTCGCTTTATAACCATAAACCTATTGTGGTTTTAAGATATCTTGATGAAAATACGATATATAAAACTCAAACGATGCTGAGTATGGACGACGATATTATTATTAAACCGACATATTTAAGAATGTATCCGTATAAAGATGTAGTCGCAAATGTAATAGGTTACGTGTCAAAAGCAAATAAACACGATATTTTGAGAAATAAAGTAATTGAATATACCCAAATCTCCGGTAAGCGGGGGATAGAAAAATATTATGACGATATTTTACAAGGTAAAGAAGGTGAAAAAAAGGTTATTATTAACGCCAAAAACGAAATATTGGACGAAATTTCGAGTATAAAGCCTAAAACCCACTATTTGGTATTGAGTATAGATATAAGATTGCAAAGGTTTATTTATGATTTATTAAAAAAAGAGAACAAAAAAGGTGCCGTTGTTGTAATGAGGACCAACGGAGAAGTATTGGCTTTGGTTTCTTATCCGAGTTACGATAATAATCTTTTCGTTAAGGGAATCGATTATAAAACGTGGCATTCGCTTTTACATAATATATATAATCCGTTGTTAAACAAACCCATAAGCGGTTTGTATCCTCCCGGGTCGACGGTTAAACCCGCCGAAGGGTTGATAGCGGCGGCAAGCGGAAAGTGGAATCCTTGGAAAAAGATAGATTGCCCCGGATATATCGAGGTTGGAAACCGAAAGTTTAGGGACTGGAGAAAAGAAGGGCATGGACTAACAGATTTGATAAAAGCTATAAAAAGAAGTGTAGATACCTATTATTATCAGCTTGGATTAAAACTTGGTATCAATTATATCGCTTCTCATTTAAAAAAGATGGGGTTTGGCAAAAGAACGGGAATAGATTTACCTAACGAAAAAAGCGGGATAGTCCCGGATAAAAAATGGAAAATGCGAAGATATCATAAGCCTTGGTTTATAGGCGAGACGTTAAATGCCGTAATCGGACAGGGATATTTTTTGGCTACGCCTTTGCAAGTAGCGGTGGATACGGCTTTGATTGCAACGGGAAAATTACCAAAACCGTTTGTTGTAAAACAGATTGATTCAAATGTTACAAAACCGATTTTAAAAGAAGTGTTAAGCAACAAAGAAAAACGTTATTTGCCTATTGTCAGAAAAGGAATGTGGGAGGTTTGCAATCAAGAAGGCGGGACGGCTACCATGCATATTCACACCAAAATAACAATAGCCGGTAAAACGGGGACCGCTCAGGTTTATTCGATTCCTCAAGAGGTAAAAAAAAGAAAAAAAGAGGACGAGCTTGCTTATTTTCACCGTTCGCATGCTTGGTTAACTACATTCGGTCCTTATAAAAACCCTCAATTCGTCGTAACCGTTTTAATCGAACACGGCGGGCATGGAGGCAGTGCCGCCGGGGGAATTGTTAGCCAAATTTATAATTGGCTTTACGACAACGGATATATTAAACATTAAATTAGGTATTTTTGAAACTCTTTTTTCTCTTTTTTTTCTCCAATTACCGTTTGATTGTCGATTAATACTTCACCTTTGTCAGATTTGGAGTAACTGACAATCATATCCGCCGCGATTTTTTTGATATCGGCGTTTGAATTTGCCGGTAACACTCCTATGGGTCCCGGAAATCCTTTAGGATAGGCTAAAGTAAAAATATTTCCTTTATATCTTTTGATTACGTCGTTTTCGTCTTTATTGCGCGATATAACGATTTTCGTACCCTCTACGTTAAAATGTCGACCTACTTTTAACAAATCTATTTCATTGGGAGTTAAAGGTAGTAATTCATGATAATCTTTTAATCGTTTGGAGAAATTTATATCCGTTAAAAGGCACCCTCCCGCGGGAGATTCGAAATTTTGCAGGTTAAACTCTTTAGCAAGGCGCAGTTGTGTTTTTCTGTCACGTCCGCTTATGGCGTAAAGTTTGTCTCTGTCTACCCAGCCGTTGATTTCAGGTAACGTTTTTGGCAGTAGTTTTGCACTAAGCGGTCTTAGTATCAAACCTTGTGCGTTTGAGAGTTTATTTACCGCGTTTAAAGCCGGAAGTCTTTGACTCATAGGACGTTGTCCCACTACCTCTCCGCTGATGATAAAAGAAGCGTTTAACATATTCATATATTCTTTTGCCGTTTTAATCATAAATGCGTGACAATCAATACAAGGGTTAAAGTTTTTGCCGTAACCGTATAGAGGCGAAAAGAGTATTTGGTCTATATATGTTTGCTTGACGTCGGCTATATGTAATTTTATGCCTATTTCTTCGGCTTTTTTTTGAAGGGAGGGGATTTTGTTTTTATTACTTTCAAAACCGTTATCGATATAGAGCCCTTCAACTTCTATTCCTTGTTTTTGTATTATTTTAACGGCTAAAACGGAATCAAGCCCGCCGCTAAAAAGTGCTATCGCTTTCAACCAATTCTCCTTTTTTGAGTTTTAATATTTTAGAGTTTAGAATTTTTAATTTATGCATTTTTTCTTCTGTCGGAAGGGAAGAGTTTTTGAGTTTAAATATCTGATGTTGATAATAAGGAATTAAAAGTTTGATTATCTGTTTTTTTAATGTTTCCATATCCAGTGTGATTATGTCGTCTCTTAACACTAAGTCGAGAAGTTGCGGGTCTTGAAATTTTTCTTGGTATACGAGACTTAAAGCATAAGAGTGCGTTTTAAAAACGTCCGGGCTTAAATATTCTACTATTTCGTCCATTAAGCGAGGATTTTCATAAAGCGTTTTGATAATAGACGCTTCGGCTATATCTATTTTTTTTAATACATCTGTAGTTTGACTTCGTGTGCTTTTTGAAGCTAAAAGTTTAGGGTTTATTTGTAAATATCGGCTTGTTTTTTGGATAAAATCCTCTTTTAATATTTCGGGAAGCGTAGCGATATACTCTTTTGTTTCGTCGAGTGCGCGTTTTTTTTCTATCGGATTTTTTAAATTGTATTTTTGTGTCAGATATTTTAGAATAAACTCCGCAAAGGGGATTTTGTTTTTTAAATAAGATGACAAATCTTCGCCGTTTTTTATAATATCCGCCGGGTCTTGATTATTATTTAAGAGTATCACACCCCCTTCGAAAAACGATTTGAAAAGTAGCTTGGAGGCTTTTAAAGCCGCATTTATTCCGGCTTGGTCGCTGTCGTATAAAATATAAACCGCGGTTTGTAGTTTGCTAAGTATTGGTAAATGTTCATTTGTCAGAGCGGTCCCGAGAGTGGCTATTGCGTTATTATATCCGGCTTGATGGAGCATTATAACGTCCATGTATCCTTCTACGATAATCGCCTCTTTTTTTCTTAATATATGTTCTCTTGCAAAATTTAATCCATAAAACGTTTTGGATTTATTGAATATTTTGGTGTTGGTAAAGTTGATGTATTTTGCTTGGTGAGAGCTTATGGTCCTTCCTCCCATGGCTATGATTTTGTTTTGGGGAGAAAATATCGGGTATGTAACTCTTTGGATTAATCTGGGATATTCTCCGTTTTGGGCTAATACTCCAAGAGCTGTTAAATCTTTGGGATTAAGGTTTGCTTTTTTAAAAAACTCCATCTGTTTTTGAATGTCTGGCGCATATCCAAGAGCAAATTTTTCTATTATCGAATCGTATACGCCTCTGCTTTTTAGGTATTCGTAGGCTTTTTTGTTTTTGTATAACTCTTCGATATAAAACGAATTTACGATTTCCAAAACGTCGGTTTTTATAAAATTTCCCGAAGAAGTGTATTCAAGTTTAAAGTTATACATTTGCGCCAATTTTTCTATGGCTTCGGGGTAGGATAGTTTTTCTATCTCCATTACGAATTTAATCGCGTCACCGCTTGCTTGACAGCCAAAACAGTGATATATCTGCTTAGATGGGCTAACTACGAAACTCGGGGTTTTTTCTGCATGGAACGGGCAAAGAGCCGTATAATTACTGCCCTGTTTTTTTAATTGCACGTAATTTCCGACAACATCGACAATATCGATAATACTTTTTAAATTTTCTATGGATTCGGGTTTAATCATATGAAATTATAGTAAAATTTTATAAAAAAGGGTTGATGTGGATTATAGGGACCCGCTATTTAGCGTAATAGTCTTTTTTGTAATTTTATTTATCGCCGTTTTGTTAAGTGTTGTTTTTGGAAATATAAGAGAATATATGAGAGAAAAAAACATAAAAAAGTTTTTTGACGAGTTTGAATACGTAAAAATAGAAAACCTATCTTTGGATAAAGCTTCCGCAGACGCGCTTTATCATTTGGCAAAAGCATATGAAAAAGACGGGGATTTCGAAAAGTCTTTAAAAATTTATCTATGGATAAGCAAAAACTATAATTCCATAGATGTTTTAAAACATATCGCAAGGGTCTATTATAAAGCCGGTTTTTTGGAAAAAGCGAAAAAAATAGCGTATAGGATTTTATCCGCCAAACCGAGGGATATCGAGACTCTAAAACTACTGTTGCTGGTTGACGAAAAGATGAATAATCTCAAAGAAATTATAGATATTCTGGAAATTTTTGATGAACTTGAAGTAGACTTTAAAGATGAAAAGGCTTATGCGTTATATAAACTCGCAATAAATAACAAATGTAGCGTCGAATTTTGCGAAGACGCCTTAAATATTGACGATGTATACGAAAAATATCCTATAATACAACGAGAATATCTGAGCTATTTATTTAATATTTCTCCCAAAAAAGCCTATGCCTTAATTCCAAAAAATAAAGTTTTTGAATATTTAGACCTCTTTTGGGAGAGAAACGACATTCCGTTTGAAGATAAATATTTAAACGTTTTAGCCGCGAAACATATGACTAAATGTGATGAAAAAGCACCTTTTGAAATAGAAGTCCTAAAAAACCTAAACGGAGATTTCGCCGATTTGGAATTTGAATATGTATGCGGAAATTGTAAAAAGATATTTCCTCTTTATTCTTCAAGATGTCCTAATTGTAACAGGCTCTTTACGCATAAGCTTATTTTGAATTTGGTAGAAAAAGATAAAGAGTTTAAGGCACACCTATAAGCCGGGTTCTGTTTAAGAGAGTATTTATCTTGGCGCACACCTTGCGGTGCCGCTCGAGCGAAGGGTAGCGTTGCAAGGCTTTACCGTCCCTTCTTGCTGTGGGGTGGGTTTACCTTGTCGGAATACGTCGCCGTATTCCCGGTGAGCTCTTACCTCACCTTTTCACCCTTGCCTGTGGCTCAAAGCCCATCGGCGGTTTTTTTTCTGTGGCACTTTCCCTCGTCTTACGACGGCAGTCCGTTAGACTGACCCCTGCCTTGCTACAGCCCGGACTTTCCTCTGGTATTCCAGCACTCTCTTGGTGTGCCTTTAGCGTTATTATAGCACACAACGCCTTGACAATAAAGGTGTTTTTAATTAAAATCACAAAAAACTTCCCTACTACACTAATCTTACAAGGATATTTATGGAACAAGAAAATAATTCTAAAAAACAACGAACTCATATTCCCGTAGAAGGTTATACTATTGAGGAATTAAGAAGCAAACCAACAGAAGAATTAATCAAAATAGCGCAAGATTTAAACGTAGAAAATCCGCAAGAATTCAAGCGCCAAGATTTAATGTTTGAAATTTTAAAAACGCAAGTGGCTCAAGGCGGATATCTTCTATTTACCGGTATTTTGGAAGTAATGCCCGACGGATACGGTTTTTTGAGAAGTATCGGTGGAAATTTCGAAAATTCTTTAAACGACGTCTACGTATCTCAAACACAAATTAGAAGATTCGCTCTTAGGACCGGAGATATAGTAACCGGACAAGTCAGACCTCCTAAAGACCAAGAAAAATATTATGCGTTATTGAAAATAGAAGCGATTAACTATCTGCCTCCGGAAGAAGCGAAACAAAGACCTCTTTTTGATAATTTGACGCCTCTTTATCCTCAGGAGAAAATCAAACTCGAATATAATCCTACAAAATTAACCGGAAGGGTGTTGGATTTGTTTGCTCCTATCGGTAAAGGGCAAAGGGGACTTATAGTCGCTCCCCCAAGAAGCGGTAAAACCGTGCTTTTAAAAGAGATAGCTCACGGTATTACGCAAAATCACCCGGAAATCGAACTTATGGTGCTTTTGGTCGATGAAAGACCGGAAGAAGTGACGGATATGCAAAGAAGCGTAAAAGGTGAGGTTTATAGCTCTACGTTTGACAAACCGGCTCAAAATCACGTTAGAGTTGCCGAGTTGGTAATCGAAAAAGCCAAAAGAATGGTCGAAATGGGAAAAGATGTGGTGATTTTGCTCGATTCGATTACAAGGCTTGCAAGAGCTTATAATACCGTTACCCCGGCAAGCGGTAAAGTGTTAAGCGGAGGGGTTGACGCTAACGCTTTGCATAAACCCAAAAGATTTTTCGGTGCGGCAAGAAATATAGAAGAGGGCGGAAGTTTAACTATTATAGCTACGGCGCTTATCGAAACGGGAAGTAAAATGGACGAAGTGATTTTTGAAGAATTTAAAGGGACCGGTAATATGGAAGCGGTCTTAAGTAGAAGAATAGCCGATAGAAGAATTTATCCGGCTATAGATTTATTAAAATCCGGCACAAGAAAAGAAGAGCTTCTCTTAACTCCGGAAGAGTTGGCGAAAGTTTGGGCTATTAGAAATATTATTTCGGAAATGGACGAAATAGAAGCGTTAAAACTTATGTATTCCAAAATGCTTAAAACAAAAAACAATCAGGAGTTTTTAAGTATTATAAATGAATAGATGCGGAATATTCGATAGCGGAATCGGCGGACTAAGTGTAGCCAAAGAAGTTTTAAAAGCCGGGCTGTTTGATGAAATCATCTATTTTGGGGATACCGCCAGAGTCCCCTACGGTAATAAAAACGAATCTACAATTATCAGATACTCTCTTGAAGCTCTTGAGTTTTTAAAAAATTTCGATATAGATTTTTTGGTGGTGGCGTGCAATTCCGCAAGCGCGGTTGCCGTTAACGAATTACAAAAAGAAGCCGGTTTTCCGGTTGTGGGCGTTATTACGGCAGGAGTTAAAGCGTTGAAAAATACTCCAAAAGATGCGAATATATTGTTGGTTGGGACAAAAAGGACTATTCAAAGCGCAAAATACCAAACTATGCTAAATCGACTCGGATATGAGAAAATAACTTCTATTGCCACGCCCTTATTGGTCCCGTTGGTTGAAGAGGAGATGTTTTCCGGAAGAGTTGTTGAAGATGTGTTTGATTTGTATTTTTCGGATATCGACAAAGATGAGGTTGATATTGTAATTTTGGGGTGTACCCATTATCCGTTTTTATCGGATATGTTTAAACGATATTTTAAAAACGCTTCTTTGATTCATTCGGGACAAGCTATAGTCGAATTGTTAAAAAACGAATACGCACTTAAAAGCGGCAAGTCTTCTCAAATACGTTTTTTTGCTTCGGATAATCCCGAAGAACTTCGCAAAAGAGCTCTTAAGTGGCTTTAGATTTTTCTATTTTAAAAAATTGAGGCTTTATTTTTACTTCTTGTATTACGACGTTTTTTGGGGTATTTATAATATATTCGATTATCGAGGCGATATCCGATGGTTTAAGATGAGATAAGGGTTCGTTTGAAGGTTTGAAAGCGGCAAAGTCGTGAAAGTTGCTTAATGTCAAGTCGGGTAAGATTGTTGCCGTTTTGACTTTTGATTTTCTTATTTCTTCAAATAAAGACTCGCTAAAATGTCTTAGAGCCGCTTTTGTAGCGGCATATACCGCTCCTCCTCTCGCGGGTTGGGTAGCGGAAGTTGAAGAGATGTTTATAATAAACCCTTCGTTTTTTTTTATCTGTTTGATATGATTTTTCGTAATAATTAAAGGGGCTAAAAAATTTACGTTTATCATCTCTTGGATATGCGTTATACTCATATCTTCAAATCTTCCGAAATATCCTACTCCAGCATTGTTTATCAATCCGTAAACGTTGTCGAATTTAAGCTTTTTTACCCCGTTTATGTCGTTAAAGTCTATTGTGTTTTTGCAACTTCTGCAAAGTTCGATAATTTCGAACTCTTTTAATTTCTCTTTTATCGCTTTGCCTATGCCTTTGCTCGAGCCGGTTATAATTACTTTTTTCAAAACTTAATAAATCCTTTGAGTTTGCTTTTTAAAATTCTTTTTTCAAGTTCTTTATATGTATAATTTTTCAACGTTTTTTCAAGGTTGTTTATTTGTGAATTCAAATCGTCTAATTGTGTAATGTCGTTTATTTTATAATCTTTTAAAACGTTGGAAACTTGAGAATTTAGAGTGTTTTTAAGTTCGTTTTTGTATACGTTGATTTTTTTGTTAATTTCGTTTTTAACAAAAGAGCTGATAATTCTATCGAGATTTGATTTGATTTTAATGTCGTATTTTTCTCCTTTTCCGTAAAGGTCTATTAAAAATCTTATCTCTTTTACGTGTAGTAAATATTTTTTAAATTGAACTTTTGAGGGAAAAATAACAGCATTGGTTTTTATTATGTATTCGTCTTTGTTTATTATACCTTTTGATTTAGCGTTTAAGTATGCGTTAAATAACGTTAAATCTTTAATATCGGCTTTTTTTATGTAGTATTTTTCGAGATTGAAGTTTACATCTATTTTATTTAGATATGTTATAAATAAATCGGCTTTTTTATAAAATTTGGAAACCGTGTATATCTTGATATTCGCCGGTTTTTTCAATAGCGTTTGGTTGGAAGATATCCATGA
>Ga0256843_1000360_pt1 | contig 39185 bp, 56 predicted proteins | sample AlvinellametaG_FD_191572 | JGI IMG/M metagenome (GOLD analysis project Ga0256843, IMG submission 191572) | Pompeii worm associated microbial communities from hydrothermal vent at the East Pacific Rise, Pacific Ocean - Alvinella | ecosystem: Host-associated > Annelida > Integument > Unclassified ...
TCATAAAAATTCTTAATAATGAAATTGATTTAGTTTCCAAAGGTGAATATAGTTAATGGAAGAACTTCTAAATGAACTTCAACATAACGAATTTTTCATATTCGTTATGGGTTCCACCGGAAGTGGGAAAAATTATATCGTAAACAAATATCTAAGTAATTATCCATTAGTTGATATAGATAAATATATGGCAGAATTTGCAGGTACAAATGGTGATACTAGAAAATACATATCAAAATCAGTCGCAATAGCATCAAAAGAATTAACTAAACATTTTAAGAGAAAGCAGACTGTGGTGCAGGTTGGTACTGGTGGAAATCTTAAGGGTTTAGAAAATAAGATAAAATTAGCTCAGGATTATGGGTTAAAGACTGCTCTTATATTAGTTGATTCTGGGGTAAAAAAGTCTAAACAAAGAAACATAGAGAGAGCTAAATCAGGTGAGCAGAGATTAGTACCTGACTGGAAAGTAGAGGTTTCATATAAATCATCAAAAGAAAATTTCAATAAATTAAAAGATATAGTTGAAATCTCGTTAAATATAAAAAACTAGGAGTAATAAAATGATAAGAGAAATATTAGAATCGGTAAAAAAAGGTAAAATCAAAGAATCAGAATTAAATGAATTAAAATCAATCACGAAAAATGAAACAAACGGGATGGAGGTTGAAATTAATGGTGAACCATATTCTTCATTAGAAACAGTATTTACAGAACCAAATACAATGTTTTATACTATTAATTCAAATGGAAAGATTGTTTCTAAACGTATGAAAAGCTCACAAAAAGTAAAGAAATTTTCTTATAATGGAAATGAATACTTAGTCACTAATCTACTTAATTTCCAAGGTAAAAAATGGATCAGAGAAGTAATGTTTTCTAGAGGTTAAAATTATGGATTTTTTAAAAGACCTCATTGATAAATTTTTAGAAGAAAAGACATTATTTATTGTACTCGGTTCTCCTGGTTCTGGTAAATCAACTTTCATTGCTAATTATTTTAAAAAATATGATATAAATGAATTAAACGGTGACATACATGGACATGGAAATGTTTATGAATTGTGTAATGAGTATTCTAAAGATCAAAAATCTACTATTCATGAAACAGTTGGTTCAAGAAACTCCACTTTGATAAAGTTAGATATATTTAGGTCTAATGGGTTTAAAATATTCATAATAAATTTGAATGCAGATTTAGATATAGTAAAAGAAAGAGTTAAAAAAAGAGTATTAACTGAATATCAGGTTGACCTATCTGATAAAGAAGAGTTATTAGAAAAATTATTTAATGAAAATAAAAATTCAACTGACCTCATAAAAAACTTGGGGGAATATGATATTTTCATAGATTTAGAAAACAATGATGATTTAAAATTAATCGAAATATACAATAAGGAAAAATTATGAAGAAATTTATTTTAAAAGAAAGCAGAAATCAATTTTTCTCAAAATCTTTAAATGAAGATAATTCTATCTATAAATCACAAATGATTGAAATTTTCAAAAAAGCAATTAAAGATGAATTGAGTGCATCAATCTCTTACAAAGCTATGGCAGAAAAAGTTATTGGAGCAGGAAACAGTAAATTTAAAGAAGAATTATTAGATCATGGAAAAGAAGAATTTGAACATTTTCAAGAATTAATAGAATATGCAGCAACCCATGGAATTCTTTCTGAATTACCACTAGTGTTGGATGAAGAAGTTATTAAAAATGCACCAAGTGAAACTCAGGCGATTATTACGTTTACTCAAAATCTAGAAAAAGAAGCAATATTTGATTATACAAAAGCTAGTAAACTTGCTCGTGATAATGATGATATTGAAACATTTTCATTCTTTAAAGAACTTACAAAAGATGAACAGTCACACTTTGATGATATAGTAATATACACTGGAGAAACTAGACAGTTCGGAGATGTAGCTTAAACACTATAAAAGGAAAAAATATGATAAGAGAAATATTAGAAAAATTAGATGAAAATAAAATAACATCTATAGATTATATACAAAAACTTAAAGACGGCGGTTATTATGATTCTTTTCTGAAATTAAAGAAAAGTTTTAAAAAAGGTAAAGTGATTATTATGGAATTAGATAATTCCGGAAAGATTATAGGTTTAGAACTTATTCCTAAAACAGAATATGATGATTTTTCTGATGTTAGTGGTAAAAATTACACAGAAACAAATATCATAATATTTGAATCAACTATTTCTGAATCTAGAACAGATTTTGTATTGAATCGCCTTGAAGATATAGCTCAATCATATGGTGGAATAACATATGAAGACGCAATGAAATTCATAAGAAATGCTAAGAACTCATTAATAAAAGAAGTAGAAAACCTTATATTTGAGGCAGAAGATTATGGTTTTGACATTGAAGATAAAGATGTCCAAGATATTTTGGATGAAATAATTTATATAGTGAAACATAAAGTATAGGGAAAGATATGATTAGGGAAGCAATTAAAAAATCATCAGAACTTTCACCAAGAATAATAGGAAAAGTAGCATCTGAAATGGTCAATTTTGATGATATAAACATTAAAGAATTGAAAGACGGTATATCTGTACAATTATTCACTTCTGATATTACTATGTCAAAATTTCATGATGATCTAGAAGACTTCATAATATGGCTAAAACAATTCGGTGTTGTAATAACTGAATTGAACTCAAAAAATAAATCAGCCACCATAAAGCTCACTAAAGAGGATTAAACCTCTTAAGTTCATTTTAATGTTTTTTAGGTATAATATACTTAAAGAATTAAAATGGGCTTCCAACCAAAAATAACCTCATAAAATTATTAAAATTAGAAGCCATTATAATCTTTCCATTTAAAGGAAAAATAATGAAATGTTTATACTCGTATAGTTACCCAGAAATAACTAGTTTTCTAACTGTAAAGCAAAAAGGAGAAAGAGACACTATGTACTCATTTGCTGGGAGTGATGAAGATGATAATGATTATGATTTTTCTTTCGAGGAAAGAAAAATATTTGAAAGTAAGTTGAATAGAATTGATTCTGCTGAATATATAATTGAATATCCTGATGTTCATAGAATTAAGTTTGAAATAGATAGAGTCAATGTAGATCATCTTGTGTTTGGTTAGTTAGGAAATTATATGACAAATAAAGAAAAGAATAAATGGACAATTCTTTTAATATTCCATACTATAATTACTGAATGGTTTATTATTTTGAACGCTATGCATAATTTCGGATGGATAAACTTTTAAAGAAAGAAGGGAAAATGGGAAAAGTATATGTATGTGGTGATACACATGGCAAACATGATATCAAGAAGGTATATAATTGGTATAATAAAAATGTAGAAAATTTAACAGAAGAAGATGTTTTAATCCAATTAGGTGATTGGGGTGCTATTTGGCATGATAAAACAAATGTCCATGCATATAAAAAAGATGTTGAACTTCAGGTAAAATGGGCAAAGAAAAAATTCACTTTATGTGTAGTCCCTGGGAACCATGAGAATTATGATATTATAGATAAATTACCGAAAAAAGAAAAATTCGGTGGAATAGTTAGAGTATTACAACCAAGAAATGTATATAATGGTAAATTATATAAAGAAATATTCTTATTAGAAAGAGGTGAAATTTACAATATAAATGGAAAAACATTTTTATGTGTAGGAGGCGCTTCTTCACAAGATAAATATATGAGAACAGTTGGTGTAGATTGGTGGTCAAGAGAACTTCTAAGTAAAATGGAAGAAGATAACTGTTTAGAAAATCTAGATAAAGTAAATTGGAAAGTCGATTATGTTATTTCACATACATGTCCAACATCTATTGGAAATGTTTTCTTAGAAAGAATTATTCCTAGATTTTCAGACTTAGATTATAATTCTAAAAAAGCTAAATCCAATGACCCTGTTTCAAAATTTTTACAACATTTATTAGATAATGGTTTAGAATTCAAAGAATGGCATTTTGGTCATTGGCATGAAGACATTATATTGAAAGAAAAGTTTTTTTGTCATTATAACGTAGAACCTAAAGAATTAAGTGTCGATTAAGAAGGATTAGGTTATAATATACTATATAAAGATTAAAAGGACTAAAAATGAATCTCAAAAATACTAAAAATATATTCAAACCTAGAGATATGGGTAAATATGAAAAAGCAGTTATTACCTTTATAAATGTTTTTAACTTACCATCTTATTCTTATCCTGAGGTCTATGAAAGATTAATAACACAACTTGATCTTAAGTTAGATGAAGAAGACCCAAGTATGTTTGATCTTGGTGATGATAGTTCATGGACTATTAGAGAAATACATAAACTCGATAAAGAAATAAAAAAGTTGGAAAAAGAAGATAAATTATTTTTTCAAATTAGAATTAAAGGAATATAATGGAAAATATACATAGGTTAATAATACTTTTAAAGGGTACTCCAGGTCTAAATGCAAAACGTTCAATACTTAGGTCAGAAAGAGACAATAAACTCTTTCAGCGCGTTCTGACATATACATTTGACCCAAGGATAACTTTTGGAATAAAGAAAATTCCAAAATATATACAAAAAGGAGAGTTTTTAACTTTAAATGAGGCGTTAGATGAATTGAATAGGTTAGTGACGCGTTCTATTACTGGAAATAATGCAATTGATTTATTGACTTCTATTTTAGAATCATTAAGTGAAGACGATGCTCAAGTAATAGAATGGGTTATATCTAAAGATTTTAAAGCTGGATTTGGTATCAGCCTTGTGAACGATGAAATGAAACCATTTAGTATTTATGAAGTTCCATATATGGGTGCAGTTAGTTATTCACCTAAAAGGGTATCTAAAATCCTTGAAAAATCAATTGGGATTTCAGAAGTAAAAATGGATGGAAGATATCTTAATGTTATCGTAAGAAATGGTTCAGTGTTTATGGAATCACGTGGAGGAAAACCAAATCCGCTTATGGGTTGTTTAGAAAGAGAGGCATTATCACTTTCAAAATCATTACAAATGAATGAAGTAGTATTCAATGGTGAATTAATGGTACGCGATGAGAAAGATAGATATGTCGCTAATGGTATGATTAGTTCTTTTGTTTCTATTTCTCAAAAAGCACATGATGGTCATGATATATCTAAAGAAATTGAAAAATTCGAAAAAAGATATAATATGGAATTCAAAGAATTATTAGAAAAAATTTCATTAGTAGTTTGGGATTTTATTCCATATGAAAATTATTTAGAAAAAATGTGGGAAAAACCTAGATATGAAAGGCTCATTATACTTAGAGATGGGTTAGAAAAAATTCCTGAAAATGAAAAGAAATTTGAACTAATAGAATATGTATATGTAAAAAATGAAACTGAAGCTATTCAACACTTTCAAGAAATGTTAGCAAGAGGGGAAGAAGGAACTATTTTAAAATCATATCATGGTGTTTGGAAAGACGGAAAACCAACTTATCAGTGTAAAATGAAAGTAGAAATTACTTCAGATTTGATCATTACAGGTTTTAATTATGGTACACCTGGAACAAAAAATGAAAATGTTATTAGCTCGTTAAATGTAGAAACTAGTGATGGAAAATTAAAAACGTCTCCAGGTGGGATAACAGAAAGCGACATGAAATTCATCACTGAAAACCAAGAGGAACTTCTAGGAAAAATTGTTGAAGTTAAGTCATGTGGGATAAGTCAAGATTCTGAAGGTAACTATTCTCTATTGCACCCTGTTTTCTTAAAAATAAGGGATGATAAAGACAAATCAGACTCGTTAGAAGATATTATTGAAAATGATAATATGGCTAAAGGACTTTCATGAATCTTTTAGACATAAGAAAATACTCAAAAAATGGTGATAAAATTAGGAAGAAAAGTTGGGGAAACCCTGATTATCATTTAATAAAGATGGGAAATTTTTTCGTAGATAGTTATGGATTCAATGAATCTTTATTTAGTTATAATGTGTGTGAAGATAATTGGGAAATAATAGGTAATATCGGGTTCATTGAAAAAATCAAATTACTTTTAAAAATCATTTCTCTTTATACACGTAGCTAGTTAAATATCACACAAATGAAAAATAGGAGAAAAAATGATAAAAAAAGAAAAAGTTATCCAGCTAGAAACACCAAGCTTATTTGGTGATTATAAATACCCAGAAGCAAATGAAATAAGGAAAAAGCAACAGGATGTTTTTTGGACGGAACAGGAAATACCAGTTGAAAAAGATATTCATGATTTTCGCCATAATATGTCTTACCACCAATTTAACCTTTCGAGTATTACACTAGATTTATTTGTTGAAATTGAACAAAGAGTTGGTAATATTTGGGAGACAATCTCATCATGGTTCCCACATTCAGAAATTGAAGGAGCTTGTTCTGCTATATCTTCAATGGAAAAAGCCGTACATGCTTTCTTTTATCAGAAAATGTCTGATGAAATGAATATTGACCCAGAAACTACTGCTAGAAATCAAGCAACAATAAAAGTCCTTAAAAGTAAACTTAAGATGTTAGACGAAATAACTAAAGATCTTTCTAAAAATAAAGCACTTTCACTTGCTACTGTTTCTATGATTGAACAAGTTCTTTTATTCAGTAATTTTGCTATGTTAAAATCATTTCAAGCAAATGGACATAATCTAATTACAAACACAATCACTGGTGTGGATTTTGTTGTGCAGGACGAAACATTACATGGAATTTTTGCTTCATTTCTACACAATACATACATTAAAGAACATGGTTCGAATTTCGATAAAAGAGCTCATAATAAATTAGTACATTCTATGGTAAAAGAAATTATTGCACATGAGGATGCTGTTATAGATTATGTTTTTGACGGAGTTGATTCAATTAACGATATCACACCTGATCAATTAAAAAAATTCATAAGATCAAGAGCAGATTTAACTTTAGAGGAATTAACAATTAGAGCTATTTATAACATTAACTCAGAAGATAATCCTATTGAAGAATGGTTTTATAAAGGAGTAAATTCAATAAAAATGCATGATTTTTTTGTTTCAGGAACTTCTAGTTATAGAAGAAATTGGAAGACAAATAATTTATCAAGATTAGAAGCAATGAAAAGAAGAGGAATCAAAAAATGAGCAAAAACACAAAATATGAAAAACTTTCACATAGAAGAAAAATTTTACAAAAAGAAAACTTAGCACCAGATTGGTTATCAACTGCAGGTTATCAATTATTATCAGAAAGAAACTATTTAAATGTTGGTGAGATTCCTTTGGATATGTACACAAGAATTGCTAAAAGAGCAGAGGAATTAACTGAATTAAAACTACCTAAAGATTGGGGTTATGATTCTTGGTTTGATGCATTTTTTGATTGTATGTGGAAAGGATGGATTTCACCAAGCACACCTGTCCTAACAAATATGGGAAATGACAGAGGACATCCAATTGCTTGTAGTGGGACATACCTTGGGGATTCTATAAGATCTTGGTATGAAGCAAGAATGGAAATGGCTCAATTAACGCAAAGAGGATATGGTACTAGTACTTGTTTGGACCCTGTTCGTCATCGTGGTTCACCTATTTCAAAAGGCGGTACTGCAAATGGTGCTATGCAACCAGCAGAAGGAATTGTCCAGGATATGAAAGATATTTCCCAGGGTTCTTCAAGAAGAGGTGCTGCTGGTATTTATGTGACACCATTACATGAAGATTTTGATGAAATTGCTGATCAGATTTTAGCTGACGATGATGGGTGGAACATAGGTTGGAATATTACAGATGAGTTTGAAGAATTATTTGAAAAAGACCCAAAACGAGCAGATGAAATTTGGAAAAAAATGCTTAAGATTAAGTTGATTAAAGGAAAGGGGTATTTCTTTTTCTTAGATAAGGTTAATAGATCAAGACCAAAAATGTATAAAGACAGAGGGTTTTTAGTAAAAAGTTCAAACCTTTGTTCTGAAATTCAACTTTTTATGGATAAAGATCATTCATTCACGTGTGTGCTTAGTTCTATGAATGTTGCAAAATATGATGAATGGAAAGATACGAAAGCAGTAGAAATTGCTATGGTACTCTTAGATGCTATTATTAGTGATATGTTAATTAAAGCTAAACAAGAGCCTGGATTCGAAAGAGTTATTAGATTTACTGAAAAATCTAGAGCAGTTGGTCTTGGTATTTTAGGTGAAGCAACTTATTACCAACAAAATGGTTGGGTTTTTGGTGATCTTCAATCTATTATGTTCAATCAATCATTAGTGAAACTTTTAGATAAAAGAACTTTAGAAATTTCTAAACTTTACGCTAAAGAATGTGGTGAACCAGAATGGTTAGAAGGATATGGTGAAAGATGGTCACATAGACTTGCATTCCCACCAACTATGAGTACATCAATAATTATGGGTGGTATTTCCCAAGGAACTGAACCAGTTTTTGCTAATATTTATGAACAGGATACAGCAGGTGGGACAGTATATAGAATTAACCCTCCTTTCTTAAAATTAATGAAAGAAAGAGGAAAATACACACCAGAAGTAATGAAGCGTATCGCAGAAGACCAAGGATCAGTTCAAGCAGAAGATTGGCTAACAGAAGAAGAAAAAGCAGTTTTCAGAACTGCATTTGAATTAAATCAATTTACTGTCTTAAAAATGGCAGCTGACAGACAACGTGAAATGAATAAAACTGGTGGTGGTCAAGGTCAATCCACGAATCTTTATTTCCCTGCCGATGCAACAGAAGAAGAAATTGCAGACGTTCATTTAGAGGCATTCATGAACCCAGATATAGAGGGTCTTTATTATATCAGAACTTTAAACGGTGCAACAAAAGTAAAAGTGGAACGTTCTACTTGTGAAGCCTGTGAAGGATAAAGAAGAGTTTAACCTCTTCTTAATAATTATTATAGTATAATACTATAAAATATAAAAGGATAATATATGAATGATGAACTTCTCTTAGAAACAATCAAATATTGGGTAAGCATTAAAAGACCAAAGATTTGGCAAAAAACAAATTCAGGGTGGGAATTGAAAGATTCACCTGACTTAAAATCAAATAAAAAGTGGATTGTGGATGATAGAAATTCTGAAGCTAAAAAAACTTATTTTGATGACCCTGATAATGTTATTTTACAAAAATTTGAGCAATTTAATGAAACCTGGTATATAATTGACCCAATGAAAATGAACACACCTGAAGAATTAAGGGTAAAACCTAGTATAACATTTGACATAGAAAAAGCAAAAGGAAAATATTTAAAAGTTAGAGATAACCTTAAAGATGACTTTGATTTAGATATTTTCGTTGATTTTTGTGAAGAGTATGATGCTCCATATGTGTGTGAAGATAATTCTTGGGTTTATGCTGAACCTTTTTATGAAAATGAGGTATATGTAGAAAAAACTCCTTTGAATAAGAATATTAGCATTAATGAAGTGAAAAATGACCATATTATAAAAAATCAACAAATTTTAGAAAATGATTCTGAATGGAGATTACCGACGCCATCTGAATTAGAAAAATTAAGAAATAGTAAAATTCAACCGTTTCTACATGGAAAGTTTTGGACTAATGATACAATAGAAAAAGAGGGACTAGCATTTGTATATGACTGTGAATTTGATGAAGATGGGTATGTTTCCATGAAAGAAACACATAATATTAGGTTTGTAAAATCAATTGGTGACTCTCTTCTTATTGACATGATAAATACATATTCTGGTGATTATGAAGACGCTCTTTTAAGAGTTTCTGAGGCAAATAAATGTCAGTAAAATATGATAAATGTATGATTGAAACTGCACATACATTTAAAGAACTATCATATTGCCAAAGAAATAAAGTTGGTGCAGTCATTTCAAGAGATAATAGAATTTTAGTAACAGGTTATAATGGTACTATCTCTGGTCAAGAAAATATATGTGAAGAATATAACGAAACTTGTTCTAATTGTGGTGAAATAGTCAATAAACAATTAGAACACGAAGAATTTAATTGTTCTGGGTGTGGGTTCCCAATAGCTTCTTTTGATCCTAAAAAGGGTTATGAAAAATTAACAGTACAAAGTTTTATCAATAAAACTTCTGAATTTACTATCCATGCAGAACAGAATGCTATATTTTATGCAGCAAAGAATGGAATTGAATTAAATGAAAGTACAATTTACATTACACATTCTCCTTGTAAACAATGTTCAAAAGCCATCGCAAGTTCTGGTATAAAAAGAGTTGTTTATGATGAACTGTATGGCGATGGTGAAGGTCTAGAATTTTTACTTAAATGTGGGATAAAAGTTGAAAAACATGACAAACCCTTATTTTAAACAACAACGCTCAATGGATGAGTTTCTTTTTGAAGCTTATTCATTAATGAAGAGAAAAATATATAACTTAATTTCTATAGAAAATGGAAGAAAAAGAGGAAAGATTAGTTTACCGAAAACTAAAGAAAAATTTGAGGAAACATCAAAGCTTCTAGAAGCATTAAGAGTTATGATAAGTGGACTTGATTTTGAGAATAAAATAGCACAGGAATTAGCTAACTATTACAATAATATAGGAATGTATGTCTCGAAAGGGAATATTGATTCGGGGGATGATGCTATTAAAAATTATAACCAAGCCATCAAAATAATTGACAGCTTGTTATACGAATAGTTATCTTAAAAAGTTAAGAACTAATTGTTGTTGTTCGAAAGATTTACTTAAAGCAAACGCATTTGCTTGTGCTCTAATGTTATTTCTATTCAATGCTTCTGTTTCGGCAGCATAATCAGCATCTCTAATTGTAGATTCAGCTGAAGCAACATTTACCTGAGTTTCCTCATTTACTCTTACTCTACTTTCCAGCGCATTTTGCGTTGACCCAATAGCTCCTCTAATTTTATCAATATTTTTTATAGCAGTATCTAATGAAGTTATTGCAGCATCCGCACCACTTTGTGTAGTTAAATCTATACTAGCATCATCAATACCCTGTGAAGCTATATCTGTATTTTCTATTGTCATTGTAATTACTTGTCCAGCTTCAGAACCGACATGGAATTTTTTATCAGTAAATGTTCCATCAAGTAATGAAATACCATTATATTGAGTTTGTTTCGCTATATCATCTGCTTGTTGAAGTAATTGTTTTACATCTTCTTCAAGTGCAGCTCTTGCATCATCTGAATTTGTATCACTTGCTGCCTGAACTGCTTTATCTCTAGCAGTAACTAGTATTTTTTGATATTCATTCATAGCACTATCAGCAATTTGTACTAATCCAATTGCATCACTTGCGTTTCTATTTGCTTGTAATAATCCTTGGCTTTGGCTTCTTAATTGATTCGCAATAGCCATACCAGCTGCATCATCTGATGCTCTATTTATTCTAAGTCCAGTTGAAAGTCTTTCTTCACTTTTTCCTATTTCTCTATTGATTTGATTCCCATAAACATTTGCAAATAATGCAGATGTGTTTGTATTTATTCTATAAGACATTATGTCCTCCTTATTAATTATGTGTTAATATCGACTTAAATAAGTTAAAGTTTAAAAACACTTATTTTTAAGAAAATATTAAGGAGTAATTAATGGCTCAAACTGGAATTATCCAAAGAAGAGATACTAAAGCAAACTTAGAACTTCTACCACCTGTTGAAGGTGAGTTAGTTTTTGCTTTAGACACTGGTGAACATGGTTGGTTAGATGAGAATGGCGTTTTAGTGTGGAAGAAACTAAATGAAGAGGTTGAAATACCTGATATCCCTGAAGTTGAAGATTTTGAATTTATTTTTATACCTAAAGTGGTTGCAAATTAATAAAAAGGAGTATTAATGTCGGTTTATATTTATATACCTGATTGGGATTTTAGTAAGAAAAAAAGAGTTGTGGGTTCTATTATCTTTGATAATCAGATCTCATTGTCATTAGACTTTGTAGTTCCTGTTTTTTCATCTGATGATGAATACATTTATGCGCATTATGATTATAAGGGTTCAACATATGATATTAAATTAGAAAAAGATTCTGATAAATTAAGCATAAGAATATACCCAACAGACGATTTCAGTTCTAGTAATAATTCTGAATTCATGTATAGGACATTTGACACGTCTATGCCAATTGAAGCAGAAGAACCTTCTGAAGCAGCATAATATTGTGAGTTTATTTTGTCTATAAAAATTGATATAGAAACTCAGGTTAATAGAAATAACCTTAAAGTTTCTGAATTGAAATTGTCGGTAGATGCTATGAAAAATCTACCGACAAGATATAGAGATGAATCATACTATATAGAATTAGATAAATTAGAAGCAGAAATAGTAAGAAGAAATAATAATATTTCGAATATGAACTTGATTCTTTCTAATTTATTAGTTGATAATGGACAATTCGGAACTACAGAAGAGATGATAGAAACTTGTATTGTTAGTGAGATAATAATGAAATCAGCAAGTTCATTTGGTGAAGAAGGTTTAATGAAACTAAATGAACAAATGAATAAACTACTTTTATTAAAACAAACTACAATAGATGATGCTTGGGGTGAATCAAGTGATGCCATACAAGGATTTTTAGAAAAGACAAGTTTTGTTCAAGATTCTTTTTCTACAATTAGTAATGGATTAGAAGAATATTCAAATAAACTTTTAGAATTATCTCAATTGAGTTCTGCTTTAGCTTGGGTTAATAAGAACCCAGTAATGGGTGAAATTATTGACGTTATTATGAAATGTTCATCTATAGATAATAGTTTATATGAATCAGTAAAGGGATTATCAGTCACTGAAGTAAATGATGTAATTTCATTAAAAATGAATGATATTAAAATAGGATAAAACATGCCTGGGATTGTGAGAATTGGTGATAATAGTACTTCAGACCCATGTGGTGCACCTCCCCATCCACCTACAGCAGGAAGTGGTAATGTTTTTGTAAATGGAATACCAGCTGTTAGGGTTGGTGATCCTTATGCGCCACATCCCTGCCCAGCAAGTCCACCACATGGATCATCGGCATCAAAAGGTTCTGGAACAGTTTTCGTAAATAAGATTCCTGTACATAGAATAGGTGATGATATAAGTTGTGGCAGTAAAGGAAATAGTGGAAGTGGTGATGTTATTGCAGGAGGTTAAATGTGATAAAACAAATTTTAGAAACAATTGAAATGAACGAAACATTTCAGAATTTGGGAAATAATGCATTAGTAATGAATGATAAACTTACTTTTATGTATAAACCAGATCAAGAATTAAAAGACTCATTGGATGAATATGATACTGATAATATGGAAGATAAAATACTTTTCGTTTATTCGTTAAAAGAAGGTTTATATTTCGATGCAGTATTTGCACAAAAAGGATTCGGTCCAATTGCTTATATGGTTGCTATGCAACAACAAGGTCAATTAGCACCGTATTGGATGGAAAGTCAAGTTACACCTGCTGCACAAAAAATTTGGAAAGAATTTTTCAATGGTAAAGGAGAAAAATTTGTCAATAAGGAATTGAATGGAGTAGATCCAAAAAATTATAGACATTATGTGTATTCGCTGAAAAAACCTTTAAACTTAAGTAAAAATTTAAAAATTAATGATAGATTCTTAGAAAATGATGAATATGGTGAAAAACAGACTATGATATTAGAGTTAGCCGATTCACTACTTCAAAATTCCATGGAATCAATATACAGGAGATAAAATGCTAAGAGAGATTTTAGAACAGGTACAAAATGAGTCTAGAGATTTCATTAATATCGAATTAGATTATGAATATGATAGTGACTCTATAGATGACGCAATTTCCTCATTAGGTAGTATTGATAATCCAGGTGGGGTTTTTCTTTTTAATAAAAAAGGATATTACTACTCATTAGAATTTGAAAATATTATTTTCGACGGAGATTCATTAACATTTTATGGTCCAACTTTAGTTGGTGAAGATATGGAAACAGTGAAATCAAAAGATTTCAAAAAAACTATCGGGATTGATATTAAAGAGATAGAAAAGATTATTAAAAAATCAATATATCAAGATTCATTTGGTATCACATTCAATTCTATTGAGAGGAAAGTAAAATGAAATTCATTTTAGAAGGTTCTGAAGAAAAAAGATATGTAGCAAAAATAGAAATAGAAACATACGTTTTTGCCAAAAATGACAGTGAAGCAAAGAAAATAGCTGAAAAAATGTCGAAGAAAATGAAAGATATAGGAGAAGATAATTCAAGTTCTAAAATAACTGAACTTGTTGAGCTCCAATTTGGTTCTTTATCACCAAGAAAGGTTTTATAAATATCCTTTCTTTTTAAGCTGTATTTAATCTTTTTTACGTTATAATATAATATATAAAAAGTTAAAAGGATAAAAGATGACAGTTGAACAAAAAAGAAAAGAATTAATAGAATTCATAAGAAAAAGTGTAATTCCAAATATTTCAGATTTTAGATGGGAATTAGCAAAATTAACAAGTTGGGGATTTTGGGTTGATCAAGGTGGAGAAGACATGATATCTATTGATGACTCATTAGCAATGAAAATAGCAAAAGCTCTTAAAAAAGAAGCGAAATTTGCTCCTGAATTTTTCATAGACGAAGTAAATGAAATTTTTGGTTTCTTAGAAGAATAAATGTTCTTCTAAGAACATTTACGATATAATAACTATAAATAAAATAAAAGTGACTACGATTCCAAGTTAATTCTTGAGTCACTTTTATTTTATTTATATAAATTTATAAATTTAAGTACTTCTTAAGGTACTTTTAGGTATAATTATATTAAATAAAAACAACTAAGAGATTGAATCTCAAAAATAATTTAAGGAGACCACTATGGCGGATATAATTTTTTCAGAAAATAGTTTTGATATATTAGATATTACTCCAGCAATAGTTATGTCAAGTGATCTCCATGCCAGACCTTTTAGTGGGGAATTATGTCCACTGTATATTGGTCAGATTTGGCAAGAGGCTAGTATTTCTTAGAATCCCTTCTTTTCGAGGGCTTCTAAGAAGTCCTTGATTCCTCTGAAACCTTTTATTAGGCTTTCAAAAACAATCATTGACTTTTTTATAACTTAACATGGGAGCATGTGCTAAAGAGTTGGCATCGCCATAATTCTCTTAGTTCGAACTTTTTAATATAATTTGTTGCAACATTTTATATCTAAAAATGGGAATTATGGTAGCACTTAATTGGGTTCGAATCCCAAGCGACCACCAAATATGCTGATATAGCTCAGGGGTAGAGCACTAGACTGAAAATCTAGGTGTCGTTGGTTCGATTCCAACTATCAGCACCAAAAATGCGGATGTAGCTTAATGGCAAAGCTTGGGTCTTCCAAACCTATGACGAGAGTTCGATTCTCTTCATCCGCTCCATATAGAGGTGTAGTATAATGGCATTACAACTGACTTTGACTCAGTTGAAGGGGGATCGTAACCCTCCACCTCTACCAACTAAAAATGGCTCCATGGAGAAGTGGTTATCTCATCGCTCTTTCACAGCGAAATCTCGGGTTCAAATCCCGATGGAGTCACCAAAAAAATGGTCTTGTAACTCAGAGGCAGAGTGCTTCGTTGTCAGCGAAGAAGTCGGGATTTCGAAATTCCTCAGGACCGCCAAAAAGGGGTATTAGCTCACCTGGGAGAGCACTACATTTGCAATGTAGAGGTAATCGGTTCGAGTCCGATATACTCCACCATAATTTTCTACTATATTCCTATTTGGATAAAAGATATACGACAGTAACTAACCTTTCTTGTCGGAATATAGCTGAGAATTAAGTTTCTCTCTTTAAGAGCTTATTAAGGTTCTTTTAGTTATAATATTAATATAAAGATTTAATCGAGTATATATGATATATTCTTTTAAGTCTTTTGTCTTCTCAAACAAAAGATGGACGATTCTGAATTAGTAATAAAGCCTGAGAAACTTTATTAAGAATTAATGAATTAAGAACAGAAGAAAAAGTTTTCTACTTCTAAATGATGACATAATAGATGAGATGCAATCTTGCTTGCGAGTAAACGTCTTCTATTTAGAGTAGATGTAAAAGAAAAGTGGCGGAGTTGTATAACTGCTGCTCTATCACTTACTTCTGTTATTTGCCACATGTCAATGGAGAACACCCAGAGCTCATATCTCAGGGAAGTGAGGGTCGGAGCCTCAATGTGGCACCAAATTTGAATTATTAATGCGAGGGTGGTGGAATGGTAGACACGATGGACTTAAAATCCATTTCCTTCGGGAGTGAGGGTTCAATTCCCTCTCCTCGCACCATTTTTATTTAAACTATTATTGTTAATGAAATACTTTATATAAACTCAATAATGAAGAGTTTGGTCACTCTGATAAAGTGCTTGATTGAAAGTAGATGTTCAGGATATGATTCTATTATTAGAGGACAGATAATTATTGAGCTTATATAAGGCGTTGATTTTCTCTTGTGGTGAGAGTTTTCCTATCCCGTCTTGATAGATTGAGGCTAGATTATTAGATAGTCGTTCTAACCAAACGATACCTTTTAATTTAGATGATGTTAAATAGGAAAATGAAAGTTACCTAATCTTTAAAATGGGTTGCCTTAAGCTCCGTGCTATGGGAGTGTGAGCGTAAAAACATTAGCAAACTTAGTACTTTAATCCTCGGTTAGTTTAATGGTAGAACGTTCGACTGATAATCGGAAAATGGAAGTTCAATTCTTCCACTGAGGACCATAAATGTAGAGTAAAAGCAGATCGGATTCTGCAGCGGGACTGTAAATCCCGTCCTTAGGGGAGTGGTTCGAGTCCACTACTCTACACCATTTTATTCGTCCAATAACTCAGTGGTTAGAGTCCTCCGCTCATAACGGAGTGGTCGTAGGTTCAAATCCTACTTGGATGACCAAATATCCGAGTATAGCGCAGTTTGGGAGCGCACTTGCTTTGGGAGCAAGGGGTCGCAGGTTCGAACCCTGCTACTCGGACCATTTACTCAATTAGCTCAGCGGTAGAGTACCTCCCTTACAAGGAGATGGTCAAAGGTTCAAATCCTTTATTGAGTACCAATATATTCCCTTAGCTCAGATGGAAGAGCGTCGGATTCCAAATCCGAAGGTCAGAGGTTCGATCCCTCTAGGGTTTGCCAAAAAGAAAGGAAAAGAATGAAAAGAAAATTTGTAGAACAATATGTATTAGCTAATTCTGAAAAAGAGAAATCAGAATTAATTTCAAAAATGAAAAAATTTAATTGTTGGATGGTTTAGTTCAACAATATGTCCGATTAGTTCAGCTGGATAGAACAGGGAACTTCTAATTCTCAGGTCACAGGTTCGACTCCTGTATCGGATACCATTCGGAGAGTACATCTAAGGTAGATAAGTCGGTTGCTAACCGATGGCTGGTAAAACAGTAGATGGGTTCGATTCCCTCACTCTCCACCAAATGCCCTATTCGACAAGTTGGTGAAGTCAATAGTTTTAGGCACTATGCCGAAAGGATCGGTGGTTCGATTCCACCATGGGGCACCAAATATTTACCAAAAAGTTTTCTTATAGTTTCAAAAGAGTATTTTTTGGTGAATATAGTACAATGGTCAGTACACTCGACTGTGAATCGAGGTATGAGGGTTCGATTCCCTCTATTCACACCAAATGGGGTTGATAAGGTTTCGACTGGATATGATAGTAAATAAAAATTCAAGTAGATGAAGATCTTTAAACTTAACCAAAAAATAACTGAAAACAATACAGAATATAACACAGTTTTAGCAGTAGCATAACTGGGAGGGAGCCATCCCTTCTCACCAAAATGGCATTCAAGACAAACATATGAATGTGGTGACATTTATTTCCACAAAGTTCGGTTCTATTTAAACTTGTAAATGTTTTTATTGAACAATATCTAGGACTGCGGTTCGATACCGCACAACTCCACCAAATGCGCGTATAGCCAAAAGGAAAGGCACTGGATTGCAAACCCAGGATTGAGATCTCGGAATTCTCTACGCGCTCCAATATGCCTCTTCTAGTGGATCTAGTCTCGAGGTTTCGACCCTTGATGAATTGGTTCGATTCCAATAAGGGGTTCCAATAAATTAAATTTAAGTTCAAAATTTTGAATTTAAATGTAAATTATTAAAGGAGGTATAATGTACAGCAAAGAAGAAGTTGATTTCATAAAGAAATTTATAGAAGAAAGACCAAATTGTAAAGTTTATCTTGGTACTGATTCTCAAAGAATCAAGAAACAAAAAGTGAAATATGCAACTGTTGTAGTTGTGCATTATATCGATGAAAATGGTGTTGGGAAAGGTGCTAAAATTTTCGCTGATGTAAATTATGAAAACACTAAAGATAGCAATTTAGCAAAACCATTCAATAGAATGATGAAAGAGGTTCAACTCATTACTGACCTATATGAGTCATTAGAAGAAGTACTTATCGAAAGGGATTTTGAAATACACATCGATGTAAACCCAGAACGAGGTGCTGGTTCAAATGTTGCGTATGATGCAGCAAAATGGACGATAGCTGGTGTCATAGGTGTTGAACCTATTTGTAAACCAGATGCTTGGGCAGCAAGTGCAGCAGCAGATAGATATAGTAAATAAAAAAATAAAACGGTTTGCCAATTAAGTAAGTATATGAAAACAAATATACATTACACATTAGATAAGGAGACAATATTCTCCGAGGTTAAGGATTTTAAGGATGCCCCGAAATTAGGGGACAATATATCAATAAATGAAAAAGAATATGAAATTATTCAATTTGATTTATTTAAATTTCATATAATATATAAAGTAAAAGAGAAGTAATTTTTCTTTTACTTTTACACTCCCTCACTAAATAAAACACACAATTAAATACACAAAAATGATAAATGGATAAGAACATGATAATTTTACTACTAGGAAAATCTGGTGCCGGAAAAACAACCATTGCGAAGGCTATGGAGAAGTACGTGAAGGATAGTTTTGTCATAGATGGTGACGAAATACGAGAAGAAATGAAAAATCCTGATTTAGGTATAAATGGACGTTCTTTAAATATGCACACAGCATTAGGGAGAGCAAGAAGATTAGCTGATTTGGGTTTCACTGTATTTGTTTCACTTCAAGCACCAATTAAAGAAATAAGAGAACAATATTTAAATGAAAATGATATTATGATTCTCGTTGAAAACCATGGTGAAAATATCAAAGATGAAATGGGTTATAATAAAAACTTTTCACCAGACTATTCCGACGTAGAAGAAAGCATAATTCTTCAAGATTTCACACCTGAATATTTTTACAACAAATTCTTTAAAAAAGTCTTGGTTCCAGCTAGATTCCAAGGATTCCATAAAGGTCATAAAGTTGTTCTAGAAGAGGCAAAACGTATTTCCCCTAATATTACAATTGGACTCAGAGTAGATGAAGGTGATATTTTAGATTTAGATAAAAATATTAAACTATTAGAATCCAAGGGTTATAAAGTCATAAAAACCCCATCTATAAATGAAGATTGGACTGAATTTGCAAATCAATATGATGTATATGTTCAGGGAAACCCTACGGTTATTGAAAAATTCAAAGACAGTAATTGTATTTTAGAATATGTACCGAGATATGGTGATGTTAGTGGGACAAAAATCAGAGAAAACATAGAAGATAATAAACAAAATATAGATCAAGATGTTTTTGAATTTTTAAAGGAAGAATATTGTTAATTATAGATAATAATATTTTTATACATCTACATAGAACTGCTGGGACTTCCATTATTAGATCAATAATCAATCAAAGAAAACTAGATATTGAATATATTAGAAAACATGGTAGTTTGTTTTCTCTCCCTAATTTATTTGATATCAATAAAATGAATGCATATTCATGCATTAGAAATCCAAAATCTTGGTATAAGAGTCTTTAGATTTTATTATCACATGAAAATAGAGGTCTTAGAATTGAATTAAATGATTATAGTAAAGAAATAGAAAAGAAAGAACATAAACTGATGGAAAGATTTAGTTATAATTAAAGGAAAGTGAAATGAAAGAATTGATAATAGGTGGTGGAGAAATTGGATATGAGATTAGTGAACAATTAGCATGTCCGGTTTTTAAATTCAATGATATAGCAGATTTTAAAGGGAAGGTCTTAGATTTTTTTCCTCATGTAGAGACATTTTTTATAACTACTGGTAAACTGTTTAAAAAACCATTTCATTCATTAACAGAAAATGAAATTAATGAAATGTTTTATTCTAATGTCTTACTTCCAATTGAAATAACAAAAATACTTCAAAATACATATGGTAATGATATCACTATCGTATATTTCAGTTCAAGTGTCGTTAAAGGATTAAGAAAAGATTATTCCGTTTATTCAGCAACAAAGGTAGCTTTAGAAGAATTCGCTAAAAATCTGAAAAATGAAACAGACATTAATGTAAAAATAGTAAGACCAGCAAGAACAGATACTAAGTTAAGGTGGGATAACTATTCATATAATAAAGAAAACACTAAAAATTTATTATCACCTAATGAAGTTGTTTCTGGAATTCAGAAATTATTAGATTCTGAAAAAATGATTTTAGATATTTATAAAGAAAATGAGTTAATTTGTGAGGTTTTATCATGACACATATAGTTTACCCTTATAAATTAGAAGACAATGATTTAAAGATATCAATAAGAAGTATTTATAAATATTTTAATGGAGATTTTGACATTACCATCATAGGTGATATCCCAGACTGGATATCTAGTGAAATTATAGCCATTCCATTAGATAATCATAGGAATAATTGTCAGCGACAGTCATTGATTAATCAAAAGATATTAAAAGCAGCAGAGATCTACGATGAATTTTTACTTTTTAATGATGACATAATTCTTAAAAAAGAAGTTTCAATAGAAGATTTTAAAGTCAATAGACCGATAAGCGATACTCTAGTCCCAACAGTAGAACCAATTGATAATGGTAGTTTTAGATCCCAATTAGCTTACTCAAGGGTTATATTAGAAGAATTTGGTATAAAAAATCCAAAAAATTTCACTGCGCATTGTCCGTATTTATATAAAAGTGAAAATATTTTTATGATTCAAGAACACATAAATTTAACACCACTGGGTAAATTTGCACCAATTTTTGAGGTTATTTATTTTAACTTGTTTCCATTTCCAAAAACAGAACATACTAATAAATTTAGATTCGGTATTTGGTCTCCATTCGCAAAGAAAGAATTTTCAAATGAATGTATCGTGAACTATGACGAAAATGGGTATAATAATGTGATTATAAAAGACCTTTTAAAAGAATTCAATGAAAAATGTGAGGGTGAAAAATGACTGTTTTTTCAAAATTAGATTCGGTATTTATTCATGTCCCAAAAACTGCTGGGAGTTCAGTAAGATGGCATGGAATTGGTGAATTCGGGTTAAGATATTCAGCTCAACATTGTGGAGTTCAACACATACCTGAAAAATTTAAAAACTTCAGAAAATTTTCATTCATTAGACACCCAAGTACTTGGTATCAATCAAGGTACTATTTCGATAAAAAAAGGTTTGAAAAATCAGAAAGAATCATTGACCCATTTTCAGTCGCATTAAGTGAAAATTTTAAGTTGAACGCAGAAGAAACAATAAAAAATATGTTAGATTTAACTAAAGCGTTCGAAAATGATCATTTATTACATCTTTTTAAAGAAACATTAAGGAAAATCGTTTCAAATGAATATTTGGTTTGGATTGTGATGTATTTTGATGATATAGATAGTATCACACCAGAAACATTTAAAAATATGAGCCTATATGAATGGTTGTGTGAATTTTCTGGGATATTTGAAATAGAAAATGTGTACAGAATTGAAGATCAATTCAGTATAGGGATGAATTCTGAATTTGGGAGTTCTCCAATTAAGAAAAGAAATGTAAATAAGGCAAAAGAAGATTTATCTAAATCAATAATAGAGTTGATTGAAGAAAAGGATAAAAGGATTATAGAAAAATTCTATGGTGATTATGAGGGTTTAAAATGAAAGATTTAGTGAAAAATAATATAACTATTTTAGTGGCTTATTATAATATACCTGAAAAATACTTTAGAGACTGCATGAATTCGCTTTTAAAATTAAATACACCAATTCTCATCGTAAATGACGGAAGTAGTGAAGAATATAAAAAAATAGTTAATTCATACGCTTCTGAGCATGTTGATATAATTCATCAGGAAAATTCAGGTCAAGCAGTTGCTACTTTAAATGGGCTTAATCACATAAAAACCAAATATGTAGTGAGAGTTGATTCAGATGATATTCTTCTTTCTATACCATCTTCTGAAGTCCATTTTGATTTTCTGAATACAAGAAATAGAATCAAAACTTTCATAGAATATGCAATGATTGGGACTTCATTTAACGGTTCCGTATTTGATGTGAAATTTATGAAATGGTTATATAAAGATGCGAAATACATATCAGAAATTTCAGAATGGATACATGAAGATGTTTATGCTTATATAACGTATTTTATTTTTAAAGAAAAATTCCCAGAAAAAAATAAGTACATAGAAATTTATAGTAGTGAGAATAATTATAGACGAGTTTTTAGGGAAAACTCGACTTCATTGAATAAGAATTCAAGAAGAGTACATTTTATGATGCAAACACTGATGTTATTCATGATGAAAAATAGTGAATATTTTTCAAGAGAAGATTACATAAAATATGATATCGCTTTGAGGGGATATAATGAGCAATTTTTGAAAAATAAGTTATTATCTAGGGAAATAGTTGAAGAAGCTAAGAAGCTCTATGAACAATCAACTGGTAAGATTTGGAGAAACGTTAGTTTTAATGAACCTTTTAATTAAAAGTATCGTTTATAGGATTTTAAGAATTATAATTTTATTATCTATAACATATTATATATCTGGTGATATATCTCAATCAATAACAATAAGTTTCATTGATGCGATAATAGCAACTATGTATTATTACTATTTTGATGTTCTTTGGATAAAATTAACAGAACTATTTATTCGGATGAAATATATGAAATTATAAAGAAATTTAAAAAATTTACTGAAATTTACATAAAAATAAAAAGTTCTACATTAAATAACTGTAACAAATAAAAAGGAACTTAAAATGAAAACGGATAATTCCAATTCATATAAGTCGAAGAATTCGACGAAATAAGTACCAACCCTCATTTCTGGGTTGGTAAAACCCAGAAATCTTCAATGATTTCTCAAAAATCAAAAGAATTTATAAATTCTTTTTAAATCAACTATAATTTAAGCTATTTTTAATGTTATTTACTATATAATATAAGAAGTTAAAGGGTAACACCTTTAATTACTTTTAACTTTTTTAGGACTTCTTCTTGAAGTCCTTTAATTTTGTTTTAAGTAAACTTACGGTATAATATATTTTGAAAAATATATTTCAAAAAGAATATATTGTTTGTTTAATTTTGTTTTAAGTAAACTTACGGTATAATATAAAATCAATTAATAATGAGTAAAGGGTTTGTTGAATCTTTTACTCATCATTAATGATGACGGCTGTGTATGGTCGTAAAGATAGCGGTGGCAACATCGTGAAAGGCATCTTGACAAGGTGTCGCCACTAAGAAATTAGTGGAACAAGTACACACAACAGACGACTCGTCGAGACTTCACCAAGGTGGAGTTTGATATGAACGACGAAGAACGAAAAGTGATTCGAGGGCAACGCTGTAGAATTACCTGATTACTTGCACTAATCTAGTTCATGCAAAATTCGTAAGAATTGAAAAGTCGAATCTGGAGATATTTGGTCTGATGTTTAGCGACAAAAGGCTGATGTTCAGATTTATAAGTAAAATGTCCATTGGGCAGAGTAACTTATAAATCCGTGAAAGTACTCGCAAGGGAAATCACAAACTGCGAGAAGCATTCTTTCGACCAAAAGTCGAGAGAACTTCAGGAGAAGCTCGTGGTTGTCGCTGTTTAGCTTAATGGTAAAGCATTTGTATTTTAGACAAACGATGTGGTTCAAGTCCACAAACAATTTAAACTGCAAAGTCTTCTCCACCCATTTATGAAAGTGGCTTAAGCCCTCGTCACAATGTTGATAATGAGGGTTGTGGATACTCGCAAGGTTGAAGCAATTTAGTGGAAAGCAAGGTTAATCTCTTAGCGGAGATGAATGGCTCGCAAGGTCAGACTAAGTGGAACATTAGAGTAGTGAATGGGGATGCAAGATATGCTACTTGTTGGTGAAAGCCTAAACAAAAGCAGTCATTGATGGTTACTACTTCGAAAGAAGAGTGGATAATATCGGGAAACAATAATCTGATGAAAGACTATCTGTTAATGGTGTAATCTCAGCCCATTAAAAACTTTTTGAGATTAATTGATGTAGAAAGTAGAAGTTCCAGCGAACCATTAAAAATGGTTAATACTTCTATTATGTACTAACTGGCTGGAAGTTTGGACGGACTCTCCGACTACATCTATTAATCTCAAAAAGAATTAATTTTCTCTCAATAAGATTTCTTAGGAAGTTTTATTGAGGGTAAAGATAAGACAAGCTCACCTATAACAAAAAAGAAGCTTAAGTCAAGAACCAGTGGAAGTCTGGGAGATTAATTGAGAACAATTAATCGAAGCCAATGAAACAAGATTGAATTAAAACAATTCTAGAGTGGGAATGCTTGGATTAAGTTCTAGCACATACCTTAATGAAGTTCTCGCATCCAACGTATTGACGAATACAAACGGACAAGTACACTCGCTCCTCTGCTAGCAAAGTCGACCTCTTGTCTAGTAAATGAATTGTTTTAATCCAGTCTTGTATGAGTATAGGACATATGGGGTGTTGACGTATAGATGCTGCACTTAAAATATGAATATCTTAGGTTTGTCGAGTAAGTATTACTTGACGAGGTTTCCTTAAAACCTTTTTCGTTGGTCAGTACGATAAAACTGAATAATGTGTTTGGGTTGCACTAGAATCTCAACCCAAAATTTGGAGACGTGGATAGTATGGGAATCACGCAGTCTTGAAAACTGTCGCATGTAAAAGTGTTGTGGGTTCGAGTCCCACCGTCTCCTCCATATTCCTCAGTAGCTTGAAGGTCAAGCAAGTGACTGTTAATCATTAGTTGAAGGTTCGATTCCTTCCTGAGGAGCCAAAAATTATGATCTCAAATTTAATGGTTCAGCCTCTGATCAAGGTGAATATGGTACGAGCGGAAATGATCATCCGTGGACTGTTCGACTCAGTAGAACCATTAAATTTGAGATGATTACTCAAAAAAATAAAATAGGAAACATTATGAAGCAAATAAAAATCATAGACGTTACCGATGGTGGGGATATCTAAACCTAATTCGGATGGCGTCTTTAAATAAATTAATTCAATTTAGATACATAAAGACGCATCCGTCACCTAATGGTTATGGTAACTCCCTTTTAAGGAGAAAAATGTGAGTTCGAATCTCACCGGATGCACCAAGGGTATATAGCTCAGTTGGTAGTAGCATCCGACTTTTAATCGGAAGGTCGTGAGTTCGAACCTCACTGTACCCACCATAATTTAAAATATCGCTGGCGGGAGGTTGGCATCTCAGCAGGGCTCATAACCCAGCTCAACTCGGTTCAATTCCGAGGCTTCAGCAACCATTGCCGGATTAGCTCCAATTGGTAGAGCAATTCACTTGTAATGAAAAGGCTGTCTGTTCGAGTCAGACATCCGGCACCATAACTTAAAATTAAGAACATTTTAATGTGTTTTTATTTTTGAGCTGATTACTCAAAGGGTTTTTGACATTTTACCAAAAGAAATGTTAGCTAAGAAAGTTGCTTGAACCTCACTGTTCTTTTTGGTGTTTATAACACGAAATAAACTCCATATAGTTTCTTGATTAGCCTAATCACCTAATTAAGAAACCAAATATTGATTTTAACTAAAATCACAATGAGTAGAATAAAGTTTTCTTCGGATGATTTTCTTCCGTTCAAAGTTTTACCAATTTTCAGAAAAACGAGGGAGGATACAAATAGTTCTGCAGGACTTGTATCTAGAAGCCGAAAATACTGTAAAATGGAGTTTCTGGGGATTCTAGAAAATCCCAACGAAACCAAGTTGCCTACTATAACACGTCGTTAAATCGCCACGAAGTTAGAGGAGATTGAAGTTCTTGGGAGTAGGCTAGTGAAAGTTCCTTAAAAAACAAATAAAGTTGTTTTTGTAGGAGTTTTTACTCCCAGATACCGAAAGGGTCTGAAACTTAATAAATACCGAAAGGGTTTAAGGAGAAATACATGGCAACAAGCTTATATCCAATTTCAAGAAAATTTGATGATATTTTCGATCAGTTCACAAAAGAAGCATTTAAAGTTGATGATTCGTATCCTGTTTATAATATCTATTCTTATGAGGTAGATGAATGTAAAAGGATGGGAGTGATTGAAATCGCAGTTACTGGACTTGGGAAAGAAGATATCCAGGTTTATGAAGAAGATGGTTATTTAGTCGTAGAAGGAACATATCCTAAAAACGACGAAAATGGAGAAACTGTTTTCGTACATAGAGGTCTTTCTAAAAAAGACTTTACTCGTAAATTTTGGCTAGATCCTAACTATGAAGTTGGATCAATTAAGGTTAAAAATGGGTTAATGAAAATCTTTCTCAAAGAAACATCAAAGAATAAAAAATTCCTTGAAATTAGTGGGTAGTTTCTTCATTTAGACTCCCAAGCGTTGGTTGCAGTGACGACGCTATATAAAAGAACCACTGTCGCCAAATCTAGTCATTTAAGTTCATGTGGTGGGCTTAAATGACCGGATTTCACTCGGAGGAATTACCAGCGACAACGACATGACAATGGTTCAAGAAAATTCCTCGCTAAGAAGTGTGCTCACCCTGAGATGTTCATGTCCTTACTCAGGCTCTGAGGAGCGAAATTAAGTAGCCGTCCGGTCCACAAACGAATACCCTCTACTTAGACTCATTGAGAGGCTATTTTACGGTATTCTTTTAAAGCACACATAAGTGGACAAAGGTGGTTATGGGTGACCGAAAGTAGATGAAAATCTCACCAGCGTAGCAAAGAAAAAACCCGAAGGCGAGTGTTGTAATGCGTCAGAAAGATGTGTGCTTTAAAAGAAACTCTTATAAAGTCATTTTCGCTTTATGAAATGGCTTTTAGGATTTTCTTAGTTCAAAACTAAGTGGTGAGGATAAAGCAGGTAATCAGCGCCTCCTCAGTCGTTAAACGATAAGCGGGAACCAACATAAAGACCATACAAGAGTTGCGGTAAAATTCCGCATGGTAAATAAATTTTGTTTTTTACTCTATTAAAACTGTTAAGTGTATTATGGAAGGTTTTCACTTGAAAACCTCAAACATTTAAGAATCTAGAGGAGTTTTCAGTCTCCTCTAATTTAACTTCACAAGGAATGTAATATGGCTAATATAAAAGCTAAAATTGCGGAACTTGTTTCTAAAGGACTAAAAGAAAATGAAGATTTTCGAATAGTCTACTTCAGCGATTCCGCAGAAATTAAAATGTTGAGATAACTTCATCTCAACTTAACCAATCAAATAAATTAAAATTAAGTTGTTCTTAAGTGTTTTTATAGTATAATATATTATAAAAGTAAAAGGATAATTATGTGTGAAAGTAAAAGGGTAGAGTTATTTATAATAAGTGCTTTGATTTTGACAATCACTTTACTAATTGCAAATGATTTATATAAACAAAAATCTGGTTTGTCTGGTTTAGAACAAACCTCTATGAAAACATTTTGTGATAAAAGAACTGGTGTTGAATACTTAGTTTTAGATGCCTATCATTCTGGTGGGATTACGGTTTCATTGAATGAAGATGGTACAATAAAAAGATGTACAGGTGAATAAAATGTTAGAAGATGCAAAATTGATAAAAATAGATGGAATAGAACATATAATATTTCCTGAAAATGATGGGTATAAATCAATAGATGTTTCAGATGTCCCTGAAGAATTATTCGGTTTAATGTCAGAAGAATTTTCAAAAGATATTAATTTAGAGAATTTAGGAATAAATTCCGAAAATGGTAAAGAAGAAGCTGAATCTGAAGTCTTAGAACAAATATTTGAAAATATAAGAAAATTAGAAAAAAATGGACTAAGGTTTGGTCAAATAGTTGATAACATAAGAGCTACATTAGCTGTATCTGAAAAAGATATTTTTTCAGTTAGAAATTCTGAGATTCTACAAATACTAGAAAAATATGTACATATGATAGGTTTACACGCTGATTAATAATATATTAAGTAAATTTATAGTATAATAATGAATAAGGAGAATTGATGAAAAGATTAATACCAGTAAATGGTAATATTACAATTTTAGTAGAAAATAAGAAAAAAGAACAGACTGCTGGTTCTGGAATTATTTTAAATGTTGATGGCGTAGATAATGACCCTCTTACTTCTAAAGGAAGGGTTTTAGAAAGTGATTGTGAAATTTTTAACCCAGATGAAATAGTTTATTTCGAAAAACATGCTGCTCATAAGGTTGGCATAGAAGGAAGTGATGATATAGTAATTGTCAGTGAAAAAAGTATTTTATGTAAGGAGGTTTAATGAAAGATATTACATTTAAAGATGAAGCTAGACAAAAACTTGTTCAAGGTGTTGAAAAACTTACAGATGCGGTAAAAGTAACAATGGGACCTCGTGGTCGTAATGTTTTAATTCAAAGAGGAATACAGAAACCATTTATCACAAAAGATGGTGTAACTGTAGCTCAAGAGATTTTCTTAAAAGACCCAGTGCAAAATATGGCTGCGCAATTAGTTAAAGAAGTTTCTGGGAATGTTGCTTACGAAGCAGGTGATGGTACAACTACTGCTACTGTTTTAACGAATTCAATTTTTAAAGAAGGGATGAAATACGTTATTGCTGGTGCACATCCTGTAGCTCTTAAGAAAAGTATTGATGAATCAGTGAAAGAAATTATATCTGAATTAAAGAAAAATTCAAAAGAAATTACAAATGAAATAGAAGTTCAACAAATTGCGACCATTTCAGCTAACGGTGATGAAGATATTGGAGAAATGATTTCAAACGCTATAAAAGAGGTTGGTGTAGACGGTTCAGTTACTGTAGACGAAGGAACTGGAACTTCTGATGTTTTAGAAATAGTAGATGGCATGAAAATCGATAGAGGGTATATTAGCTCACATTTTATCAATAATAAAGAAAAGGGTAATTGTGAAATTATCAATCCTTATGTGTTATCCATGGATTCAAAGATTTCTAATTTAGGTGAAATTCTTCATATTTTAGAACAAGTTCAACAGGAAAAACGACCTTTGGTTATATTTTGTGATGATGTTGATTCAGAACCATTATCTACAATCATTGTAAATAAGCTCAGAGGCATTATCGATCTTTACCCAGTGAAAGCACCAGGATTTGGTGAAGGGAAAGAGAATACGCTCTTAGATATTGCAGTTAGCACTGGTGGTGAGTTCATTTCAAAAGATGGAGCATATCCACTAATTTCTATTGGGTTGTCAGAATTAGGTGAAGCTGAAAAAATCATTATCGATAAAGATTCTACTGTCATTATTGGTGGAAAAGGTTCTGAAGAAAAGATTAAAGAACACGTTGCTTTAATTAAAAAACAAATTGAACAAACTGACCCAGGACATAAACAGGATAAACTTAAAGAAAGAGTTTCTAAATTTTCAGGAGGAGTTGCTGTTATCAAAGTTGGCGCAATGACTGAAGTAGAAATGATTGAAAGAAGGGATAGAATTGAAGATGCAATCGGTTCTACTAAAGCAGCAATTGAAGAAGGAATTGTAATTGGTGGTGGTTGTGCATTAGCACATGCTTCTAAAATTTTAAAAGAAGAGTTTTCAGGGAAAGAAAATGACATGGGAATTTCTATAATTAAGAAAGCTATTTTAGCTCCACTACATTGTATTAGTGAAAATTCTGGTTTAAATAGTGGTATTGTTGAAAACACTGTTATTGGTTATGATGATGTTAATATTGGGTTTAATGCAAGAACGGAAACATATGAAAATCTTTTCGATTCAGGTGTAATTGATCCACTAAAGGTAACTAGGTTAGCATTAGAAAATGCAGCAAGTGTCGCTGGGATGTTACTTACGACTGAATGTACTATTAATGAAACGAAAGAAGATTAGTAGTTAAATACAACACAGAAGGGAATGTAGACGTTTGGAAGAATGATGGTGAGAGTCCATCGGGGTCTATGTCGTGGCAAGCACAAATTATTCGCGTTTGAATCTGAATAATACCAAAAAATGGGTATGGAATCCCATTGAGGTCAGTAAGATGAGTGTTAGAAATGTGTGTACAGGCGTTGGATTGGACACCACGAACTGTTAATGCAGTATAAATTCGGGTGGCTTGAGAGGAGAGAGTAACTCCCAGCCAACAACAAATAAACTACTGATTACGACGGAAATCAGCGTGAACATGGTGAGCATGAGTTCTTTAAAGGTATGCTTCTGCAGAGCATACCTATTTATCTTTTGTTTAGTGTAAAATTTTACATTATATAAAGGATACATTTTGCTGAAATTAATAAGAGATAATTATGAAGGTATTATTGATGAACGTTCATTATTTAAAATTCCAAAACAAGATTCTAGTGTAATACCATTTATTGAAAAAAAGATTCATGAAGAATTATTGGAACTTAAAGATAGTGATTGGAAAGATGTCAATGAATATGCTGATATCATAGAAGTAATTTTAAAAATGGCATATGAACATGGTGTTGCGGAAGATGAGATAGAAACAGCAAGAATAGAAAAGCTTAGAAAAAGAGGAGCTTTTAAAGAGAATTTAATTTATTCTTATAAAGAAGAGGTGACTACATGTTAGAAAGTGGTTTTTATTTTTTGAAAGATATATATCTTTCAAATGGGTGGTACATGGTGTTGAACTTTTTCATTATATATTATTTTTATGTTAATATGCTTATAAAAAAGTTTCCATATAAATTAATTTTTGGGATATTATTTGCTATATTTATGTCATTTCATATATTAGCAACTTTTGGTTATTTTGGTGTCATTACATGATAGACATATTATACGCATTTATAATAATAGGGTGGATTTCTAATTTTATCTTATTATTAGTTTCATTCATTATTATCATTTATTCTGCTAAAAGGTATAAAGAAGACATAAATACATTTTTAATGAAAATTTATGAAGTTTTTGAAAGAAAGAATGAGAGTAGAATCCAAGTGATAACTAGAAAATTAAGAACGGTTATTCCTTTTGCATTAACATATTATGTTCTTTCGATAATATGGGTTATGTATTTATATAAAATGAATTGGTTTGATGCTCAAATATTTTACGAGGAAACTGATGTTTAATAAAAATATGATACAAGTAGTGAAAACTGCTATGGAATTAGAACTAAAAAATATTTGCACATATAAAGGATATGCTGGTGCTGATTTACTGAAATTGTCATTTAAAAGAAATAGTGAATTATCTAGGATGAGGGAATGGCTAAAAAATAATAAATTCGATCATGTCGTGAAATTGAACGATTGTGTTGAAATTATATGTATTTTTGAACAAACAGAAGATGAAGAAATTTATGAACTTAAGGATTAAAAATGGAAATTAAAGATTTAGAAAAATTAGAATATGATGTAAGTGGTTTAACTGCAAGAAAGATAACGGATAAATATGTTCGTGAGCATTTTGATATTGAAAAGATGAAAGAAGATATTTTTAAAGAATCAAAGAAAGAGCAAATTATGAATCCATCTACTTTCTTTTATGGAAATGAATTTCCAATAAGAATTTTCATTTCAGCTATTGAACAAAAGTTGAAAGAATTTGATACAATTAGGACTATTAACACAGAATCTGGTCCGAAATATGTTGTTTCAAAAATAACAAAAGAAGAATATTCAGAAAAAGAAATTATTGATGGTATTAAGAAAAGACTTAAGGATTTAGTGAAAGCTGAAAAAGATGGATAGAAAAATCTTCGTTATAGGGGATACCCACTTCTTACACCACAATATAAAGAAGTATTGTGATAGACCGGATGATTATAACACGTTAATAGTCAAGAATTGGAATTCTGTTGTTAGTGAAAATGATTTAGTCATTCATTTAGGTGATTTTAGTGCAAGTGTGAAAGTATCTGATAAAAAAAGATTCGATATTCTCAAAAAAATATCGAATAAATTAAATGGTGAAAAGATACTCATAAGAGGTAATCATGACTATTTTGATAATTCAATTTATATAAATGAATTAGGATTCAGTAAGGTATTGGATTTTTTAGTATTCGAAGATATTCTTTTTTCTCATTATCCACTAATGGTTAATGAATACACAAAGAAAAAAGAAAAAGTAAAAATAGAAGAATTAAAAAATATTTTCAAAAAACAGAAATGTAAAAAAGTTATTCATGGACATACTCACCAACGGAACACCGACTTAGAAAATCATATAAATTGTTCAGTGGAAGTCATTAATTACACACCAGTGTCTTTATCAGAACTTTTAAGTGTAAATTAAGTGATATTATAGTATAATTGGACTTTAAAATAAGGAAAGAAAATGGAAAAAGCTTGTGAAAATTGTTATTACTCTAAAAATGCAGTAAGAGATGATTTGATGTATTGTTCTTACATAGGTGATACTATCGGTGATGGAAAAGATAATTCTATTGCAGAACATGTCATTGATAGTTTAAGATTCAAAGGATTTGTTTATGAAGGGTATGTTGATTTTGGTGGTGAGTTAGTACTTAAACCATGTGTTACTTTAAAATCACAATGTAGAAAATTTAATCCAAAGAAAATATAATGAAATATGTAGTTCTCGGAGATCTTCACTTTGGGATCAAAGGATTCAATGATGAATTTTTCACAAATCAATTAAAATTTTTCAATGAACAGTTATTCCCATATATGAAAGAAAATAATATAGATACGATTATTCAATTAGGTGATTGGTTGGATAATAGAAAATCTATGGATATAAAGTTTTTCAATAGAATAGTCAATGAATTTTGTGAACCAATAAAAGAATATGGTTTTAAGTTTATAACGTTTTTGGGCAACCATGATATTTATTATAATTCACGGTTAGATATAAACTTAGTGAAGTATTTTCAAAAATTATTCCCAGAAAACATTGAAGTAATAGAAAACCGTGAAAAACGTATGTTCGGAAATCAAAGATATATGTTCATGCCATGGGTAATTGATAAACCCATCACGAGAAAGGAACTAGAGGATGTTGATCTTTTATTTGGACATTTTGAAATAAAAAATTTCGAAATGGTGAAAGGTCATGTAGATGAAAATAGTCAATTAGAATCGAATTGGTTCAAACAATCTAAGCGTCTTAAAAGGGTTATTTCTGGACATTATCATGTCCAAGGTTCTGATGGTTTTGTAATGTATGCTGGTACACCATATCAGTTGAATTGGGGTGATCATGATACTGAACGTGGGTTTTTTGTTTTCGAAAACACAAAATATACGTTTATAGAAAATATAAAAAGTCAAAAATATATAAAATTGAAATATAATGACTCTGATCTCAGTAAGTTATTAGAAGTCAAAGGACATATCATTGGTGAATCAGAATATTTTAGTTCTATTGACGGGATTATAGATATTTTGTTTGATAATAAAGTGAAATTTTTTATAAATGAAGCAAAAGACAAAAATTATGAGTCACTTATATATGAGCTTCATCAAAATGGTATCCCGATAGATGTCATTAATAATGTTGAGATTTCAGAATTAATAGGAATGGATTTTGTCAGTGATATGGGGACTTCAACTCCATTAGAAATTATCATCAATAGAGTAACTGAAAAGGATAAGACATTATTACCGCTATTAGATGAAATAATGTCTGAAATAAAGGACGAACAATGAAAATAGTATTCGAAACATTGAAATTTAAGAACATTTTTTCTTATGGGAATAAAGTAAATGAATTTCAATTTCAGAATGGTATAGATTTAATTACAGGTAAAAATGGAAGAGGAAAATCTACTTTAGTAGACGCTATAACATTTGCGTTATTTGGAAAACCATTTAGAAAAATTAAATTAGCTAATTTAATCAATAATAAAAATAATAAAGAATTATGGGTTGAATTAGTTTTTTCTATAAACAACAGTCGTTTTAAAATTGAACGAGGACAAAAACCAAATATTTTTAAAATATATAAATATTCTAAAGACGAAAATTGGGATTTCATTGACCAACATAGCACAGCTAGAGATTACCAAATATACCTTGAAGAAAATATTTTACATTTTAGTGATACTGTTTTTAGACAATTAATTGCATTAGGAGCAAACCTAGATTCAAGCAAAGGATTCATGGACCTTTCAAAGAAAGAGAAAGAAGAGGTTCTTCAGGTTATTACTGATACTGCTGTATTTACAAAAATACAGGAAAAAATAACAGAAAGAAGAAATTCTATAAAAACTAAATTGGTTGATTTAGAATATCAAGAACAAATCTTATCGAATTCAATAAATTCTTTAAAAATAAGCATTAATTCCATGGAAACTCAGAATCAAGAATTCATATTCAATAGAGATTCAGATATATCTAAATTAGAAAATGAATTAGAAAATCTTCAGTCAGAGATACCAAAATTTGAAAGTTTACTTAAAGCATTAGATGATTTAGTTATAAAAAGACAAGATTTAGTTATACAAACATCTCCATATGAACAAGAGTTAATTGAAAATGAAAAAGAAAAGCAGGATGTCATATCTAAGATAAAACTATATATGATGAATGAAGAAAACAAAATCATTTGTGAAAACTGTGGGAATGAGATTAAACAAAAATTAGATTTTGACATAGAAAGCCTTAAAAAGCGTAAAGAAAAAATTGATAAAATAGAATCATCCGTAAGAGAAAAATACTTAGTTATAAAAAAAGAAATAACTGAACTCGAAGAAAAACTAGCAAAAAGACCGTTAGTTTTAGAAAAGATGAAAACAATAGAATCATCTATAGAACGCATTAATGAAAATTTACTCAAATTAAGAAACTGGAAAGAAGCAAAAATAGATTATTCTGAATTAGAAAAAAGTGAAAAAGAATATGTAGAAGTTGGTGAAAAGTTAGTTAAAAATAGAAAACTTTTTTCTGAACTGAACACACTTTCATCATTAATAAGTGATAAGAATATAAAGGGGTTAGTTCTTAACCAACAATTACCATTCTTAAACAAATTTATAAATGAATTCTTAGAATTATTTGAGTCTCAGTTCAATTTTGTCATTGATGATAATTTTGAAGATAATATCGTTAGTAGAAATGTTAATAATGAATTCAATTCACTTAGTAATGGTCAAAAACAACGAATAACTATGTCTATTCTATTTGCGTTTTTACGTTTAATTGAGGAAAGAAATGGAGTAAGTACTAATCTATTAATATTAGATGAATACTTAGATAGTTCTTTAGATGTAGATGGTATTAATGAAGTTCTGAAAATAATTAGCGAAGTGTTTTCACCAAAGAAAGATGTTATATTAATTTCACATAACCCAGACATCAAAAATAGATTTGAACTTCTAAACAGAAGTATAGAAATAAAACAAAAAGATGGATTTAGTTTCATGGATTTTAAAGGAGAATAGAATGGGAATTTTTGATAAAGTACAAATTTTCGAAAAAGAAAATAAGTTAAACGGTCTTTCTATGATGGAGTTAATTCTTTGTTACATTGAAGAGAATAATTTGGAACTAGAAGATGTTGCAGATGAATTGAAGAGGGATAAAACATTTGTGAAATTATTTCAGGGTGATTTAATTCAACGACATGAAGCTAGATTTTCTAATAATAAGAAAGTAAAAGGCTTAGAAGAATGGCTATAATAAAAAGAGAAGTCAATGTTCATAGAATTTTAGAAGTAATTAATACACTTAATACAAAAGTGGTGAATGAAATTACTCATACTATTTATGATGATGACTCTGTTTTACTTATCGGTAATATAGAATATAGTGTATTGACTTTAGATATTGATCCTTATTATACTGAGCTAAACGTAAGAAGAATTATGGATGCACTTGAGGATATCTCTTCTGAGGTAAAAATACACACTGTTTCAAAAATACATTTTTAAGCTTCTTTTAATCCTATTTATAGTATAATATAGTATATAAAGATTAAGGGATAAAAGTGAAAAGATTTATTAATTTTGGAAGTATCAAACAAATGAGAGATGTTATTAGAGATATTTCTCATCAAGCTAGGTATCAAGGTTTAGACGAAAATGGTGAACCAATTTATAAAGAAGTAAAATTACCTGTTGTTAGAGCCATAGGGACTGAGAAGATACACGGTACAAATGCTGCTGTATGTTATAGTAATCCTGATGGGTTTTGGGTACAAAGTCGAAAAAATATAATTACTCCAGAAAAAGATAATGCTGGTTGTGCATTTGATGCCTATTCTAAAGAAAATATTTGGATGTCAATCATAAACTATATTGCAATGGAACACGGTGTTGATTTAGACACTCATATTGTTTCAGTATTCTACGAATGGTCTGGTGGGAATATTCAGAAAAATTCTTGTGTCTCTGGTTGTGATAAAATGGCTTTTATTTTTCAATACGCTAAAATATCCCCTATACAACCGCAATCCAACGAAGAAGATGAATCTTCTATCTGGGTAGAAACAAAAGGCGTTGATGTTACTGAGAAAGGGATCTATAATGTGATGAACTTCCCTCATTTAGAAATTGAAATTGATTTTGAAAATCCACATGAAATACAACAATACATTAAACAGAAAATTGATGAGATTGAAGAATGTTCCCCTATTGGAAAATATTTCGGTTTTGATTCAAATATAGGGGAAGGTTTTGTATTCACCCTAGAATATAAAGGAAATATATATCGATTTAAGGCTAAGGGTGAGAAACATTCTGAAGGTTCTGGAAAGGTTAAAAAGTTTAAAGAAGTCGATATTGAGCTTGAAAATAAGAAAATAGAATTCGTAAATAATATTGCTTGTCAAGAATTTAGATTAGATCAAATGTTTACAGAAATTCAAAATAGTAAGTATAATGGCGATGTGATGCAAATATCTAACAAAGATATTGGTGATTATTTGAGATTAGTAATAAAAGATGTCATTAAGGAACACACAGAAGATTTAGTAAAAGCTGATTTGGAACCAAAGATGGTGAATGGGATGATTAGTAAAGTTGCTAAAATTTATTTCATGGAAAGACTTGATAAGGATCAATTATGAAAAGCGAAATAAAACTCAGTGATTTACCGAAAGAATTTCAGAAATATTTAGATTCTAGATTAGATGCTAGTATGCAAAGAGAATTACATACATGTGGGTTATGGTGGGTTGAAGACCTCAATTCTGATATTTCTAAAAGAACAACTCTTTTAGACGTTCTAAAAGAAAATGATATTGAGTTAGAAGACGAGCTATATGCTGAGTTTCTTATTATAGTTTAAGTTATTTTTAATCTTTTTTACGGTATAATATAATATATAAAAAGTTAAAAGGAATAAAAGATGAAAATAGCTATTTTTGCAGAACACTTAGAAGATGAAGCACTCGAACAATTCAATGAAGCTATGTCATTAGAATGTAACGTTCAGGGAGCGCTGATGCCTGATGCACATACTGGGTACACGTTACCAATAGGTGCTGTAATTAAATCACGAGAAACAGTGTTTCCAGCTTATGTCGGTTATGATATTGGTTGTGGGATGTGTGCTGTTCAAGTATTTGTTGATAAATCTAAACTTGATCTAGAAAAACTAAAGAATGATATAATTGAAAAAATACCTGTTGGATTTAATAGACACAAAGAAAGAAAACTAGTTCCTTGGGATCATGATGCGTCTGACGTAACATTGGAAGTATTAGATTCAATAGGGGTTTATCAAATTGGAACTTTAGGTGGTGGAAATCACTTTATTGAAATTGGTGAATCAGAACCAGGATCTATTTGGATAATCATACATTCTGGCTCAAGAGGGTTTGGTCATAAGGTTGCTGAAAGATATATGAAATTAGCATCACAGCAACATATATATGTTGAAAAATTAGAAGAAAAGTTCTTATCTAAAAATAAAGATTTATTTAAACATAACCCAGATCGCTATAATGAAAACTTAAGACGTTTTATAGAAAATGAGAAATTAAAAGCTTCTAAGAATATAGAAGGACATTTTGGATTAGATATTAATTCTGAAATTGGGAAACAATATTTGATTGATATGGGGTTATGTCTAGAGTTTGCTTTACAAAATAGATTGAACATGGTAAGTGAAATTCTAACATCTATTTTCAAACAGGTTGGTGTTGTTAGTCGTGGTGAAATTATAAATAGAAATCACAATCATGCTGAGGTAAAATACGAGGATGATGGCGTGTATGTTATCCATAGAAAAGGTGCAACACATGCTGAAAAAGAGATGGCTGGGGTCATTCCTGGAAATATGAGAGACGGTTCTTTTATTGTCAGAGGGCTCGGAAACGAAGATTCTTTATGCTCATCTTCTCATGGTGCTGGTAGAGTTCTTTCTAGAAAAAAAGCGAAAGAAACTATTGATATTTCAAAATTCCATAAAGAAATGGAGGGAATAGTCAGTAACCACAATGATGATACAATCGATGAAGCTCCAGATGCTTATAAAAATATTTTTGAAGTAATGGACCTCCAAAAAGATTTAGTGACAGTAGAAGCACATGTCAAACCAATTTTAAATATTAAAGGGTGAAAAATGGATTTTTTATACTCCGATTGGGAAAGCGTTAGTTATTGTCAATCATGTGGAAATATTAATACATATGATGGGGCATATATAACATGTTCAAATTGTGGGTCTACTTCTCACAAATTTGTACCATTAAGAAATATTTATGAAAAAACTAAATTTCTTCATTTTTTCTCGTATAATAAAAAGATAGGATATGAATTGAAATTCATGACAGGTATTAAAAGATTTTTATATCCTAAGGTATAATTAATGTTTTTTATAGTATAATATCATCGAAAGGAAATAAAGATGTTAAGTTTTAACCAACAATATGATATATCTAATGGTATATTCATTACATATGATTCCCAATTATCATATAGGCTCATGAAAAGCAAACACGGGAATAAAGTAAGAGAAAAGGCGAAAATGAATTTTCCTTATCATAAATTCGAACAAACTACGAAA
>Ga0256843_1000361_pt1 | contig 39172 bp, 36 predicted proteins | sample AlvinellametaG_FD_191572 | JGI IMG/M metagenome (GOLD analysis project Ga0256843, IMG submission 191572) | Pompeii worm associated microbial communities from hydrothermal vent at the East Pacific Rise, Pacific Ocean - Alvinella | ecosystem: Host-associated > Annelida > Integument > Unclassified ...
CATCCCATTGGACCTTTTATATTTGAGCCTACTACAAAAAAGGCTTTTTTTGCATCAATAGGTTTTAGGGTATAGAAATCTTGTACTAAAATTTCAGAAATTTTTGATCTATCAAAATGATATTTTTCTCTCTTTAGATAAAACCTCATCATATCTTTTACACCATCAAAATAAAATCTTTTCTTACCAATTCCAATAACACAAGCCCAATTTGGATAAAGTCTTACTACCATTCCACAAACAATACATTTTGCATCCTTTGGAATTGGCTTTATTTTTGCAACTTTTAATAAATTATCATCTTTTGATTTTAAATAAAGTTTTAAGGCAAGAAGATCTTTCTTATCTAATTTTTGACAACTCTTTTTTATTGAAGTATCTAAATCTTTTAAATCAAATTTACTTTTTTGACAAAGCAAAGAGGAGATTTTTTCTCCTCTTTTTATTAAAATCTCTTTTTCTTTTAGACTTAAACTTTTTCCAATTACACAAGAACTCAAAAGTACTACTAAAAAGAATCTACTTAAGAGGAGCTCCAGAGACATTTTCCATACCTTCTAACTCTTTAGCATTTTCTGGCAATAAAACTCCACCAACTGGTTTGTGTCCTTCTTGAATTAATTGAGCGTTACTTTTTCCTTTTTGATCTCCAATTTGTACAACAAAGTCTGGAGATTGCTCTTTTGTCATATAAAGTTTCATTGGAGTTTCTCCCTCTGGAGCATAGATAATATTAAATTTATTAAATTGTCTATTCCAGTAATTTTTCCAACTTACATCTCTTACTTTTAATTCAAACTTAATTTTTACCTGTTTATTTAGATTTGGAAGTTTTCCATATCTAATTTTTCCAGTTATTTTTGTATTTGCTCCTTTATTTGTAGTTCCTGCTCTGTAATACATATTGATTTTATTATTCAAATAAGCATTTTCTACTAAGTTTGGACCAATATATTCTGGAATTCTAAGTCCAACTTCCAAACCTTCTATTTTTAAATTTTTTAGTACAGTTTTTCTAAGTTTAGCTTGTGTTCCAATTCCTATATATTTTGGATTATAAATATCCCCAATTAGAGTAATATTTTCCATTGTAACATTATCAGGATACCACCAAGCAATAAGTTCTCCATTACTCATTGGAGCATTATTCCAAGCAAGCAAATTAGAAATATATTCAGTAGTTTTTGATCTGGTTCCATTTAAGATTCCAAAAACTCCACCACTATTTCCATAAGCTACATTTCCAACAAAACTCTTTAGCGCTACACTATTATAAGAGTGCTCACTCTCATCGTCACTATAAATTACGCCTGTAACATCATCAATTGTAGTATGCACAAAAGCAAAAGCTGAATTGCTAGAACCATTTACAATATTATCTACAAAATCTACATAAGGGCCAAGAATCCAAAAACCATTTCCTTGGAATCCTCCATCATCAACTTTAAATCTTTTTGCCCAACCTTTTACAGAACTTTTTCCAAAACCTCTAGTTTCTATCGCCATATTTCCTTTGAAAAGTCCATTTTCATCTCCAGCTTCAGTAATAAAAGAAGCTCCATAAACATGATAAGCAATATTTTCTACCATTCTTACATTACTTGAATGATTTACGTATCCCCAACCTGGAGAATTATAAACTACACATCCATTTACCCTTCCAATTTTCCCATCAAGACCTGCTCTATGAAAATGAACTGGATATCTTGCTGCTTGGTTTGTTCCAATTTTTATAGCTTTGGCATCTTTTTCATCAGATTCAAATTTAGTCTCATCAAGTGGATATTTTTTGTTAGTTCTTCCTAAATCTTTGAATAAAATATAATTTATATTTACATTATTATTATGCATAAATAAAACATGTCCACGATGTTCTACATTATTAGGATCATTTTTATCACCTTTACCAGCTAAAACATCTGGATCGGTTTTGATAATAATATTTCTGGTTAAATTTGCAATATGAACTTTCATATTTGCATCTGAAATTGTAGTTTCTGGAGTAAGATGATCATAATTTAAAGCTTTATCTAATCTAATTACATCAGAATCAATAGATACAATTTTTCTAACTTCACTCTGAGTCCCTGAAGGAGAAGTTCCCAAAATAACTACACTATCTCCGACCCTCCAGCCTTCTGGTTCTTCATCAACTCTTATTATTTTAGAACCTTTTCTTACTCCTCTATCTTGAATAGTAACATAAGGAGTTTTATAGCTTCCATGAGCCAAAAATAATCCACTCGTTAAAATTCCTTGTCCAATTCTTAGAGGATCATAATCTGGGCTTTTTGTATTATTAGTAATCATTCCTTCTTCATTGTAGTCACTAATAATAATTTCTGCTTTTTTATCTTCATCAATTGGATGTCTTGGTTCTCCAATTCTCAAAATACTTCCAGGTGCAGTTACCATTGTATCTACATAGAGTCTTGTATTTTTATGAGGATTAAAAGCAAGTTCACCTTCAACTTTTATTGTTCGATAATGGGTATTTATCTCTTTATTAATTACAACTCTGTGATTTTTATGAATCAAAACTCTTGCTCCATCTCCTGGGACTACTCCACCTTTCCAAGTTTTTGGATCACTCCAAGCTCCACTATCAACACTTTCTGCTGTAATTTTTGAAACCAATTTAGAGACTAGATAATTTTCTTGAATCATTCTAGCCATTCTTTTATCTTGATTTTGGATCTGTGTTTGGGTGTCTTCATCGGTATCTATTTGTGTAAATAATTCGTCATCATTTTCTTTTTTATTATTATCTTTTTTAGTTTCTACTTGATTATCATACTCTTCTTCATCTTCATTTTGAACAGAATCTTGTTTTGCAAGTTCTAAAATTTTGTCTTTTAGAGACTTTTGTTTCTTTTTTTTCTTCTTCTTTTGTTCTAATTCGGTAGGTTTTATAAAATCTTTTTCTTTTTGTTTTTTTACTCTTTTTTCTTCAGGTTTACTAGAAATAGTAGAGTTTTGATCTTTTTTTATATTTGCATTTTGATTTTGAGCTTCGACTAAAGCTTTTGTAGCTCCATCAATTGCAGAATTTAATGCATCACTATTAATATTTATTGTAACTTTTTTGGGACTATCAAGTCCTCCATCACACCCAGAAATTAATAAAGCTCCAATTAATGCTAAAACAATTCCTTTAAACATCTCTAATCCTTTCTAAAATTGGGGCAAAGCCCCAAAAACTATTTTCTTGATCCAAAATCTTGAGTCCAGTAGTATTTATAATGACTATTACTATCATAAAATCTAGCAAGTCCTACTTCAGTAAATTCTGGATTCATCAAATTTTTACAATGTGGAGGACTCTTGATCCAAGCCTCAACTGCTTGTTGAGCCAAAGTCATATTTGTCCCAGCTGCAATATTTTCTCCTATCTTTCTCCAATTTTTATACTCTGCATAATCTATTCTTTCTCTCATAGTACTACCTCTTCCTGGATGTAAAGCAGTAGCTGCTAGATCTGTTTTTGTTCCAGATCCAGTATGAGAAAAAGTATTACTTTTTGCCATATCATAACTATGTCTATAAGCAGCAACATATAAGTTATGATTCCATTTTAGCGGAGGAGCTGGCTTAAAGTAACCATACTCTCCACAAGTTCTCCCCTTTGCTCTTGCTTCATTCATAACTTTTAAAAAAGTCAAAACAAAATCTTCATTCAAAGGTTCTACATTTAAGTTGCTAGAGTTTTTAGCATTTTTTACCTTAGAGTTATCTGAAGAATTTCTTTTAGTATTAGAGGAAGAAGCTGAAGTTTTTTGAGGAATACTAATACATCTAATATTTGCTCCTCCTCTGAAGTTTATTCTATCTCCTGGCTCTTTCCCATAAATTTCAGAACCTCTTTTGGTTCTTACATATCCATCTTTTGTGACTTCAGCAGTACATCTTGAAAAAGCCTGTTTTGGAGTAACTCCTTGGGCATTCATTCCTTTATGAAATTTACTAGATTGCTCAGAAGTCGGAAGCTGCCAATTTGAGATTCCAGCTAGATTTAACTCCTGACAAAATTTAAGAGCATCTTCTCTTGTTCCATGTCCAATTTTACTATTTTGCCAAATAATTCCAGTTTCATTTTCTATTGCGATTCCCAGTTTTTGATCTATCTCATAAGAGGTTATTTTAGAAATTGTGTCAATTTTATTTCTAAAATTTCTTTTATTTTCTGTATTTGTCGGCTTTTTTTGAATATCTGTCGGTTTTGTTTGGACAGGCTTTTTGGAAATTTGTTGTGGTTTAGTTGATTTTGGTTTAAAATTTTGATTAGTATTTTCTGGAATTTCTATATTTGGAGTTTTTGGTTTTAAAATCTCCTTTTTTGAAGTTTCTTGCTGAGTTGGTTTATTTGCTTCTTTTTTAAAGTTATCTTTTGGATACTCTCTTGTTGTCATTCCAAATTTTATAGGTTTTTTAGGAGTATTTAACTCTTGTAGCTCTTGAATTTCTTGATCTTCTTGTTCATTTTGATCATTATTTTCTCCCATTTCTTCTTTATTTTTAAGCTCTTTTGTATGCTCTTTTAAATGTTTTAGAGCCTCTTTTGTTGGAACAATAAAATCTACTCCTGCTTCTTCTAAAAGTTCTTCTAGAACTTTTTGTTCTAATTCTTTAATTTCTACTGGCTCTTCAAAATTTATTGCAATTTCATCATCAATTGTAATAGAAGTATTGATATCTCCATCATCATCTAAAGATTGCAAAAATCTTGCAATATTACAAACCTCAGAAGAGTTTACATCATCTCTTGAAACTCCGGCTAAATCTTGAGGAGTTACAACTTTATCTTTTGGAAGATTTTCAATATCTCCTAAAATTACCCTTCCAACCATAAATCTTACTGGAAGCTGGCTACATTTAAAAGTTCCTTGAGCATCGGTAACACCTTCAGAACCATCAGCACAAATATATTTTACTCCTTCTACTGGAGAATCTACTAATCTTCCTTCAATTAAAGAGTTTTGAGAAGATCCTGAATCTGTATTTCCTACATTTATATCTACAGTTTCAGGTCCACACCCACTCAAAACAATACCAAGAGCAACAGCAGTTGCAACACTAAGAAATTTTTTCATAACAAGTCTCCTTACTTTGCAGAATAGTCATCAAACTATCTGTAAGTAAAGGGAAGGAAAGTGCGTAAGAATAAGCAGAAGCTATTCTATGGCAACCCGGCTATCTCAGAGAGACCCGTGGCTTTCCGTCCCTACCTCACGATAGGTTTGGCTTTTTCATAGATAAAGATTATCTATACCAAATTTATAACACAATTTTACTTAAAGTTTTATTAAAGAAGAATTTTTAAAAAACTTTCTAGATTAAATTGAAGAAATCTAAGCAATCAAAAAAAATATAATAATTTCTTTTTTTAAGCCAATTAAAAGAAAAACTATAAAGTAAAAGATTTAAAAGAAATATAAAAATATAAATTATATCTTTAATAATTATTTATCTTTTTTTGATACAATTCATAAAAATCTCTAATTCAAATCCATTAGAAAGTGATATGCCGATGAAAAAACTTCTCTCTTTAGCATCAATTTTTTTTATAATAGGTTGTGGAGGTGGAGGAGGAGGTTCTGATGAATCAACAATTAGTTATGCTCCAACAAAAAGTAATCAAACTCTATCTTCTTCAGAATATTCAGTTTCTATCAAAAAAGTTGATAAAAGTAATGTAATTACATCAAATACATTGATTTATGATGAAACAAAAGGGTATGCAATCAAAACTTTTTATGGATCTACGGCTTTAACAGTTAGAACTAATTCTCCAAGAGATGTCTATTTAGTCTTAACAAATAGTTCAAGCAATAGCGATATAAACTCAATTCAAGAGCAAGAGTGGCAAAAAGCTCTCAAAAGTAAAACTTATCAAAAGGTATTAGATTATAGGATAAATTTCAAGAAATATTTAGCAAAAGAGAATCCAGAAGATCAAGAAGATGAAGAAGAAACTTTTAATTATGAAAGAAGATTCAAAAGCGTAGGAGATAAAAAGAGTTTTTTCTTAGATCAAAATGGAGAAAAAACCACAACAACTACTCTTAGACTTACAAGAACTGTAAATACTGCTTTTGGAGATAAAACTTTAAATATTTATGTCTCAGATGATAGTTTTGATGATGGAAATGGCTGTCCAAAAGAGTTTTGTGTAACTCAAGAGATGGTAGATGTTTTAGCTGATAAATTTCTAAAAAGTGGATCTGATAATGATATTTATGACTGGGAAACAAATATTTATGGAGAAGAGTGGGGAGCTGATGCATCAGAAAAAGTAGATAGTAAATTAATTGGAGATAATGATGAAATTACAATTTTATTAACAGACATTGATGGAGATAATGATTCAAAAAGAGGAATTATTGGGTATTTTTGGGCAAAAGATAATCTTACAAATATTAAAGGTTCAAACAAAGAGATTATGTTTTATATCGACTCTGTAATGTATGCAAATCATGCAAACAGAGATACTTGGACTCCAGATCAAAAAATGCCAATGGAAGTTCTTTCTACTTTAGCTCATGAATTTCAACATATGATCTCTTTTTATCAAAAAACTGTTTTAATTGGAAAAGGAGCATCAAGTACTACTTGGCTAGATGAGACTCTCTCTTGCGCTACTGAATATATTCTTTCTAGTAAAATCAAAACTTTTACTCCAAGACAAGTCTCTTATGAAGATGGATCAGCTGGAGATTTTCCAATAAGTGATGGACAATTTCCAGATTTTAATAAATATTTAAATAGTTATAACTTAATGAGCTGGAGAAATACAGCAGCTCAATACGGTGGAGCTTATGCTTTGGGGGCTTACTTGGTGCAAAATTATGGAGGAGCAAAATTACTGCATAATATTATGCATAATCAATATTTTGATGAAAGAGCACTTTTAAAAGGAATAAAAACTACTACTGGTGAGAGTTTATCTTTGAGAGATCTTTTAAATAGGTGTGGAACTGCAATAACAATTTCAGACCAAATTCTAGATCCAATTGATGATAAACCATATCTTTTTAACAGTGGAGATTACAATTGTCAAAGTTATAACGCTACAACATACTGTATGGGATCAATTAACTTTTTCAATTACAATCCAAAACCAAACTTCACAACAGCTAAAGATGGAGATATTTTATCTGGTTCAAATAGATATGTATATCTTCAATATGACGTAGATGGAGATTATAATATTGCATTAAATCTTGGGGAAGGGGTCATGGCTACTGTAATTGTAAAGTAGCCACCAAATAGACTATGCTGAGATATTTTAATCCTCAGCTCCATCACCTCCTTAACCTTTTAATCCTTCTATTTGTTGCCAAAGAGTATGCATATTTATATTTAAATTGGAAGGAAATCTTTTTTCTGCTCATTTTTTCTGCCATTTTTGAAATGGGACTTTCTAAGCTTTTTTTGAAAAAAGTAAAGGTAAAAATCTATTCTGCTTTTACTACTGCAATTGGTATTATTTTGATGCTCTATTCAACCCATCTTTGGCTTTATTTAATTTTAATTTTTTTAGCTTTAGCACAAAAGTATTTAATAAAAGTTCAAGACAGACATATTTTTAATCCTTCAAACTTTTCTATTTTTATTCTTTTACTTTTTTTTAATAGTTACGGAGGAGTTAGTGCTGGAACTCTGGGACACAGCAGTTATGCTCTTATTCTTGTAATTGTTTTGGGAATTTTTATTTTAGTTAGAGTAAATAGATGGATAATTCCACTTGGATTTATGATTTTTTATACATTGTTTGAAATGCTTTTAATAGACCAAAATACATTAATATTTGAAGATCTATTTGAGAGATTTTACTCAGTCTCTTTTATTTTATTTGCTCTTTTTATGGTTACAGATCCTCTAACAACTCCTAAAACTCCACTTAATCAAACTATTTTTGCAATTTTACTCTCTCTTAGTGCTGCACTTTTTGATAAATTTTATGGAATAAGAGTTGAGCACATTTTTTTAGCTTTAACATTAATCTCCCCAATAACTCTACTTTTAGAAGAATCAAAATTAAAAGAATTTATAATGATTGAAGCTATTTTAACAGTATTAATCTTTTTTACTCTCTCAAAAGAGTTTATTTTTATGGGAGTTCCTCTCTAGGCTAAAAGCAAAAAAAGCTTAAAGCCTTTTAGAGATTATTTTTTTAGAATGAAAACATCTTTATTTACTTTGTAAGTGTAAGGGAGATTTGCATTTTTCCAACCATTTACACTTCTATAACCATTTTTATCTTTATCACCCTCAAAACCTTGATCTAAATTATAAACATTTTTGTACCCAGCCTTATCTAAAATTTTAGCTGCTTTTGCAGCTCTATGTCCAGAGCGACACATCAAAATAATTGGAGTATTTTTGTCAAGATTTTTCTCTTTTAAAGTTGCTTCAAACTCTTCTAGAAATTTTTTATTCTTTTTACTTGCAAACTTTACAACTTTACCTTTTTTATTCTTCTTGAACTTAGAATAATCTACATAAACAAGAGGAATATTTTTATCTACAACTGTTGGATAACCTACAAAGTAGAGCTCTTCTGGAGTTCTAACATCGATAAAGAGTACTTTATTTCCTTCTTTTGTTTTCATATCATAAGCTTCTTTTGGAGTTAGATACTTTCCTTGAGGAATTATCTTCTTTTTGTTTTGAGGAGTCTCTCCTGCAAAAATATTTCCTGCAAAAAGAGAAATTACTAAGATTGAAAAAAGAAATTTTTTAAACATTACAGCTCCTTAAAATATTTTATACAGAAAATATTAACATAGAAGTTATAAAATTATTTTTAATTTTTTTATTTTTTCTATAAAGTTTTATTGAAGTAGTTGAATAAGAAAAATTTATTAAATCCAAATCTTTTCAATTAATAATTGAAGAGACCTAGTATTATTAAAGAGATTTTCGTCTATAGAATAGATAATATTTACTTTTTCTTTTTCTCTAAAAAAAGTGTTTGCCCTAAAATGAATAGCATCTAATATCTTTCCATCTTGGAAAAATTTATATTTAAAATGCTCTCCATCTCCCAAAGCTTTTACTTCCAAAATTTCAACTTCTAAAGAGATAAATTTTGGTCTTTTATTTTCATGTCCAAATGGTTCAAAATTATCTATTAACTCAAAAAGTTCAAAATCAATATCTTCAAAAGATAAAATTCCAAGTATTGCTTTATCAAAATAACTCTCTTTTGGGCAGATTCTTTTTGCCTCTTCTTGCAGTAAAAGAGTAAAGTCTTTTAAGTTCTCTTTTTTAAGAGCTAAACCAATTGCTTTGGAGTGACCTCCAAATCCTACTAAAAATCTTTTTTGAGATTCTACAACTTTGAAAAGATTACACTCTCCATAACTTCTACCACTTCCTTTTAAAAGATCATTTTTTTGAGTTAAAATAATAGTTGGTTTTTCAAACTCTCTAGAGACTCTAGATGCAACAATCCCAACGATTCCTTCATGCCAATTTTCTTTAGAAATGACTATAATTTCTTGAGATTTATCTGCCAAAGAGATTGCCTCAGCAGTGGCTATGGATTCTAACTCTTTCCTTTTTTTATTGTAATTATTTAAAATTTCAAGAAGTTTTTTGGCAGTTATTAAATCCTTTGTAAATAGAAATTCACAAGCAATAAAAGCATCATCTACTCTTCCAGCACTATTTAAAAGTGGAGCAAGTCCAAAAGCAATATCATCAGCTTTAAAATTATTTTTTTTAGAAAACTCTTTATAAGCCAAAACAAATGGTGTTGTGCTTTGACTAAGAAGTCTTAAACCACTTTTTAACATAGCTCTATTTATATGAAGTAAAGGCATAATATCAGCTACAATTGCCAAAGCTACTAATTCTAGAAAAGATTTCATATCAATATTTACACTTAAAGCTCTTCTTAAAGAAGCGCAAAAATACCAGGCTATTTGAGCCCCACAAACCTCATCATAAGGAAAATTACACTCTAACTGCTTTTGATTTATAATCGCATAAGCTTTAGGAAGATCTTTTGGGACAATGTGATGATCAGTAATTATTACATCTATTCCTCTTTTGTTACACTCTAAAATTGCATTATTTGCAGAAATTCCATTATCTACGGTTATTATTAAATCTGGAGAATTTAATCTTTTAATTACACTTTCTGAAATTCCATATCCATCTTTAAATCTATTTGGAATAATCCACTCAATTGGATAATTAATCTTTTCAAAAAATTTTCTCATAATAGTTGTTGCTACAATTCCATCTACATCATAATCTCCAATTACAGCAATCTTTTCTTTTCTTTTTATAGCATCCAAAACTCTTTTTGTAGCTTTTTGCATATCTTTAAAACTATTTGGATCAGGAAGATCCCTTAAGCTTTTTTGATCTTTTAATCTGCTATTTAAGATTTTAAAAATCCTCTCTTTTGAAAGGAGAGGAAGAGTAGAAAGATTCATCTACTTATTCCAAAGTGGCTTTTATAAATGCAAGAATTGTTGGATTTGGATTTTGAAGTCTAGATGTAAATTCTGGATGAAATTGAACTCCCAAAAACCAAGGATGATCTTCAACTTCCACAGCTTCAATTAAGCCATTTGATTCTCCAGAGACAATCATTCCATTTTTTTCTAAGTCATCTCTGTATCTTGGATTAGCTTCGTATCTGTGGCGGTGTCTTTCATAAATTATACTACTATCATAAGCTTTATAGAGATTTGTTCCTTCTTTTACATCACATTTATACTCTCCAAGTCTCATAGTCCCACCCAAAGGAGAAGTTGTAGTTCTTAATTGCCTATTCCCACTTGCATCAATAAATTCATCGATGAGGTAGATCATTGGGTGTTTTGTTGAATCGTCAAATTCAACTGAATTTGCATCCTCAAAGCCCAAGACATTTCTTGCAAACTCAATAATAGAAAGCTGCATTCCAAGACAAATTCCAAGAAAAGGAATTTTATTTACTCTTGCATAATTGATTGCTCCAATTTTTCCTTCAACTCCTCTATTTCCAAAACCTCCAGCAACCAAAATTCCTTTACAATTTGAAAGATACTTTTCAGCTCCATCTTCTTCAATTTTTTCACTATCTACCCACTCAATTTTTACCCTTGTATCTAGATTTGCTCCGGCATGAATTAAAGCTTCTGTCAAAGATTTATAAGACTCTTTCAAATCTAGATATTTTCCTACAAAAGCTATTTTTGTCTCTTTTTGAGGAGATAAAATTTTATTTACTAAAGTGTTCCAATTATCCATTTTAGGCTCTAATTCTCCAAGTTTTAAGTGTTCAGAGATTGGTTTTAAAATATCTTGTCTTAAAAAGTTTATTGGAACTCTATAAATAGTTGGAGCATCAACTGCTTCTATTACACTTTCAAGTTCTACATCACAACTGATTGCGATTTTCTCCTTTAAAGCTTTTGGAATTGGTTGCTCTGCTCTTAAAATTATCATATGAGGAGAGATCCCAATTCTTCTTAGCTCTTGAACAGAGTGCTGGGTTGGTTTTGTTTTTAATTCACCTGCTGCTTTTATATAAGGAAGAAGAGTAACATGAATATTCATGACATTTTCTCTTCCAAATTCATGCTTCATTTGTCTAAAAGTTTCTAAAAAAGGTAATCCTTCAATATCTCCAATAGTTCCCCCAAGCTCTACAATTAAAATCTCTTTTCCCTCTCCTGCATCAATTATTCTTTGTTTAATTTCATCTACAATGTGAGGAACTACTTGAATAGTTTTTCCAAGATATTCGCCTTTTCTCTCTTTTTCTATGACAGATTTATAGATTTGGCCTGTTGTAAAATTATTTTTTCTTGTTAAAGAAGTATCTAAAAATCTCTCATAGTGACCAAGGTCTAAGTCAGTTTCTGCTCCATCTTTTGTAACAAAAACTTCTCCATGTTCAAGAGGACTCATTGTTCCTGGATCGACATTGATATAAGGATCCAATTTTAAGACTCCAACTCTAATTCCAGATGATTTCAAAAGCACCCCAATGCTAGCAGCTGTTATTCCTTTTCCAAGAGAACTTAAAACTCCACCAGTTATAAAGATATATTTTGTCTTTTTACTCATTCTTTTTTTTCCTTTTAGACGATGATAGGCATTATTACAGTTAAGAAATTCTCTTCTTGCACGATAAATGGAAGAGTAGAGCCGTTTATTCCAATTTTAAACTCTTCACTTTCTATATGATTTAGAAAATCTAAAAGATATCTGCTATTTAGAGAAATTTCTATATTCTCTTTTAAGTTTGTGTTAAACTCTATTTCTGTTTTTGCTTCAATATTATCCATTGATAAAGAATTAAATTTTATCAGATTTGGAGTAAAGGTTATTTTAATATCGTAAGAGATTGTAGTAATCATTTTAATTGCATCTATCATCTCTTTTTTAGGAAGTTTTATTTCATATTTTGGATGGAGTGGAATTATTTTTGCATAGTCTGGAAATTTTCCATTGATTAATCTTGTAAAAAAGAGCATATTTGATTCTTTTACTATTAAAGTAGTCTCATCATAAAAAATTTCAATTTTGTCTAAGAAAAGTTTTTGCATTTCTAAAATAGCTTTTTTAGGAATTATGAGTTCTAATTCTTCTTGAGAATTTTTATTAATTGTTGCTACTGCTAATCTTCTTGTATCAGTTGCTACAATATCAGTTTTTTCTTTTTGGATATTTATCAAAGCTCCGTTTAATTCATATTTTGGATTATTAGTATCAATTGCTGGAGTTATTTTTTTGAAATTTTTTATCAAAAGAGCAGAATCTAAGGAGATTTTTGGTTTATCTTTTATTTCTGGGAATTTTGGGAATTCTTCTGGATTAAAAGTTGGAAGTTTAAACTTTGAGTGGTTTTGTCTAATTTCAATTGTATTATCCCTTAAAATAAATTCTATTTCCCCATTTTTCAATATTCTAATTATATCTAAAAGTTTCTTACCATTTGCTGTAAATTTCCCTTCAGATAAAATTTCAAACTCTTTAGTTGTAATTAAAAGTCCTATTTCAATATCTGTTGCTTTAATTGTAGATTTTTCGTTTAATACTTCAAAATGTATATGAGATGTAATTTGAGTTGCATCTTTTTTTTCTAAAAAAGGTTGAAGATTTATTAGTATATGTTCTATTAACTCTTTTTGTACTTTAAATTCCATATTTTTCCTTTTTCTTTTATCTTTATTATAAAAATAATATAGTAGTAGTAGTATATCCCTGTGAATTATGTGAATAACTCATTTTAGACACCATTTTATGGAGCTTTTATATGTGAATAACTATGTGAATAACTTGCCTACTTATTCACATTAATTCACATTTTAAATTATATCTTTTTTTTTTCTTACTTTTCTTGCTCTTTAAAGGTAAGAATTTTATGTTCTAGCTCTTTAATTTTTGCTCTAAAATTTTCGTTTTCGTTAATCAAGCTGTTAATCTTTTTCATAGCATGGCTAATTGTAGTGTGATCTTTCATTCCAAAGAAAAGAGCAATTTGGGGCATTGTGCTTGATGTAAGTTTTCTAGAAAGATAAATAGCAATTCTACGAGCTTCAACTATAACTTTTGATCTTTTTTTGGATTTTATATCAGATGGTTTTATATTTAATTCTTTTGCCACAACATATAAAATAGTATCGATTGTAATTTTTTCTTTTTTTTCTTTGAGTTGTTCTTTGATAGTATTTTTTGCAAATTCTACTGTTACTTCTTTATTTAACATAGCACTCATTGCACCTATTTTTATCAATGCTCCTTCTATTTCTCTAATATTATCTCCCATGGTAGTAGCAAGGTAGTAGATTACATCTTTCTTTAAAAAAATACCATCTAATTCACATTTTTTTCTAATAATTGAAATTTTAGTCTCAAGTTCTGGTGGTTTAATATCAGCCATCAAACCCCATTCAAAGCGGCTTCTGAGTCTGTCTACAAGTTTTGGAATACTTTTTGGAGGCCTATCAGAGGTTAGAACAATTTGCTTGTTTTCACTATGTAATTTATTAAAGGTGTGAAAAAATTCTTCTTGAGTTTGTTCTTTTTGAGAGAGAAATTGAATATCATCAATTAATAAAATGTCGCATTCTCTAAAATATTTTCTAAAACTTTCCATCTGATTATTTTTTAGATGGTGAATAAATTTATTCATAAATTGTTCTAAAGTTGTATAAATTACTCTATCGCCAAGATTTGCTCTATAATTTCCAATTGCTTGGAGAAGATGGGTTTTTCCAAGTCCAACACCTCCGTAGATAAATAGAGGATTATATTGAAGACCTGGACTTTTTGCTACACTTTTTGCAGTGGTAAAAGCAAATTGGTTTGAACTTCCAACTATGAAGTTTTCAAAGGTAAAATGAGGATTTAAAGGAGTCTCATCAATATTTGAAACTTTTTGGGAGATCTTTTTTTCTTTAACTTTTTCTGGTTTTTTTTGAGAAAGTAATTCAAGTTTAATTTGATACTCTTTTTTAGTTATATCTTTTATTGTAGTTTCAATTTGAGCCATTAAAAATCTTTGAATCCATTTTAGTAAATAGATATTTGGAACAAAGAGAAAAATTTCATTTTGAGGTGTAATTTCTATCTTTTTTATATTGCTTATATACCTTTTGTAAACTATTGGTTTAACTTTTGATCTTAACTGCTCAAAAATCTCTTTTTTTATCTCCATTTATTTTTCAACTTATTCACATTTTTTTTTGAGTTATTCACATTTTAATGTGAATAACTTTTTGGATTTTATCTTAAATTAGCTAAAATATGGGGGTTTTAGAGCTTTTTTGAGTTATTCACATTTTTAAAAAAGATGTGAATAACTATGTGAATAAGATGTGAATAACTTTAAGAAGGATGGTTAATGATAGTAGGAGTTGAAGGAGAAATTCTTCTAAAAGAACCAACTTTTTTGCATATGAAAGTTGGAGGATTTGTGTATGAAATTAATATCTCTTTAAATACATCCAATGCAATTTATGATCACTCTTTTGTTCAACTTTTAATTACACAAATAGTTAGGGAGGATAATTCTCTCCTTTATGGATTTTTGGATCAAGCAGAAAAGAAACTTTTTGATAAATTGATAAAAATAAATGGGATTGGTCCAAAAGTGGCTTTGGCAATTTGTTCTACTTTTACTCCGGAAGAGTTTGTCCAAGTTATAAAAGACAAAAATCTCTCTTTATTAAAAAAAGTCCCAGGTATTGGTCCAAAATCAGCAAATAGGATTTTAGTAGAGTTAATGGACTTTGATTTGGGTATAGAAAGCAGTGTTTCTAATGCGAAAAAAGAGGCTATTTTAGCACTTGAGTCTTTAGGTTTTAAAAAGGATGAAATTATTAAAGTACTAAGCGATGAAAATGCAAAAGATAGTGCTACTTTAGTAAAACTTGCATTGAAAAAATTAGCTAAAATTTAAAAAGAGCCTTCAAGGCTCTTTTGGGTCTTAAGCTTGTTCAAACTCTTCTACTTGTGTTATTTTGGATAAAATTTCAAAAAAATTTGGAAAAGATGTTTCAATACACTCTGTATCTTCAATTTCCATTCCACAAAGCAGACCAGCTATTGCAAAACTCATAGCAATTCTGTGATCTCCATGACTATTTATTGTGGCTTTTTCTATTTTTCCCCCAAAAATTTCATATCCATCTTCATACTCTTTTGTTTTAATTTTACATCTATTTAAACCTTCTAAAACTGAAGATATTCTATCGCTCTCTTTGACTCTTAACTCTTTTGCATTTTTTACTCTACTTACTCCTTGAGCTGTGGCCATTGCAATTGATAAAGCTGGAAGTTCATCAATAAGCCAAGCAATATTTTGATCTATATCTATAGCTTTTAATTTCCCATTATAACTTACAATAATATCACCAATAGGTTCATAAACATCTTCTTTTTTGAGAAACTCTACATCAGCTCCCATCTCTTTTAAAATTTTAAAAGCCTCTATTCTTGTTGGATTTAGGGTTGTATCTTTTATTATTACTTTTGAATTTGGAGTAATAGCAGCAGCTACTGCAAAGAAGAAACCACTAGATGGATCAGCTGGAACTTTTATATTTAAAGGTTTCAAAGGAGTCTTTAAAGGAGAGATTTTAATAAAGCCATCTTCTTGTTTTTCTATCAAAGCTCCCATTCCCTTTAACATTCTCTCTGTATGATCTCTACTTAATAAAGATTCTTTATAATAGCTAACCTCATCAGCCCTTAAAGCAGCCAAAATCATTGCAGATTTTACTTGAGCAGAATCTATTGGAGAGATATATCTAAAAGATTTTAATTTTTCTCCTCTAATATGAATTGGTGCAAAATTTCCATTTTTTCTTCCATCTATTTTTGCCCCAATTTTTCTAAGAGGTTCAGAGACTCTTTTCATCGGTCTTGAATTTAAATATTTATCTCCACTTAAAACAAAGCTTCCTTCAATTCCAGCCAAAAATCCCATATAAAGTCTCATTGCTGTTCCAGCATTCCCACAATAAAGAATATCGCTTGGTTCTTCTATCTTTTTAGGAGGAGTAATTTTTACTTCTTTATCATCTCTTTCTATTTTTGCACCAAGCATTGAAGCAATATTTAAAGAATCTAGAGTATCTTCAGCAGTTAAAAAATTTGAAATTTTTGATTCTCGATCACTTAGAAGAGAAAAAATAGCGCATCTGTGAGAAATAGATTTGTCAGAGGCCAAATCATCGCAAAGAAGATCAAAACTCTTCTTTGCTTTAGAAACTTTTGCTATTTTCATCTTAATTCTACCCCACAACTTCTTTCTAGGTGTCTTAAAACTCCTTTCATGCTCTCTTCTATTGCTTTATCGCTAAGAGTCTCTTTGTCAGATTGTAAAAAGAATCTAATAGTAATACTTCTTTTGCTTCCAAAGCTCTCATCTTCATAAAGATCGATTATAAAAAATCTTTTAATCAAATCATCATCATAATCTCTAAGAGCTTTTGAAATTTCTGTATAAGTTGTTTCTCTATCGATTAAAAGACTTAAATCTTTGTAGACTCCTTGAAAATTTGAGATATTTGATGCATTTTTGTGTTTTGGAAGTATTGCTTCTAAATCAATTTCAGCAATAAATGTATCTTTAATATCAAAATCTTCTTGAGCTTTTGGGTGTAACTTGGCAATAATTCCAACCTCTTTTTTATCTATAAAGACTCTGCCATATTGAAAAGGATGAAAGAGAGTTTCTTTTGGAGTTGAACTGACAATATCAAATTCTCCTATAATTGCTGAGAGTTTTTTAGCAAACTCCCCAAATTCAGCTTTTTTAGGTTTTCCTTGATTTAAAATGCTAATATCTTGAGAAAAACCACTCTCTACAATTGTAAATTTTTCTTTCTCATGTCTTTCTTTATCAAAGACTGTTCCAATCTCAAATAATGAGACTTTTTTCTTTCCATAATTTAAATTTCTTTTAGTTGCATCTAAAAGATTGATCAAGATTGTAGTTCTCATTGTATTTAATTCATCTACAATTGGATTTGCAAGATCAAAATCTTCTTCAATCATCTTAAATCCATATTTTTGCAACTTTTTTTTGTCTGTAAAGGCATAAGTTATTGCTTCAAAAAAACCTTGAGAAATAGCTCTTTGTCTAATATCTCTTATTGCTTTGTGCTTTTGAATTATCTGATTAATTCTGTTTGCTTCTACCACTTTTAGAGGTTTTGCTGGAATATTATCAATTCCAACTATCCTCATAATCTCTTCTGCAATATCTTGAATATTTTCAATATCATGTCTCCAAGGAGGAACTACTGCACCAAAGACATTTTGAGAATTGCTCCCATGAGTTTGAATCCCAAGGCGTTTTAAGATTGTATTTATTGTTTTTCTTGGAATTTTTGTTCCAATAATAGCATTTAATTTTTCGATATCTACATTTACAATCTTTTGAGGAAATTTTCCATCAACTTTAATTGGAAGTTCTCCAAAACTACAACTAGAAAGCATATCGCAAACTTTATAAAGAGCTAAATATCCAGATTCTAAATTTGGATTTGTTCCTCTTGAAGTAAAATAGTAGAGTTCATCACTTCTTATATTATATTTATGTGTTATTTTAGAGATTATATCTGGAGCAATATAAGAAGCTTCTAGCAAAATTTTTTTACTCTTTTTTGTAGCAATAAAATCTTTATTAGAATCAATTCCTACATAAGAAAGAATTCCTTTTGGAGAAATTACTGTTAAAATCTCATTTTTAACTACAATATCTAAAAAGAGTTTTCCACTAATATCTTTTAATTTATCAAAATCATAAGCTCTTAGAATTACTCCGCTTGCATGCATAGCATATCTAATATTTGCCTCTAAATCTTCATTTGTATATCGATCTACAAAAGCAAGTCTTAATCTGACTAAAAATGGCGCTATAATTTCTTGAGCTTCTACAATATTAAAAAGTAATCTAGATCTTTCTACATTTGCTTTTGCTTTAATATTTAAAATTCTTGCAATCCCTTGAGTCAAATATTTTTTTGGTTTATACTCAAAAGTCTTTAGTGGTCTATCAAAATAAGCACTAAGATCTCTTGCTACTCCATAAATACTTAGGCAATCTCCTCTGTTGGCAGTTAATTCTAATTCAAAAATAGTATCATTAAAAATATCTAACTCCCTTAACTCTTTTCCTACTTTTAAGCCTTTAATACTTTCATCTAAAATCATAATTCCATCTTCCATTTCTGGAAGTCCAAGTTCGGTGCTAGAGCAAATCATTCCAAAGCTCTCAACACCTCTTAATTTTACAGGCTTAATTTCAAGATCGATATCTTCTAAATAGGCACCCTCTAGTGCTACTGCCACAAATTTTGCATCCACAACATTTTTTGCGCCACAAATTATCTGTTTTGTCTCTCTTCCAATATTTACTTCACAAATATTTAATTTATCAGCTTCTGGATGCTTTTTGCAAGAGATCACCTCTGCTACAACAACTTTTGGAGGAATTTTTATCTTTTTTACAGAATCAACTTCCAATCCAATAGAATTAAATACTAAATAGAGTTTATCATCATCTACATCACTAAGATCAATAAACTCTTCTAACCATTTTCTAGTTACTATCATCTAAACTGCTCCAATAAACGAATATCTCCCTCAAACAGGGATCTTAAATCTGGAATTTTATGTAAAAGCATCGCAAATCTTTCCACTCCAAGTCCAAAAGCATATCCACTTACATCTTTGTATCCTACTGCTTTGAATACATTTGGATCTACGACTCCACAGCCAAGTACTTCTAGCCATCCACTTTTTGAGCAGACCCTACACCCTTTTCCTTTACAAAAAATACAAGAAATATCAACTTCTGCACTAGGTTCTGTAAATGGGAAAAAGCTTGGTCTAAACCTAACATCTACATCCCCAAACATATATCTTAAAAAATCTGTTAAAATCCATTTCAAAGATGCAAAACTAACTATATCTCCTTCTTCTACAACCAAACCTTCTACTTGATGAAACATAGGAGTATGTGTAAGATCATAATCTCTTCTAAAGACAGCTCCTGGAGCTATCATTCTAATTGGAGGTCTTTGTTTCATCATAGTTCTAATTTGAACAGGAGATGTGTGAGTTCTAAGAAGCATTCCATCTTGAAAATAAAAAGTATCTTGCATATCTCTTGCAGGATGGTATTTTGGTAGGTTTAAGGCTTCAAAATTGTGAAAATCATCTTCTACCATTGGGCCTTCTTCTACCGAGAAATTAAGTGCAATAAAGTAATTTATAATTTTATCCATAGTCTCTTTTACAGGATGTAAAGCTCCTATTTCTTGTAAGGAGCTATAAATTGAAAGATCTATCTTTTCTGATTCTAAAAGTAAGTTTAATTCAGCCTCTTTTAATTCTTTTAATCTTTCATCAAAAATTTTTTGAAGTTTTGCCTTTTTTTCATTTAGAATTCTTGCAAACTCTTTTTTCTTTTCAGGAGGAATCTCTTTTAGTTTTGCAAACTCTTTGGCCAAAATCCCTTTTTTCCCAAAAATTTCAGCTTTAATTGTAGTTTCTAACTCTCTTGAAGAAAGAGTACTTTTTATCTTTTCAATTAAATTCTCCAACTCTAAACCTTCCAGTTATAAATTTTTTTTAGCATCTGCTTTTTGGTGATCCCATCTTAATTTTGCACCACCTAAGATATGAAAATGAAGATGAAAAACTTCTTGTCCTCCATCTTCTCCATTATTAGTAATTAATCTGTATCCAGTTTTATCAATACCTAGCTTTTTAGCTGTCTCTTGGATAAAAGGTGTCATCTTTTTCATAATTTCTGGATCAGTTTCTTGAAAACAGCAGATATGTTTTTTTGGAATTACCAAAACATGCACAGGAGCTTTTGGATCAATATCATGAAAAGCTAAAAACTCTTCAGACTCATTTACCTTATTACTTGGAATCTCATTTGCTACAATTTTACAAAAGATACACACAAATTTCTCCTTTTATGCAATTTTATAAAATTATATCACAATAATCTATTTCAGTAATTTTTTGCTATTTTTCTTTAGAAATGGTGACTTTTACATTTAAATCTTAACTCTTCTTTTCTGTTTGTTTTTGCAAAGATTGTCAAAGGAGTAGAAGTGTTTTTAGCAATTTCCAAAATTTTTTCTCTATTTTCTGGCTTAAAAGCAATTAACATCTCATACTCTTCTCCACTAAATCCTATCTCATCAGAAATATCTTGAAGCAATTCAAACCCAAGTTCATTTGCATCTAAAAGTTTATTAGTATCACAAAAAAGTCCATCAGAAATATCCATTCCAGCACTTAAATACTCCCTTGCTTTTCTTATAAAATCAATTCTTAATTTTGGTTCATAAAATTTTGAATCTTTAGGGATTGTTTGATCTTTTAACAACAAATTTAAATCTCTCAGGCTTCCTCCAAGCTCTCCAGTATAAGCTAAAAGTTCATCTGCATCTACTCCATATCTTGTTAAAGGATTAGAACTTTTTGAGATCATAGTTACTGAAATATTTAATTTATCTCCTCCAATTGTATCTCCTCCTATAATTTCAAATTTAAACTCTTTTGAAATATCGCTAAAACCTTTTGCAAGTTCTACTAATTGATTTTTTGTAAATGTTGCTGGAATTTGAACATCCAAAAGGGCATATAAAACTTTAGCATTCATTGCAACAGCATCTGAAATATTTACAAGCATTGCTTTTCTTGCAATTTGATATAGACTCATCCAACTTTTTTTGAAATGAATATTTTCAAAAAACATATCGCTTGTGTAGATCAAATCTCCAACTATTGCTCCATCATCTCCAATAAATTCAGAATCAAACAGGGAAATAAAAAAGTTTTCTTTATCCATCATATCTCCAAGCTTAAAAAAATCTTTGAAATTTTACCCAATCTATGCCGTAAAAGTGAAAAATAAAGAGTTTTTTTATTCTTTAATTGAGCTTGCTAGAATCTGTCCTACTGCTATTGCTCCATCATTTAAGGGAAGTTTTTTTGGTAAAAGTAATCTATTTTTTAGATTTTTATTTGAAAGAATTTTTTGAAGAAGGATTCTATTTTGCCAAACTCCTCCAGTTAGGGCTATCTTTTTTGTAGGATATTTTTGAGAAAACTTTTCCACAAGATCTGCTAATGAATCAATTAAAATATTTGAAGCTAAATCTTTAGATTTAATTATCTCTTTTATCATCTCTTTCCACTCAATTACTCCATTTTCGAAATACAAAAGCCCTTTTTTGATTTTTAAATTTGGATTGTATTTGCTCTCTAAAAGCATTCCAGACTCTCCTTCAAAGGAGATTTTATCCCTTAATCCTCCCAAAGATGCAACCCCATCAAAAACTCTTCCAACAGAAGAGGTTTTTGGAGAATTTATTCCATTTTTCCAAGCTTTATACAGAGCTTTTATTTCAAACTCTTTAAAAGCTTTTGTTGTGGGAATATTTAAATTTAAAACTTCTTCCAAAGAAAAAATCTCAAATAGTAGTCCCAGAGCAACTCTTCTTGGCTCTTTTATTGCTTTTGTAGCTCCAATTAATCTAAAGTTTTTAAAGTGAGCAACTCTTTTATAAAAATTTTTATTTACAAGTAAAATCTCTCCTCCCCAAATTGTTCCATCCTCTCCAGCTCCAGTTCCATCCCAAGCAAAACTTAAAACCTCTTCATCAATACTATTTTCTGCTAAAAGTGCTAAAGTATGAGCAAAATGGTGTTGAACTTTTTTAACTAAAAGATTCTGTTTTTTTGCCCATTTTGAACTTTCATAATCTTCATGGAGATCTCTTACAATCTCTTCTGGAAAAAACTCATAGAATTTTTTTAGAATATTTATATTTTTTTCAAAAAAATTTACCGATTCAATTGTTTCTAAATCTCCAATATGTGGAGAAAGAATTATTTGATCTTCAAAACCAATTGCAACAGTACTTTTTTGATTTGCTCCAACTGCTAAGACTTTTTTAGGAAGATAAAAATCTAATTTAATAGCAACAGGAGCAATTCCTCTTGCAACTCTAATTGGAAAAACTTCTTCTTCTACAACCATTATTACACTATCATCACATCTGTTTATAATTTCTCTATCAAAATCTAAGAGTGCATCAAAAACTTCTCCAAGTTTTTCTTTTAACTCTTTTGAATCTCCAATAATTGGCTCTTTAGAAATATTTGCGCTAGTTGCTACAATCGGAAACTCTAAATAATCAAAAAGTAGATAATGAATTGGTGTATAAGGAAGCATTACTCCCAAAATATTTAAATCTGGAGCAACTTCTTTTGCAATTCTTTTATTATTTTTAGATTTTGCTAGAAGAATTGGTCTAATATTTGAGTTTAGAATCTCTTCTTCTTTTTTACTTAGCCAAACTAAAGAATTTGCCATTTTTAAATCTTTGACCATTATGGCAAAAGGTTTTTTGGGTCTTTTTTTTCTTTTTCTTAAATTCTTTAGAGCATCTTTGTTTGTAGCATCGCAAACTAGATGAAAACCTCCTATTCCTTTTATTGCTAAAATTTTTCCTTCTTTAAGAAGCAAAGCAGCCTTTTTTATTAACTCTTTTTGCTCAAGTTTTAAAATCTCTCCTTTAATTTCTAAAGAGAGTTTTGGTCCACACTTAAAACATCCAATTGGTTGAGCGTGGTATCTTCTATTTTTGGGATCATTATATTCAGCTTCGCACTCTTTGCACATTTTAAACTTATTCATAGAAGTATTTTTTCTATCATAAGGGAGAGATTTTATTATGCTATAACGAGGTCCACAATTTGTACAATTTATCAAAGCATATCCAAAACGTCTATTGTTTTTATCTCTCATTTCAGCTAAGCACTCTTTACAAACAGCACTATCGGCTGGAATTAGGGTAGTTTTTTTACTTTCTTTAGATTTTTTAATTTTAAAATCTTTAAATCCAAAGAGTTTTAATTCTTGAATTTTTATGGATTCAATCTTAGCAAGAGGTGGTGGTGATGAGATAAGATGTAATTTAAAATTATCTATTGCCTTTTGGGATCCTTCAAGTTCAATTTCGACTCCATTTCCATTATTTAAGACAAATCCTTTTAGATTAAATTTTTTTGCTAAATTATAAACAAAGGGACGAAATCCAACTCCTTGAACAATCCCTTTTACTTCTATCTTTACTCTTTTCAAAATCTTTTAACTCTTTGAATCTAGGGCAATATCTTTGCTAAAGTAAGGCTTTGAAACTAAAAATTTACTAAGAATTCTACTGAATAAAACTCCATTTCCAAACATATCACCTTGCATAATGAATTGGTCAATTTTAAATTTCTGTTTAAGTTGGGTTAAAATAGAAATTGCCATATCTCCATAAGCTTCAAAGATTGAATATGCTAGATAATGAGTTTGAGTTTGGGCAAGTTTAAAACTCATAATTGAGCCAATCATTCCAGAATAATCAAAATCTCCATCTTTAAAGTTCATATCAATTTTTAAACCGCCATTTCCTCTAAATTCCAAAGCTTTTGTACTAAGCTCTTCAAAACCAATTTTTTCCAGATCTAAAATTACTGAAATTGTCTCAAAGAGGTTCAACTTTTGTGTTTGTAATTTTTGAAAAGTTTCTGGAAATTTATTGGAGAAGTTTTTTAAAAGTTTTTTTCTAATTTCATCATTTTCCATCTCTTCCAAAGTCTTTTTTAGATTAAATTCTTTAAATTTAATCACTTCTTTTGTTCCATTTTCATTACTTACAATAAAACTTATCCCTCTTTGAGAGAGATTTGCTCCAATTGCTTCTTTGAGTGATGCTTCTTTTTGAATATTTTTAAAACGATTTAAAACTAAATTTGAATCTAAATCTTCTAACTTTTTACTGACTCTATTATCATAAATCATACAAATATAATCTTGGACTACAACTACTCTTGGCTCATCTTCTCTTTCGTCAAAAAATAAAGTATCAATTTGACTTTCTCTTGCATTTAAAGCTACTAAGGCACTTCTAATATTATATGGAGCTTTTACTCTCATAAAATTTTTTCCAGTAATATTTTTTAACTCTTCATCTTTTAGAGTAAGAGTCAAAGATGGTTTCTCGATTGAAAATAGAGCTTTTATCTCATTTTCACTAATATAAAAAAGTTGATCTAATTTGGAAGTATCACAAAGTAAAATCGTATCATTTTCATTAAAATGTGGAGAGAAAATTGTTGGATCATTATCTATAAAAGTTTGAGTATTTGAGTAGTGAGTACAAGTTATTGTATCATCTAAATATCTTGGACTTTTTGGATCTGTAAGCTCTTCTAGACAAATTGGACAAGGAGCTATTTTGTAAGGTGGAGATTTAAATTTTGTCTCTTTTGGTTTAGTATTTGGGTCTTCAAAGGTTTCAATTTCTCCTAAAAAGATAGATTGAGGAAGATATTTTTGACTAAGTTTACTAAATTTATCTAGTGCTTCTTTTGATTGTGGGTCTAAAATCAAAGTAATAATTCCATTTTCAAATTCTACTGAAGCTTTTATTTGACTTTCATCTATCAAATTTTGTAAAAAACCTGCAAAATATTTATTTGGACTATAAAATTTTATTTTTTGGACTATTGCCATTTTTTTCCTTTTTGTTCTGTTATTAGATTTTTTGCATCTGGATTATTATAGTGGTGGATTACTTCTTTAAGAGTTTTTTGTCTTTTTTTTGATTTAATTTTTATTCCAGTCTTTTTTATCTCTTCTAAAGCTGTTTTTATAAAAAGAGGAAAAGCTTTTTTTATTGGATCACTTAAACCTATATTTACACTTAAAATATCAAAAGGTACAATTCCTATAATTTGAACATCGGAGATATTTCCATTTAATGCAGCAATCTCTAACATCTCTACGATTTCAACTTCATGAGCTGTTTGTTTATAGCTTCCAAGTCCAAGTAACTCTTGTGCTGGAATATTGTAGATGCTTCCTGGGTCATCTTGATGCATTGTAATAGTATCCAAAATTATTACTCTATCATAATCTGTATAGTAAGTCATCAATTTAAAACCCAAAACTCCACCATCTACTAAAGTTATATCTCCTTCAAAATTAAAATTTTCTTCTAAATATTTTACTGCATAAACCCCAACTCCTTCATCTTGAAACAAAATTGTTCCAGCTCCAACTACTGCTACTTTCATAAAAATCCTACTTTTAGTGAATATTCATTCAGAATTTTATCAAAAAAAGCTATAATTTTTTAGATTCCTCCATATTTATAATACGCACTACAAGCTCCCTCACTGCTTACCATACAACTTCCAAGAGGAGTTTGTGGTTTACATGCATTTCCAAAGACTTTACACTCAAGCGGAGTTGCTATTCCTCTTAAAATATCTCCACAAATACAGAGTTTGTGATCTTCAATTTCACCTTTTGGCAAAATATCATCATACACTACTTCTGCATCAAACTCTTGAAATTCTTCTTTTAGTTTATAAGCACTCTTTGGAATATTTCCAAGTCCTCTCCATTTAAAGAGTTCTCTTTTTTCAAAAAATTTTTCTATTAGCTTTTGAGCTAAAATATTTCCCTCATAAGTTACGCTTCTTTTATATTGAATCTCAAGTTCACATCTGTTCTCAACGACTTGAGAAACCAGCATCAAGACTCCTTCCATCACATCAACTGGCTCAAATCCGCTTACAACTACAGGTCTGCCAAAATCTCTTGGAAACTCTTCGTAAATCTTTGCTCCAGCAATTACACTTACATGGCTTGGACCAATAAAAGCATCAATTTTATTATTGTAGCTGTCGATATGCTCATCTCTACTATTTATTAACTCTCTCATGACTTCTGGAACTGTTACATGATTGATATGAAAGAGAAGATTTTTAATATTTAGTGAGATTGCTTTTTGCAGGAGTGCTGTTGTCATTGGAGTAGTAGTCTCAAATCCAATCGCAAAAAAGATCACAGTTTTTTTTGGATTATCTTTTGCAATTTTTAAAATATCAAGAGGTGAGTAAACAAATCTTACATCAGCCCCTTTTGCCCTGGCATCTTGAAGTGATCCTCTGCTTCCAGGTACTTTTATCATATCCCCAAGAGTGCATAAAATTACATCTTTTTGAGTTGCTAAGATGTAGGCATGATCAATTCTTTCTTTTGGCATAATGCAAACTGGACACCCAGGACCATGAATAAAGTTTATATTTTTTGGCAAGATTTGCTTTAGTCCATATTTCATAATTGTGTGGGTATGCCCACCGCAAACTTCCATAATACTTAAATTTCTCTCTAGCTTCTTAGCTTTTTTTGTAATCTCTTTGGCTAAAGCTTTGATTGTTTTTGGATCTCTAAATTTGTCATAGAGATCTTTTAACTCTAGGTTCATTGAGAGCTGTCTCCTTGGCAGTTATCTCCATCTAAGATTGCTCTTTTTCTTTCTTCTTCATCCATTTTTTCTAAAATTTCTTTATAAGTTTCAATAGAAGCTAGAGCATCTTCTTTGCTAATTATATTCATTGCAAATCCAATATGAATTAACACAAAATCACCTACTTTTACCTCATCTTCAATAAAGTCGATTCCAACTTCTCTTTTGACTCCTAAAGTATCTACAATTGCTGTGCATTTTTCTTTATCAATTTTTTCGACTCTACTTGGAATAGAAAGACACATTTTTCACCTCATACTAATTTTAAATTTAATCCACTCAGCAACTTTTTTAACCGAACTCTCATCTTTAATATTTAGCTCTAAAATATCGACATTTGGTTTGAGTGCTCTAGCACTTTTTTTGGCATACTCTAAATCAAAATCAAAATATGGCAGAAGGTCAGTTTTGGTAATTAAGACTAAATCAGCTTGGTGAAACATTACAGGGTATTTTTCAATTTTATCAGCACCCTCTGGCACAGAGACAAGCACAATATTTAGATGGCTTCCAACATCATAACTTGCAGGACAGACTAAATTTCCAACATTTTCAATAAAACAGACTTCAATACCTTCAAGGTTTAAGTGATGAAGAGCTTTATGAACCATAAAAGCATCCAGATGACAAGCACTTCCAGTTTGAATCTGATAAGCTTCTATCCCTTTTGCTTTTAATCTATTTGCATCATTATTTGTCTCTAAGTCTCCTTCGATTACAGCAAACTTAAACTCCCCAAGCTCAGCCAAAGCCTCTAAAAGAGAGGTTTTCCCGCTTCCTGGAGAACTCATCAAATTAATGGCCAAAACCCCTTTTTGGTCGAAATGTTCTCTATTGTGCTTTGCTTCGTGATCATTTTTCTCTAAGATTTTACTAATAACTGAGATTGTCTTTGCATCATTTAGTTGAGGATTGTGGTGGAGATGTTCGTGAGCTTTTTGATGCTCATGACTGTGGTAGTCATGAGAGTGATCGTGAGTGTGAGGAGTGAGTGAACATCCGCAATCTTGGCACATATTTTCTCCTTTAGAATAAGATTGAGCTTCCAACTACAAGGCTAATTACCCCAGCAGTAGCAAAGACTCTTTTTACATTTTTTTGACTTGTAAGTAAATTATCATTAATCAAAGCAATAATATAACCAAAAGTGATAAAAATAAGCATCACTCCTGCTGTAAAACTAAGAACCATTAGCCAGTTTACCTCATTGTGAGCAATAGAGCTTAGAGTAATTAACATCCCTCTAACTCCACCAGCTCCCATCAAAGCTCCAATTGTAAGAGCTGAAGATGCTCTTGTTTTTAAGTCGTTTTCATCATGAGAGTGCTTTTTGCCAAAATAAATATGAATATGCTCTTTTCCACTATGAGAGTGTAAAGAGAGATTGATTCTATCAGTTAGAGCCATAAATAATAGATAGATTCCAATTAAAATAATAACAGTTGCTGAAATTAAATCAGCATAGGCTAAAATCTCAGGAGAGAGATTCATATGCTCTAAAACCTTAGCAAAAATAAAAAGAGATAATCCATGTCCAATTGCAAAAGCCATTGTAATAAAAAGTGTTTTTTGCCTACTTTTTCCGATTGAAAAATCAGCAATTGCTGTTAGATGATCTGGTCCAAAAGCATGTAAAATTCCATACCAAAAGATTATTAAAAGGGAATGATCCATAAAAAGCCTTTTGTGAATATCTATTCAGTTTTGAAGATTATACGATAAAATTATAAGAAAATCTTAAAAGGGGTTAAATCTTGTATGCTTTTCGGACTAAAATATCTAGAAAAAGTTGTTTTTATTGTCAAGCACCTCTTTATCAGTTAGGAGATGGAAGAGTAAAATGCTCTTATTGCCAAAAAAAATATACTCCAAAAAGAATAGAAAAGCAGATAATTTTAATAGAAATGTTTTGTAAAGATTTCTCTGCTTTGATGGTTTCAAAAAGACTTAAAATAAATTATTTGACCGTAAAAAGAGCTTTTGATGATTTTAGAAAAAAAATTGCTCTCTTTTTAGAAGAAGAATATGAAAAAAATAGAGATAATGTTTTAGAGTATGATGAATATATTTATCTAGAAGCTTCCAAAAGAAATGATAAAAGGTTTATTTTTGATGGCTTTGACTTTTTAACTTTTAATTATGGAAATAAGGTTTATAATATTTTAATGCCTCCACTTGATCGATATAAAAGTAGCTTTTTAAAGGATGGACTAGAAGAGATTTACTATAAAGAGTTTTCAAAATTTTTAAAGTTACACAGAGTAGCCAAAATTAATGCTCATCAAAATACAATTACAAATTTTTGGAGTTTTTTAGACTCTTTTTTTAGAAAATACAAAGGAGTTAAAAGAGAAAATTTCTTTTTTTATTTAAAAGAAGCAGAATTTAAATTTAATTATCCAAATTTTCAAGAAAGAGTTGAGATTTTGAAAAATTTAATCTTAAGAAATTAAGAAATAGACTAAAAGATGCTGAAAAACTAAAACTAACTTTAATTTATAGAGGATATAATTTCGGAAGTTTTTGGATGGTGACCCCTAGGGGACTCGAACCCCTGTGGCCAGGATGAAAACCTGGAATCCTAACCGCTAGATGAAGGGGCCTTCTTTTGAAGGTTATGAAGTTTCTCCTTCGTTTTGTGCAAAGCATTATATGGAAGTTTTCCTTAAAAAATACTTAAACTGGAGAAAAATATGCAAAAAAAGTTAAAAAAATCTATTTTTTTAGTTGCTAGCTCAATTATTCTAGCCTCTTGTAGTGCAGTAGCTCCTGCTCCTACCAAACAAAAGAGTCTTTTTGTAATTTGGAAGAGTCCCTCTTTAAAATATGCAGACCAAGGTTTTTTATATGTTTTACCAAATAAATTAAAGTTTGAAATTTATGCTAGTGGACAGCCAGCATTAAAACTTTCAATTGCATCTTCTCAAATTTGTACTGGGCCTCTTTGTATGAGCAAAGAGAGTTTTAATGCAAAATATCTCTCTAAATATTATCCTAAAGATACGTTAGAATCTATTCTTATGGGTAAACCAATCTTTGGAGGCAAAAATTTAAAACAGACTTCTTCTGGATTTACTCAACATATTAAAAGTGCAAATTATGATATCAAGTATAAAGTTACAGATAATTATATAGAGTTTGTGGATAAAATCTCGAATGTAATAATTAAAATTAAAAATCAAGGATAGAAATTTGAAAAAGTTTGTAGGAGCTCATGTAAGTGCATCTGGAGGAGTAGAAAATGCTCCTTTGAATGCTCAAAAAATTGGAGCAAAGGCTTTTGCCCTCTTTACAAAAAATCAAAGACAATGGAAAGCAAAACCTCTGACACAAAAAAGTATTAAAGCCTTTAAAGAGAATTTAGAAAAAGTACAAATTGATCCAAAATATACTCTTCCACACGATAGTTATTTAATAAATCTAGCCCATCCGGATTTAGAAAAGTTACAAAAATCTCAAGAGGCTTTTATCGAAGAGATTAAAAGATGTAAAGAGCTTGGACTTGATAAGTTAAATTTTCATCCAGGAAGCCATCTAGAAAAAATTCCTAAAAAAGATCCAAACTATGAAGAGAAGATAAAAGATGCAGAGTTTAGAGCTTTGGAAGTTGTAGCTAAATCTATGAATTTAGCAATTAAAATGACAAAAGATAGCAATGTAAAACTTGTAATTGAAACAACAGCAGGGCAAGGTACAAATCTGGGATATAAATTTGAGCATTTACGATTTTTGATTGATAAAATTGAAGATAAAAGTAGAGTAGGAGTTTGTATTGATACTTGCCATATTTTCGCTGCTGGATATGATATAAGAACTAAAGAAGCTTATGAAAAAACTATGAAAGAGTTTGATGAGGTAGTAGGATTTGAATATCTTTGTGGAATGCATATAAATGATTCTAAATCAAAACTTGGTTCAAGAGTCGATAGACATCACTCTCTTGGAGCTGGAGAAATAGGTTTAGATGCTTTTAAATTTATTATGAAAGATTCTAGAATGGATAATATCCCCTTGATTTTAGAGACAATTGATCCTTTGATTTGGGAGGATGAGATAAAAATGCTTTATAGTTTTATTTAAATTTATCAAACTTTGGTAAAGAATGCTCCTTCTATAATTTTTAATTGAGAGGGAGAAGTTCACTGATTTTCGAATGATAAAATGAAAAATAAAAAAAACAGTTTTTAAAATAGTTGAAGAGGAGACAGTTTATGAGAAAGATAATTATATTTTCTATATTAGTTACTTTTTTAATAGCAGACAACTATCTTGTTATGCCAAATATCCAAGTAAATTTTATTAACTATTCAAATTTAAGTAAAAGACAGCGAACTCTTTTTAGAGATTACAGAACTTATCATTTAGGAGATGAAAACTTTAGAAGTAGAAAATGGGCACGACTTTATGGTCAATGTTATACTATTAACTTTAATGATGATAGCTCTTTAGGAAGATATTATTTAGGATTAGAAAGATTTGGAACGGAATTTGCTGCTATTTATCTTAATAGAAAAGCTATTGGTTATTTACCAAGACAGTATAGAGGAAGAAGAAAAAGACCTAATTTTTGGAGTTACTATGAATGGATAGAAATACCTCCAAGACTTGTTTTTGAAGGTAGAAATAGTTTAGAAATATGTTCTTTACCTGTTCCAAATCCAGAATTCTATGGAGATTTAGATGATTTTCAAATAAGAAATATCCAATTAATAAAGGAGTATCAATGAACTTGTTATAGCTGTTGAATAGAAATAATTTTAAATTTGCCATTTTGTTGAACTATATTCATTAAAAGTTGACTTTCTCCATTTAACCTTTGATGGAGGGAGCTTATCTCCCAGTAATAAAGAACTTTTATGGTTATTTTATCTTTTGTTTGAGATACAATTTCTATATTTTCAATCCTATAAACTCTATTTATCCATTTTCTAATATATTCAGCCCTTTTTTGTCTAACAAAATCTTTGGAAACCATTACTTTTTCAAAATAATTTTTAAGAGGAAATTTAAAAAAGTCTAAATATGCTTCTACCCTGTTATACATACTTATTTGCATATAATTAGATATAAACTCTTCTATATCTATTAATCTTATTTAATCTGCTTTATAGGAAATATCTTTTGTTTTAGGTTTAGAAGACTTTGTAGTTGTTGATGCTATTATAATTTTCGATCTTTCTAAAGTTTTTTTTATCTCTTTATTTTCCTGATTTGAAGTATTTAAAAGAGCTTCTTTTTGTTTTTCTCCTCCAAATCTCTTTATAAACCAATCCTCTTGGGCAATCCATCCCTTAAAAAAGAATAGAATAATTCCAGCTATTACGCTCATAACAAGGTATTTTGCCATTTCTTTAAACATATTTATTTTTTCCTTTTTATATTTTTGTTTTTTTATTTGCTAGCTCTTGCAGATAATCTGAGATTTGAATTAGAGAAAAAGTAACCAAAAAGATCATAAGTCCAGGGAAAAAGCTAACCCACCAAGCAATATCCATCAAAGGTTTTCCACTGCTTAAGATACTTCCCCAGCTCATTGCTGGAGGTGTAATTCCAAGTCCAAGATAGCTAAGTCCACTCTCAGCTAAAATTGCTCCACTTACTCCAAAAGTAAATGATACAAAAAAGATTGGAGCAACAAGAGGCAAAAAGTATTTAAAAAAGATTTTTGAGTTTGACACCTTTGCAATTTTTAGTACCTTTATGAACGGTTGGGCTGAGATTTTATAGCTTTGGCTTCTAATAAGTCTTGCAGTGCCCATCCAACCTGTAATAGAAATTACAATAACCAAAATTAAAGAAGAAGCTGGAATGTAACTTACTAGAGTCAAAAGTAAAAAAAATGTTGGAAAAGTTAAAAATAAGTCTACAATAAAAACAAAGCTTTTATCCCAAAAACCTTTAAAATATCCAGCACTAACTCCCATTATAAGTCCAATCAAAGAAGAAATTATAGCTGAACCCACTCCAATTAACAAAGAGACTTTACCGCCTTCAATAACTCTTGCTAAAAGATCTCTTCCTAAGCGATCAGTTCCCATTGGATGTTTTAAAGATGGTGAAAGCAAAATTGAGTTTGGATCAAATTTATAGGGAGATACATCGTAAAAAATACCTCCTAGAAAACTTAAAAGCAAAATAGCTATTAAAATAGTTAAGCTAAAATATGGAAATCTTCTTTTCATCTTTACTCTTTTTCTGAAGAATAATAATAGCTAAGGGAGCTTTTTCCAAATCTTTTAGTTTTTGATAATTTAAATTCTCCTATTTTTTCTGGTAAATCCAATCCACTCATATGTTCTAAAATTACCATTAATGCTAAATCTTTATCAATTTTTTTTATTAAGTTGAAAACTTTTTGATAAATATCTTCCATTCCTTCTCTGATCGAAAATGGAGGATCAAAATAGAAAAAAGCTTTTAAATTACTTCTTCTTAACTCTTCTAAGACTGTATCAAAGAGTTCGAAACTATCTCCCCATAAAATCTCTATCTCTTTATTTGTAATAGTGTTTACATTTTCTTCAAGCATCTTATAAACACTTCTTTCTTTTTCAATACACCAAGCTTTTGCTGCTCCTCTGCTTACTGCTTCAATTGCGACTGAACCACTTCCTGCAAAAACTTCTACAAAAGCTCTTCCTACAATTTCAAATTGAATAGTGTTAAAAAGAGACTCTCTTAAGACTGCTTTAGAACTTCTTGTAGTATTGATTGATGGAATGTGAATATTTCTTCCTTTATATTTTCCAGCAATAACAGGAGTTTTATAAAATTTTTGTCTCTTTTTAGCCATCTGTTCCTCTTTAACTTTTTTAAAATTATAACCTTTTTGGTTAAAATAATTCTCAAAAATAATCTAAAGAAATTTTATGCATAGATTAAAAAATGCTATTAAACTAAAAGAGCTTTATAGATTAAAAGCTTTAGGTTTTTCTTATACAGATATTTTTCCTTCAGCTAAAGAGGAAAGCTTTTCTTCTCTCCCAGATGATATGAAAGCCTTAAAAGAAATCGTAAGTAATTGTAAACTTTGTCAGCTGCATAAAACAAGAAACAAAATTGTATTTGGAGATGGAAATGAAACTTCAAATTTAATGTTTGTAGGAGAAGCTCCCGGGGCTACTGAAGATTACACTGGAAAGCCTTTTGTAGGTCAAGCTGGAATTTTACTCTCACAACTTATAAAAGAGACTTTAAATATGGATAGAAAAGATTATTATATTGCAAATATTGTAAAATGCCGACCTCCAAAAAATAGAGTTCCAACTCCAGAGGAAGCTTTTAGTTGTCTTCCTTATTTAAAAAAACAGATTCAATTGGTAGATCCAAAAATAATTGTTACTCTTGGATCTACTGCTTATTTTTATTTAACTGGGGATAAAACTCCAATTTCTAGGGTAAGGGGAGAAATTTTTAAACTAAATGGAATTTTTTTGATTCCAACTTTTCATCCAAGCTATCTTCTTAGAAATAAAGCAAAAAAGAAGTTTGTTTATGAAGATTTTTTAAAAGTTAAACAACTTCTCTCTCAGCTTTAGTAGTAGATTTTTGCTGGATGGGTATCTGCCCAGTAGAAGATTCCAGCCAAAATTAACATAATAATAAGGATTAGTATAAAAATTTTCCAGTAACTATAAGGTCTTTCTCCAACAATCTCTCCACTAAATCCATCAATTGCATAGTAATAATTTTTACCTTTGTATTTAAAGTGTGTACTCCAGATTGGAAATAGAGCATGCTTATAGTATTCATTTGAATATCTAGTATCAATAGAATAAATTTTTTGTTCATCTCCTCCAATATCTCTTAAAACTTCAAATCTAATCTCTCTTTGCATTATCGATTTTGCTTCTGAATAGGAGATGTTTGGATCAATTGTATACTCCCTAGTATCAAATCCACTCATAAATTTTTTGTCAATCTCTACCAAATAAGCAGAAAATCTAGACTTTAAGGATTGGAGTAGAGAAAAAGGAATTACTTCTGAAGCGCTAATTGAAATATCTCTAAAATCTTTATAAACTTCTCCAGAAACTGGATACCATTTTATTCTCCTTTCTTGTTCTTGAACAATTTGTTCTCTTCCATTTACAATTACTCTTTTTTCAACTATAACATAATAAGCCTCTCCTCTTTCTCCAGTATAATAACTTCTGGTATCTGCATCAAAAAGCCAATAAGGAAGATAAAATCCTGTAAGTTTTTTTTGTGTATCTACTAAATGTTTAAGTTCACTTGGTGCAAACCACAAAGATCCAATCCACTTTGCAAAAATTTTATGAGCCTCTTTTTGTTCAATTCTAAAAGGAACAATTGCTTCTGGTTTTATTGGGTTTTCGAAATCCAAAATTGCTGGAGTTTTACAATATTGACAAGTAGTAGAGACTTGAAACTCTTCAAAAGAGTAGTTTACCCCACATTTTGGACACTGAATCTCTCTTTTTTTTCCTTTTGGAAGAGCTGCTTTTGAAAAAAGAGTAGCAGTTGGATAAGAAGAAATATTTTTTTTGACCTCAATTTCTTCTTCATTTTGACAGTAAGGGCAGAGTAATTTTCCTTTTGATGGAGAAAAGATCATAATTGCCCCACATCCGCTACATTGATAATATGTAGGTTTAAATTTCATTTTTTATCTTAACCCTTTTTTTAAATATTATACATTAGTAATTTAATTTTTTCAAAGGTGCTTTCTTACCTCATCAAGAAATTTTTCTATTTTAATTTTTTTATTTTTTATAGAACTTTTTGGAATCGATTTGAAGTTAAGAAGAGTTTTTGTAAGTTGATCTTTTTTTATAATTTTTACTCCATCAATTGAATTTAAAATATCTCTTTGATTAAAAATATACTCTCCAGAAATAATTTTGACTCCAAATTGAGCAGCTTCTGCAAAATTGTGTCCTCCAATTGGATAAAATGATCCTCCTAAAATTACAATATCTGCAATTTTATAAAAATTTATCAGCTCTCCCAAAGTATTTACCAATATTATTTCTGTTTCTAAAGAAATATTTTCTGATAATTTTGAACTGCTTAATTTACTTTTTTGAATTATTTTCCAAACTTCTTCAAATCTTTCTGGATGTCTTGGAACAATTAAAAGTTTTGCATCTTTATAAACTTTTTTGAATTCTAAGAAACTTTCTAAAATTAATTCCTCTTCATTTTTGTGAGTACTGCCTGCGACAATAATTAAAGAATTAGGAGGTTTTTTATAATTTTTTGTAGGCTTTGGAAGTTCTAAAAGTTTAATATTCCCCAAAACTTCTATATTTTTTGCTCCAAGAATAGATAACCTTTTTTTATCCTCTAAACTTTGAGCATAAACTTTGTCAATATTTTCAAAAATTTTTTTATAAAACCATTTAAATTTTTTATATTTTGGAAAAGATTTAGTTGAAATTCTCGCATTTAAAAGAATTGTATAAGTTTTTCTCTTCTTTGCTAAAAAAAAGAGCATAAACCAAAGTTCTGCTTCCAAAACGATTAAAACTTTTTCTTTTTTGATCCAAAAAGGAAGTAGAGTCTCAAAAGGTAAAAATTTACTTTCTAAAAAGTACTTTTGGATTTCTCTAAAACCTGTTTGGGTTGTTGTAGTAAGCCTAATTTCAGAATTTTTAAAGTATTTCAAAAGAGGCTTTATCGCTCTTGCTTCCCCAAAACTGCATGTGTGAAACCAAACCCCATTTTCTTTTAGCGGAGGATTTTTGAAGAGGAAAAAACGTGCTGGAATTGAAATTTTGTACTTCTTTTTTAATGCAAAAAGGAGCAAGAGAGGAATTGCTAAAATATGCAATCCCAAAAGCAAGAGATAATAAAAAGAGGCAAAAATCAAATTAAGCCTCCTCTTTTTGCTCCTTTGTTTCATATTTTTCTAAATAGAGAATTCTTCCACAGTGTGGACAAGTAATAATCTCTTCTCCTTTAATTACATCAGAATAAGTTTTATCACTAATTTTCAAATAGCACCCATAACAAGCTTGTTTTCTTACAGGCACAACTGCAGTATTTCCTGCCCATTTTCTAATTTTTTCATAAAAAGAGAGAATTTTTTGATCCATTTTATGGGTAATTTCCTCTCTTTTTTTATATAAAGACTCTTTTTCTTTTTCTATTTTTGCAAGCTCTTGCTTGACTTCTTCTTCTACTGCTTTTAATTTTTCTTCTTGAGGTTTTAATTTTTCCTGGAGTTCTTTTACTTGAGCCTCTTTTATTTCAATTAATCTGTTTAATCTTTCAATCTCTTCATTTGAGTAACTGAGTTTATCTTTAATATTTTCTTCTTCTGTATTTACAGCTTTAAGCTCTTTTTCATTTGTAACCTTGCTTCTTTTTGCTTTAACATTTTTTAAGCTTTCACTTAACTCTTTGATTTGGTTTTCTTGAACTTTGATTTTTGCTCTATTTTCTTCTATTTGAGAAAGAAGTTTTTGAATCTCTTTTGAAATTTCATTATAAGCTTTTTGCTCTTTTTCAAGTCTCTTTTTAGCTTCTTGAATTTTTGGATTAAAGCTATCTAACTCTTTATCAATTTTTGAAAGTTCAATCAGCTCTTTTAGATATTTATTCAATCTTTATCCTTTGGAAGTTTGGAAGTTTTCTCCTAAAAGCTACCTATTTTTGGTTGCTTTTAGGGAAGTTGTATTTTATTAATTGCTTCATCCTAATCTTTTTGAGATGAAACTTCTTGCTTCTTTAAAAAAGCTTTAAAGGGAAAATCCCTTTCATGGTGGTAAAAATTTTGTCTGCTATTTTACCAAAAAAAGCCCTAAAGACTCTTAATTTAAAGCTTATCAAAAGGATCTTTTGAGTGAGAAATTATTATAGGGATCTTTAAATTTTTTAACTCTTTTGCAAGAGATTGAGCAAAATATTTTTCACTTTGAAAATGTTTGATATCTACTACCATCAATCCTAAAAGTTTAGCTTTCATAGCATCGTGATATTTAATATCTCCGGTTAAAAAACAATCACTTTCTATATTATCAATCAAAGAGCCTCCAGAACCAGTTGTAAGAGCAATGGAAGAGATTTTTTCTTTAGGGTTTATTACTCTAAGATCCTTTCCAAAAGCTTTTATTAAAATCTCTTTTAACTCTTTCAAGTTAAGATTAACTTCTGCTTTGCAAACAAACTCTTTACACTCTCCTTTAAAGCCTAACACTTCTTCAAAAACATATCTATTTAAATGTGTTTTATCAAAATTTGTATGTATTGAAATAACACTTTGAGATTTTAGAATTAATTTTTTGATGAGGTTTTGAGGAAATTTATTAAAATCAAAAGAAGAAATTTTTCCAAAAATTAATGGATGATGTAAAATAAAAAGAGTATTTTTGGGATATTTTTCTATCATTTCAAAATCTAAATCTATTGAAAGAACTATTTGAGAAATTTCTTCCTCTAAAGATCCAACCTGCAAAGAGGAATTATCCCAACTTTCTTGAAGTTCAAAAGGACTAATTTGGTCTAAAATTTGGTAAATCTCTTTAACTTTCAAACAAACTCCTTAAAGCTCTCTTACTATTTTGGAGATTTTATTTGGATTTTTTAACTTCTTTGGAAGATAAGGAAAGCTTACAACCTCTTCTTTTGAAATTTTTTCACATCCTCTAGATTCTTTTCTCTTTCTTTCCAGAAGAATTAATCTTGCTCCATCATTTCCAAAAAAGTTTTTTACTCTAACTACACATTTTCCTTTTTTGGTTTTTATGGAACTAAAGAGTAATTTAGCATTTTTAGAATAAAGATACTTTCCAAACTCTTTTGTTCCATCATCATGCTCAATTTCTACTACCAGTTTTCTAACTCTTCCTTTTTTATCTTTAAAAAACTTTACAACTCCATCAGCTGAGCCAGAAGAGACTCTTTTTTGTGTAATATGATAATTTTTTTGATGAATTTTAATATTTTTTATTCTTTTTTTTACATCTTTAAGAGTCAAAATCTCTCCATAACTTAATGTAATTAAAAAAATTATTAAAGTTAATTTTTTCATAAATTTCTCCTTTGAATCTCTCCCCAAAAGGGGAAAAGTTTTAAATCTTTCTTCTTGCCTCTAGCTCCCTTAAACCTAATAGCATTGTAAGCATTAAAATTAAAATTACACTTACTCTTCCAAATGCATCTCCGCTTCCTTGCTCAATTCCTGGAGCATCACATCCACAATTTATCGCTCCATCTAATGTTAAATTTGCAACTTTATGTTTTTCATCTGCATCTGGACCTACTGTTGCTAACATTGTAAATCCCATCTCATCTGCATTATTTGCATTTAAATTGTTATCATCATTTCCTTTTGGAGCATCAAA
>Ga0256843_1000362_pt1 | contig 39053 bp, 37 predicted proteins | sample AlvinellametaG_FD_191572 | JGI IMG/M metagenome (GOLD analysis project Ga0256843, IMG submission 191572) | Pompeii worm associated microbial communities from hydrothermal vent at the East Pacific Rise, Pacific Ocean - Alvinella | ecosystem: Host-associated > Annelida > Integument > Unclassified ...
TTTTCGCTAAAATAGAGTTAACTATTTTCAAAGGAAACCCCTATGACTTTTACAACAACATTACAAAAAGATGCCATTAAAATTATGCTCCTTGGCTCAGGAGAGCTTGGTAAAGAGGTGGCTATTGAGGCACAGAGACTTGGCATTGAGGTGATTGCCGTTGATAAGTATGAGAATGCTCCAGCTCACTTGGTTGCCAATCGTTCTTATGCGATAGATATGCAAGATGAAGCAGCTGTTTTGGAGATTATTGAGAAAGAGCAACCGAGTTTTATTTTGCCAGAGGTTGAGGCGATTGCTATCTCGGCACTTTTTGAGGCAGAGAAGCGTGGGTTTCACGTTATTCCAAATGCTGAAGCGGTAAATAAAACGATGAACCGTAAAAACATTCGTCTTTTTGCGGCACAAGAGCTTGGGGTAAAGACGTCTAATTTTGAATTTGTAACCACCTTAGAGGGGTTAAAAACAGCTGCGAATACCATAGGCTTTCCGTGTGTCATTAAACCTGTGATGAGCTCTTCTGGACATGGACAGAGCATTGCGAAGTGTGCTGAAGACATAGAGAACTCTTGGGAGATAGCAAAAGAGGCTCGTGGAGATGCGAGTGAGCTTATTGTTGAGGAGTTTGTGCCGTTTGATTATGAGATTACCCTGCTTACTGTACGTAATGAGACGGGTACGGTTTTTTGTGATGCTATTGGGCATGTACAAAAAGATGGTGACTTTATCTTGTCTTGGCAACCGATGCAGATGAGTGAGGTAGCCCTTGAAAAAGCCAAAGAGATTGCCAAAGCAGTCACCGATGGGCTAGGTGGTCGTGGTATCTTTGGTGTGGAGTTCTTTGTTAAGGGAGAAGAGGTTTACTTCTCTGAGCTTAGCCCACGTCCACATGACACAGGGATGGTAACACTCATTACACAAAGTCAGAGTCAGTTTGCGTTGCATGTGCGTGCTGTACTTGGTTTGCCACTAGCTTACACCACATACAGTGCAGGTGCATGTGGCGCGTACAAAGCGAAAAATGAGAGCCACAATCCTACACTTAGCGTACCAGATGATGCCTTTGCGAAAAATTCGTTTGTACGTGTCTTTGGGAAACCAGAGTCACATGTGGGACGACGTATGGCAGTGAGTCTTGTGCTTGATGACGATGTGGAAGCAGCAAAAGCACGTGCGACGCAGATTGTGTCGCAGATGGACGACAACTAGTTAAAAGGAGTGTATGATGAGAAGAGAGATAGTCATCCTTGATGTAGAGACACTTGGGAGTGATTTGGACTTGAGCGTACTTGAGGCTTTTGGAAATGTTACCAAATACCAAACCACACAAGCAAGTGAAGTACAAAGCAAGATAGAAGATGCCCATATTGTGATTACCAATAAGGTGGTACTTACTCAAGAGATGCTCTCTTTGGCACGTCATTTGGAACTTGTGTGTATTGCGGCAACTGGTATGAACAATGTTGATTTGGACGCAGCTAAGGCGTTGAATATTGCTGTAAAAAATGTGGCTGGTTACTCTACAGCTTCAGTAGTACAACACACCTTTGCGATGCTCTTTTATGTGGGAGAGCACCTTAAGTATTATGACAATGTGGTACAAACTGGGCTTTGGAGTCTCTCTGGGCTCTTTACCGATGTCTCACACCCTTTTGGTGAGATTGCTGGTAAGAAGTGGGGCGTTATTGGGCTAGGAAGTATAGGTTTACAGGTTGCCAATGTTGCGAGTGCCTTTGGTGCGGAGGTCTGCTACTACTCTACTTCTGGCAATAACCACAACACAACCTACCCTGAGAGATCGCTAGAGGAGCTACTTAAAACGTGTGATATTGTCTCTATTCACGCTCCTTTAAATGATGCGACCTATGCGTTGCTAAACGATACCAATTTGCCTCTACTCAAAGAGAAAGCGATACTTCTAAACCTTGGACGTGGAGGGATTGTCAATGAGACAGATTTGGCGTATGAACTCGATCGTAGAGAGATCTATGCGGCGTTAGATGTCTTAGAGCAAGAACCCATCGATATGGAGAATCCTCTAATGAAGATTGAGCATAAAGAGCGACTCCTTATTACCCCACATATTGCGTGGACAAGCATAGAAGCACGCAAGAAACTTCTTGAGGGCATTGTAGAGAATATTGCTACATTTGTGGAGCAATAGCGTGTTAGATGTACTTATTATTGGTTCTGGTGGGGCAGGACTCTCTGCTGCGTTGGCAGCAAAAGAGACCTCTAGGCTTGAGGGTGTAGGGCAAGGAGATGCCTCTATTTTGGTAGTAGGTAAAGGGTTGCCTACGCACTCTCAAACGGCTATGGCACAAGGGGCGATTAACGCAGCACTTGGGAATGAGGGGGAGGATCATCCTAGTTTACATATAGATGATACCATTCGTGCAGCACGTGGATTGTGTGATGAAGCGATGGTACGAAAACTCTGTGCTGATGCCCCAAAAACCATTGAGTGGCTAGAGGGGTTGGGTGTTCCTTTTTCAAGACGAGAGAGTGATGCTTCTTCTGTGCTAGAGAGTATTGCCCAGCGTCAGATGGGTGGTGCTTCGGCCAAACGAGCCTGCTATGCTCAGGACTATACTGGGCTTAAGATTTTACATACGCTTTATGATAGCTGTCTTAAAGAGGAGATAGCATTTTTAGATGAACACTATCTGCTCAACCTTGTGACACAAAAAACCTCTACGGATACCATTGTGAAAGGGGCAGTTTTTCTGAACATACGCTCTGGAGAGGTGGTGCAGATAGATGCGAAGTCGGTTGTTGTAGCAACAGGTGGGTATGGAAGTCTCTACCACGGTTACACCACCAATGCTTACGGTACAATGGGTGATGGTATTGCTGCTGTGTTGCGAGCAGGAGGTGGCGTGAGCGATATGGAGTTTGTGCAGTTTCACCCCACAGGACTTAAGCACTCTTGCATCTTGATGAGTGAGAGTGCACGTGGAGAGGGGGGCTACCTTGTCAACAGTGACAATGAGCGTTTTATAGATGAGCTTAAGCCTCGTGATGAAGTGGCACGTGCCATCTTTGCACAACTTGCCAAAGGCAAAGAGGTCTTTTTGGATCTACGCCATTTAGGGAAAGAGAAGTTAACCCATCTGCTTCCTCAGGAGGTGGCGTTGTGTAAGCTTCACGAGGGGGTTGACCCCGTGAGTCAACCAGTACCCATTAAACCCGTAGCACACTACACGATGGGGGGCATTGATGTTGATGATGCGTTGGAGGTCAATGGCATTAAGGGGTGTTTTGCTGCTGGAGAGTGTGCCAATGCCAAAGTACACGGAGCCAACCGTTTGGGAGGAAACTCTCTGCTTGAGGTTGTTGCTTTTGGACGTTTTGCTGGAGAGAATGCTTACAAACAGTCTGTCTATGCGAGCAAAATACCAGCAAACACACACGCCCTAGAGAAAGAGAAAGCACAACTTTTGGCACTTTTTGCTAAAGAGAGTCAGCTCAACTTCTATGCCCAACGTAAAGCGTTGGGAAGACTTTTTTATGAAAAGGTGGGGATTGTAAGAGAAAACAGTCAACTACGTATTGCGTTAGATAGTGTAATGCAGATGCAAGTAGCCCTCTCTAAGATGGGCATTGCTGACAAGTCAAAAGAGAATAACCAGACGCTTGTGGAGTATTTGGAGTTTCAAAATGCCCTCTTGCTCGCACCTACTGTTATCTCTGCGGCACTTGCAAGAGATGAGAGCCGTGGGGCACACTTTAAAGAGGGCTTTGAAGCAGAGAGTGATGCCTTTAAAAAACATATTGTACTGCAATGGAAGGTGTAGGTATGAAAATTGCTATTCAACGTGAAAAGAGTGTAGAGACGTTTGAAGTCTCTTCAAACCTTACGCTACTTGGGGCACTTTACGAGATAAAAGAGAACCAAGATGCCTCACTCACCTTTTCAGCAGGGTGTAGAGCTTCGGTGTGTGGTGCGTGTAGTGTAAGAGTGAACGAAAAAGAGGTGCTTGCGTGTGCCTATAAAGTCCAAGAGGGGGATGTGGTTGAACCTTTGGCATACCACCCAGTGCTTAGAGACCTGAAGGTAGATAAGTCGCTCACAAAAAGAACGCTTACTCAGACACAAGCGTGGCTACACCAACCCACCTCTACCCCACTTAGCCCAAAAGATGAAGCCCTCTCTCAAAGGCAGAGTGACTGTATTTTGTGTGACTCTTGCTACTCGGCGTGTCCGGTGTTGGCAGTCAACCCAGACTTTTTAGGTCCTTTTGCCCTCACACGTGCCTACCGATATAGTGTAGATAAACGCGAGGGAAATGCCAAAGAGATGATTGATGCGATACAAGAAAATGGGGTGTGGGATTGTACGTTGTGTGGTGAGTGTACGGCTGTATGTCCTAAGGGGATTGACCCTAAGATGGACATTACAATGCTTAGAGGTACTTCATTGCAGATGGGGTACAGTGACCCTAGTTTTGCCAACCAGAGTTTTGGTACGCCCAGTTTTGGGTTTGATCCTAATGGAGGGTTTTAAACCTCTCTAGGATCGACTATTTTTCCAGCAATAGCACTTGCCGCTGCTACGGCTGAGTTGGCAAGGTAGATCTCTGAGGTTCTAGCCCCCATACGTCCTACAAAGTTACGGTTGGTGGTGGCTACACAACGCTCACCATCGCCCAAGATACCCATATATCCACCTAGACACGCACCACACGTTGGGTTAGAGACAACGGCTCCTGCGTTAATGAGGATATCCATAAGCCCTTCGTGTTGTGCTTGAAGTAAAATCTTCTGCGTGGCTGGCGTGATAATCATACGGGTATGTTTTGCTACACGTTTACCTTCCATAATCTTCGCGGCGATGCGTAGGTCTTCAATGCGTCCATTGGTACAACTTCCAATCATTACTTGGTCAATCTTTAGGTCATCTGCTACGGCTTGCTCTACACTTTTACCGTTACTTGGCAAGAATGGGTAGGCGATGACTGGTGAGAGGTTTGCCATATCGATGGTAATCTCTTGGCAGTAGGTGGCATCGTCGTCTGAGAAGTGAAGTTTTGGTTCACTTCTGAGTCCACCATTTGCCTCTTTTCTCTCCTCTAGGTAGGCTTGAGAGACGGCATCTACGGCAAAGATACCACTCTTTGCCCCAGCTTCAATCGCCATATTACACATAGAGAATCTGTCTGCCATCTCTAGGTGTGCGACACCCTCTCCGGTAAACTCAATGGCTTTGTAGAGTGCGCCATCTACGCCTAAAATACGGATAAGCTCCAAGATGATATCTTTTCCGTAGATGTGTTTTCCTGGTTTACCTACAAGGTTCACCTTGATAGACTCAGGCACTTTAAACCAGTTTCCACCTGTGATGATAGAAAAGGAGATGTCGGTACTTCCCATTCCGGTACTAAAGGCACCGAGTGCTCCGTGTGTACAGGTGTGGCTGTCTGCACCAATGATGACATCACCTGGAATGACAAGCCCTTTTTCTGGAAGTAGTGCGTGTTCAATTCCCATATCTTTTTCATCAAAGAAGTATTTTAAGTCGTGTTTATAGGCAAACTCACGGCTGATTTTGGCTTGGTTTGCCGAAGCGATATCTTTGGCTGGAATGTAGTGATCCATCACAATAGCAAAGCCATCTGGATTGGCTAGTTTTTCGGCACCACTCTCTTCAAATGCACGTATAGAGATGGGGGTTGTGATGTCATTTCCTATTGTCATATCGATAGGTACTCTTACAATCTCACCAGCATAGACAGCTTTTCCTGCGTGTTCTGAGAAGATTTTTTCTGTGATTGTTTGTCCCATAAGGTTATCCTTGATTCATTTATCTATTACGCGAATTATAGCGAAATAATTTTATGGTAAAATTGCACCTATGAAACTTTATGAACTCCAAGCCATTGCCAGACGGCTCAATGACTTTACTTTTATCAGCCGTGCTAGACGCATTGAAGACAACACCCTTGAGATTGTGTTTGACAAACATCAAAGCTACTTCTTTACAATGACAAGAGGAGAGAGCATTGTCTATAAGGCACCAAGCCAAAGACCTCTTCAAGGCTACAATGCCCCTTTTGATACCCTTTTGCATACCCTTTTAAGTGGGAGTAGGCTCTTGGGAGTAGAGGTTCCCAATGGTGATCGTATCTTACGCTTTGAGGTTGCTCCAAAGAGTAGCTACAAAGACAAAACCATCTACCTACAACTTGAGTTTACCGGTAAAAATACCAATGCCATACTTCTTGATGAGAATGAGGTGATTATTGAGGCGTTGCGACACATCGATGCCGATAGCTCTTTTAGGGTGGTTCGCCCAGGCGTAGAACTTTTGGAGATTCCTCCGTTTGAACGCAAAGAGGAGGGAGAGAAGATAGAGGATATTGACACCTATTTGGAGGAGACTTTTTCGCGTATTCAAGCAAGAAAACTCCTTGAGATGAAAAGACAAAAGTGTGCTGTTGTGGCAAAAAAGGTCAAAAAGTTTGCCCAACTTTTAGAGAAGTTGCCCAACCAAGCAAAGCTTGAAGCACAAGCTAAAGTACATAACGATACGGGTAACCTTATCTTGGCAAACCTCTATCAGATAAAGCCCTACGATACTACGTTGAAAACCTACGACTTTGAGGGCAATGAGGTACGCATCGCGTTGCCTAAAGAGACCAAGGTTAACCGTATGAGTGACTACTACTTCAACCTCTCCAAGCGTGCCAAGTCTAAAGCCAAAAGTGTCCATATTGAGGAGAAAAATCTTCGCTCTAAAAAGCATTTTTATGAAAATATCTATACGGCACTTCAAGAGGCGACTACCCCCTACGCGCTTGAACTGCTTGTGCCTAAACGGGCAAAATCTTTGCGTAAAAAAGAGAAGCTTAGAGAGGGTGAGCTTTTTTGGATAGAGGACTACAAAGTGATGGTAGGACGAAACAGCAATGAAAACCAAAAACTCCTTGCCTTAGCAAAGAGCAATGACATCTGGATGCACACCAGAGAGCTACCTGGTTCTCACGTGATTATTCGTACCGATAAGCAAAATTTGCCTGAGTCTGTCTTACAAGCAGCAGCAAAGCTTTGTGTGGACTTTACCACCTCTCAAGCAGGAAACTACCTTGTGGACTACACCAAGCGTAAGTTTGTCAAGATTCAAGAGGGTTCAAGTGTAGAGTATGACAAGTACCAAACAATTGCTGTCCTTAAAGAGGGTGTAGAGATACGGATTTAACACAAAGTGTAGTATAATCAACCCTATATTTTGAATTGAGGATGAGAGATGCTAGAAAATTTAACTTCTTTGCAACAGCGTATTGTCACAGGTGTGGCACTCTTGGCATTGGTAGGGTTTATTGGTTGGGTAGATAACTTTTTTATGATGTGGGCATTTTTAGGACTCATCTATATGTTTGCCTTTTATGAAGCGATGAAGCTCTTTAAGCTTAGCTCCTCAGCAGCCTACTTCTGGGCAGCTTTTTTGTGGCTCTTTGCCTACGTTTACCCCAACCCTGATGACTTGTTCTTTTTGGTTGCCATTATTTTTGGAGGCTCCATTGCGTACCTTCACAACTTTGACAAGCGTCTGATTTTGCCTTTTCTCTACCCTGTTTCAGGCATACTCTTTTTCCTCATTCTCTACCAAGACTTTGGTGTGGCATCGATGTTGTGGCTACTCATTACCGTAGCCCTTGCTGACACGGGAGCCTACTTTGTGGGTAAGGCCATTGGGAAAACAAAGTTTTCAGACACCAGCCCTAACAAAACCCTAGAGGGGGTCTTTGGTGGGATTGCTATTGCTACGATGTTTGGTACTTATATGGGGTTAAATATTGCCCCTTTTTGGACAGCCCTTATGGTGACACTGCTTACGGCTGTGGCATCTGTCTTTGGGGATTTGTTTGAGTCCTACTTAAAGCGTGAAGCAGGGGTGAAAGACTCTGGAGATATTCTTCCTGGGCACGGAGGTATTTTAGACAGAACCGATGGCTACTTGTTTGCCGCACCAATGATGGTTATTGCCCTAAGAGCGTTCTTGTAAGATGTCGATGGTTCTTCTAGGTTCAACGGGTTCTATTGGGGTAAACACTCTCATTGTTGCCAAGCGTTACAACATTGCCATTGAGGCTTTGGTGGCTGGGAGCAATATTGCCTTGCTCAATGAGCAGATAGCCCAACACCACCCCAAGGTGGTAGTTATCGCCAACGCTTCAGACCGAGACAAGGTCAACCACCCCGATGTACGGTGTGGGAGTGAGGCGATTTTAACGCTCATTGAAGAGAGTCAAAGCCAGATGGTGGTCAATGCGTTAGTGGGGTATGTAGGCTTAGCCCCTACGCTAAAAGCAACAAGCCTTGGTAAACGTGTGGCACTTGCCAACAAAGAGTCTTTGGTGGTGGCTGGAGCGTTTATTGATATGTCACTCATTACCCCTATTGACTCGGAGCATTTTGGTTTGTGGTACCTTATGAATGAGCGTCCCCTCTCTAAGCTCTACATTACAGCTAGTGGAGGGGCATTTAGAGAGTGGGAGATAGCCAAGATGAAAGATGCCACCTTCTCAGACGCACTCAAACACCCCAACTGGTCTATGGGAAACAAGATTACCATCGACTCAGCAACAATGACAAACAAACTCTTTGAACTCCTTGAAGCCAAGTGGCTCTTTGACACCTCAAACATCGATGCGATGATAGAGAAGAAGTCCATCATCCACGCACTGTGTGAGTTTAAAGATGGCTCTACCACGGCACACTTTGCTGGGGTAGATATGAAGTTACCTATTGCCTTTGCTCTTAAAGGTGAGGTGCGTGATGCCATACTTCCTCCTACAGATTTACTTGCTATTGGGGGCTTAGAGTTTTTGCCCATAGAGGCTGCGCGTTACCCCATCTGGAGCATCAAAGAGGATATCTTGAAAAACCCTCATCTAGGGGTTGTGGTGAATGCTGCCAATGAGGTAGCCATAGAGAAGTTTCAACACGAAAAGTGTAGCTTTTTTGGAATGAGTGATATGGTGCTAGATGCCTATGCGAAGTTTGGTGATGTGAAGGCGAAAAGTATAGATGAGATTATTGCCATAGACAAAGAGGTGCGCGCTTATGTCTCGTAGGGTACTCATCTTACACGGTTGGGGAGGCTCCGATGCCCCCCATTGGCAAGCAGAACTTGCCAGCGAGGTAGCCAAAAACTATGGGACGGTGAGTTTTCCTTTGCTAGACAACTGTCACTTTCCCTCTAAAAACAGATGGCTCAAACAGGTCAAAGCGCTACTTGTTACATTTAAGCCTGATACCGTTGTCTGCCACTCTTTAGCCAATACCTTGTGGTTTTGGCTCTGTCAAGAGGAGCAGATGCGAGAGGTAGAGCGACTCTTTATGGTCTCTCCTCCTAGCCTTACAACCCAAGAGAAGACGATAAAGAGTTTTTTCCCTTGTGCGATGCCTGCGTCTCTCTATGCCAAAGAGGTACACCTGATTGTCTCAGATAATGATCCGTGGATTAGCCCAAAAGAGGCAGAAGCGATAGCCACACACTACCAGACAGCATTTACACTGGTTGCCAATGCCAAACATATCAACGCAGACTCAGGGTATGGGAAGTGGGCACTGATTGAATCCCTTGTAATGGAGAAAAAATGATTTTATCGATTGAAAGCTCTTGTGATGACAGCTCTATAGCCATTACCGACATCGCAACAAAAAAACTACTCTACCATAAAAAAATCTCTCAAGAGGCAGAGCACTCCTGCTATGGGGGTGTGGTACCCGAACTTGCGTCACGGCTTCACGCTGTGGCACTCCCTGAGATACTCAAAGAGACCAAACCCTACTTCTCTAAGCTCAAAGCCGTAGCCGTTACCAACCAACCAGGACTTGGGGTGACACTCTTAGAGGGGATTGCGATGGCAAAGACACTCGCTAGCCTTTTAAAGGTGCCTTTGATCCCTGTACACCACCTTAAGGGGCATATCTACTCACTCTTTATTGAGAAAGAGGCAACCCTTCCTCTGCTTGTGTTGCTCATCTCTGGAGGGCATACCCAAGTGATTCGTGTGGACGCTTTTGAGCGTATGGAGATTTTGGCAACCTCTATGGATGACTCCGTAGGAGAGAGCTTTGACAAGTGTGCCAAGATGATGGGCTTAGGCTACCCAGGTGGACCTCTCATAGAAGCCTTAGCCAAAGAGGGCGATGAGAACCGTTTTGATCTACCCGTACCGTTGCGTAATTCGCCCCTTATTGCCTTTTCTCTCTCTGGGTTAAAGAATGCTGTACGCCTGAAGGTTGAAGCGTGTGGAGGGGCAGAGGCGATGAGCCATCAAGATAGAGCCGACTTGGCAGCATCATTTCAAAAAGCTGTCAAACTTCACCTCCTTCAAAAAAGTAAGAAAATCTTTGCCAAAGAGTCCATTAAAGATTTTGCCATTGTGGGGGGAGCTTCAGCCAACCTCTACTTACGTAGTGCCTACGAGAAACTTTGTGGTGAGTTTGGAAAAACCCTACACGTTGCCCCGTTAACCTACTGTTCAGATAATGCCGCAATGATAGGACGTTACGCTTTAGATGCCTATGCCAAAGAGGCGTTTATTGACCCCCATACCATTGACCTTGTCAGTACCAAAAAACAGCAAGCTGGGATGTTACTTTAACACCCACGCTACCCCTTCTTAAGACTCTATGGCGTAAGACGAATAAATACCCCCTTTTCTAAGTAAAATTTAGCTAAAATAATTACTATTAAAATCCACAAAATGGAGTGCGTTATGGCAGAATATGGTGCGAGTAATATTAAAGTCCTTAAGGGGCTAGAAGCAGTAAGAAAAAGACCAGGAATGTATATTGGTGATACCTCAAGTAAGGGGCTTCACCACTTAGTCTACGAAGTAGTTGACAACTCTATCGATGAGGCGATGGCAGGGTATTGTGATACGATTAAAGTAACCCTTACAAAAGCAGGTTCAGCTATCATCGAAGATAACGGTCGTGGTATTCCTGTCACTGAGCACCCTACTGAAAAAATCTCTGCCGCAACTGTCGTACTTACTGTACTTCACGCTGGAGGGAAATTTGACAAAGACACCTACAAAGTCTCTGGTGGACTTCACGGGGTAGGTGTCTCTGTTGTAAATGCCCTCTCTAAAGATCTTCACCTTACGGTCTTTAAAGACAAAGAGATACATACCCAAAGTTTTAAAGCAGGTATTCCTGTCGCACCACTCGTCTCTGGAGAGAGAACCAACAAGCACGGAACCAAGATAGAGTTCTTCCCAGATGAGACCATCTTTACTGAGACAGTCACTTTCCAAAAAGAGATTTTGATGAAGCGTTTCAAAGAGCTTTGTTACCTTAACCCTAAAATCACTATTGACTTTAGAGATGAACGTGATGGTACCAAGGAGCTTTACCACTTTGAGGGAGGGATTAAGCAATTTGTTGAAGATATGAACACCAAAGAGCCCCTCTCTAGTGCCCAGTTCTTCCAAGGAAAAGCTGACGATATTGAGATAGATATTGCCTTAATGTACTGTAACGCAGACTCTGAGAAGTCACTCTCTTTTGTCAACAACATTAAAACAGCAGAAGGGGGAACCCACGAAGCTGGATTTAGGGCAGGACTTACGCGTGCTATGTCATCGTATATTGCTAAAAATGCTTCAGCCAAAGAGAAGGGTACCAAGATTACAGGTGATGACTGTAAAGAGGGGCTCATTGCCATTGTCTCAGTGCGTGTACCTGAGCCACAGTTTGAGGGGCAAACCAAAGGGAAATTGGGTTCATCTTATGTGCGTCCATTGGTACAAAAATTCTTTACAGAGAACTTCAATAAATACCTAGAAGAGAACCCCATTGAAGCCAAAGCAATTATGGCACAAGTACTCTTGGCCGCACGTGGTAGAGACGCAGCAAAACGTGCTAAAGATTTGGTTAAACGTAAAGACTCTATGAGTGTAGGAACCTTGCCTGGGAAGCTGGCTGACTGTCAAAGTAAAGACCCTGAACTCTCTGAGATCTACTTGGTGGAAGGGGACTCTGCTGGAGGTTCTGCAAAACAAGGACGTGATAGAGTCTTCCAAGCTATCTTGCCACTTAAAGGTAAGATTCTTAATGTTGAGAAAGCAAGACTTGAGAAAATCTTAAAATCTGATGAGATTAAAAATATGATTACAGCCCTTGGGTGTGGGATTGGTGAAGAGTTTAACGAAGAGAAGCTACGCTACCACAAAATCATCATTATGACCGATGCCGATGTTGATGGAAGCCACATTCAGACACTCTTAATGACATTCTTTTATAGATTCTTAAAACCTATCATTGAAAAAGGGTATCTATACCTTGCTCAACCACCACTTTACCGTTATAAAAAAGGGAAAAATGAAATCTATCTTAAAGATGAAAAATCGCTCAATGATTACCTCATTGAAAATGGAATCAATACCATAGAAAGTACAACCATGGGTCAAACTGACCTAGTAGAACTCTTTAAATTGGTAGCGTATTACAGAATGACACTTAAAGAGATTGAAAAACGTTTTGCACTTCCTGAAGTATTACGCTATATGATAGAAAACCCTGATGTGGTGGGTACCGATAACAAAGCCTTAGCAAAAACTATAGAAGCATTTATTGCAGAGCTAGGCTACAATATTTTAAATAAAACAATTACAGATGATGTAATTCATCTTTTTGTTCAAACTAAAGATGGTCTAGAAGAACTTATTGTTGATGATATTCTATTTAGCAATCCTCACTACAATGAAGCAATTCATATTCATCAAAAAATTCAAGAACATATCACCGATGAGTTTAAAGATCAAGATCTCTTGAAACTCTTTGAATTAGTTGAATCTAGTGCAAAAAAGGGTGCTTACATCCAACGTTATAAAGGTCTTGGTGAGATGAACCCTGAGCAACTTTGGGAAACAACAATGACTCCAGAAAATAGACGTTTACTCCAAGTAAAAATTGGAAATGATGAAGAAGCAGCAGATACATTTGTACTCTTTATGGGAGATGAAGTTGAACCAAGAAGAAATTACATCGAAAGCCATGCTAAAGATGTAAAACATTTGGATGTCTAATGCTTCAATCTGAACTTGAAGAGAGAGGCCGTAGGTTTACCCTTGCTCTTCGAGCAGGTATCCCTGTTATTATTCTTACCTCTCTTGTTTTTATCACCACTATTTATAATGAAAAAAGTTATATCTTTACACTAAAAGACAGTGTACTACTTGCTGCGCTAACATTCATTACCATCTACTTTATCTATTTTTTTATGAACCTTTCGGTTCAAGAGACACTGATAGATTCAACCACCCAAAGCTTCAATAAAAAAACATTTGTTAAAAAACTTGAACAGTCAAAACCAAAAACACTGGCATGTTTAAATATTGCCAATCTACAATCTCTCAATGAAAATTATAGCTCAGACCAAATTGATGATTTACTCTACAGTACCACGCGAAAATTAAATTTACTCTTCAAGCAACATGGTATACACAAAGTAGATATTGGTCGTATACGTGGTTCAGAATTCTTGATAGCTATTGATGAACATAACGATGATGTCAAAGAGATACTTACCTCTTTTATAAAAAAACATCAGCAAAGCAATGAAATGGAAATAGACTACAGACTTTCTGTCATTACCAATGCAAGCCATGACTTTCGAAAAAATATTTCACAATTACGTGATATACTCACAATACAAGCAACAAGTCATGAAACAACTGAAACTCTTCAAGATGCAAAAGAGCTATCAGAGATAGAAACCTCTGTTATTTCAGCACTAAAAAATAAGAATTTACTCTTATCTTTTCGTCCCGTCCTTAATGCAAATACAAACACTATAGATATTTATGAAATAGCAATCAAATTAAAATCATTACAACATGAAAATATTTTACCTCGTACATTTTTACCCATTGTGAACCGACTAGGTATGGGTAGAGAATATGATTTTACACTTATTAAACATGTCATAGACCTATTACCTCTTGTTGATAAATCTGTCTCTTTTACCTTTAACATTTCGCCCTTCTCGCTCCGAGATAAAACATTTCAAGAGAAAGTATTCGACTATATTAAAAAATCAAATATTGACCCTTCTCGCATCATTATACAGCTCTATGAACGTAAAACACATCATGATTTAAGTGGTTACCTTAAAACCCTTTCACTCTTTAGAGTACAAGGCTTTCAAATCTGTATAGATAATTTTGGATCTTCTAATGCCTCTATGGAGTATATTAAACATTTCAAATTTGATATGGTGCAATTTGATAGAGATTATGTCACCAATTTAGAAAATAAAACAACCTACGCTATGCTGCAGTCTTTGATTAAAATGTCTAAAGATCTAGAGGTAAAAACCATAGGAAAATGGGTAGATAATGACAGACAAAAAAAAGACTTAAAACATCTTGGCATAGATTATATGCAAGGGTTTGGCATTAGTAAGCCTATTACAGAAGAGATGCTTATACACAGATACAACTAAAGGAAAAAAATGAAATATGGACAAAAAGAGATACAAGAATTCAATATCAACAATAGTGAGAATTTTTGGCCAAATGAACACAAAAAGAACTATACAATCAACATTGAACTTCCAGAGTTTATGTGTCTATGCCCTCGTTCAGGATATCCTGATTTCGCCACAATAAAACTTTCCTATGTTCCTAATAAAAAAGTCATTGAACTTAAAGCGTTAAAACTTTATATCAACTCATTTATGACTAGACATATCTCTCATGAAAATTCTGCAAATGAAATCTATGATGCACTTTTTCAACAATTATCACCAAAGTCTATGAAACTTATTGCTAATTTCAACCCAAGAGGCAATGTACATACTATTATAGAGATTGATAGTACAAAGAATTAAATCAAATAATAAAAACTAAAAATATGTCAATATGCCATATTTTTAGTTCTATTTCCTAAAATCAACTATCATTCCTCTTTAGTACACAAGGAGTAGCATGATAGACTTTCACCAAGTAATGCAAAGAGTAAAATTAGTACTCTCTACAAAAATAAATAAAAATAAAATTTATGATAAAGATATTGCGATAGCATTACATATCAATCCACAAAATTACGCAGTCATTAAACGAAGAAGTAAAATTCCATTTGAAGCAATTGCTTATTTCTCAAAAAAGCATCACATCAATATGACCTGGCTTCTTTTTGGAGAAGCACCAAAGCACCTAAAACCTTAAATTAAATTTTTATAAATAGGAGATAAGAACTTGTCTCTTCATTTTTACCAAATCCTACAATTTCCATATTCCTATACTGGCTATTTACATCCATTTTAAGCTCATACATCATCGCTTCCATACCAAGTATCAAAAGTGGAGGGATTAACGCTCCAATTCTCATCTCTGTACTATTATCTCCCACTTTAAATAAAAGTTCCTTCGTATCATCATTCACTTTTTCCATACCCAATAATGCTTCCCCTGCATATCTTAATTTCGTACTATCTCTGGCATCCTCTTTAAGTAAACCTGCCTTAACAATGTAATGTTCTTGATTTTGAATTTGTTCACGTACATCTTCTATAAGATCTATAATAAATTTCATTTTCTTCCTTTAAATACTATTATAAAACAATCTCTATTGAGATAGAATAATATTTAGTAGTCTTAAAACAGTTAAGATATTTTTGTTTTGGATTCAGATTTGATTTTTTTGTAAAGAAGCTTAGGTAAGTGAGTAAGTGCATCCATCATTCAATGATGGATGCAAATCGAAGAGATATTAGCTATTTCTTTTTTCAATAATTTCTTTTGCAACATTTTGTGGCACTTCTTCATAGTGGTCAAACTCCATTGCATACGTTGCACGACCTTGAGTCATTGAACGTAAGTCAGTTGAATAACCAAACATTTCGGAAAGTGGAACAAATGCGTTTACAATTTTATTTCCAGCTCTGTCATCCATTCCAGAAACTTGTCCACGTCTCTTAGCAACATCACCAATAACATCACCCATGTAATCTTCAGGAACTTCCACTTCAACTTTCATCATTGGCTCAAGAATTACAGGTTTAGCTTGTTTACAACCTTCTCTGAATCCCATAGATCCAGCAAGTTTAAATGCCATCTCAGATGAATCAACATCATGGTAAGAACCATCATATACAGTTACTTTAACATCTTCAACAGGGTATCCAGCTTGAATACCTCTAGCCATAGCTTCTTGTACACCTTTGTTTACTGGTTGGATAAATTCTTTTGGAATAACCCCACCTTTAACTGCGTCCACAAACTCATAACCAAATCCTGGCTCTTGTGGCTCAATATGAAGGTAAACGTGACCAAATTGTCCACGACCACCTGATTGTTTAGCATACTTGTACTCTTTCTTAACCGCTTCTCTAATTGTTTCACGGTAAGAAACTTGTGGAGCACCAACTTCAGCTTCAACGTTAAATTCTCTTTTCATTCTATCTACAAGAATTTCAAGGTGAAGTTCACCCATTCCTGAAATAATAGTCTGACCAGATTCTTCATCTGTCGCAACACGGAAAGAAGGATCTTCTGCAGCCAGTTTACCAAGTGCAACACCCATTTTTTCTTGATCTGCTTTTGTTTTAGGTTCAACAGCAACAGAGATAACCGGATCTGGGAAATCCATTCTTTCAAGTACAACTTTATCAGAAGCATCACAAAGTGTATCACCTGTAGTTGTATTTTTAAGACCAACAACTGCACCAATTTCACCTGCATAAATTTCTGCAACTTCTTCACGTTTAATCGCGTGCATTTTCATGATACGTCCGATACGCTCTTTTTTATCTTTTGTTGAGTTATGCACGTAAGAACCTGACTCTAAAGAACCACGGTACACACGAATAAATGTCAGCTGTCCAACAAAAGGGTCAGTCATAATTTTAAATGCTAATGATGCAAATGCACCATCATCAGTTGAAGGGACAACTACTTCTTTATCTTCATCATCCATTTCTGTACCTTTAATTGCAGGTGCTTCAACTGGTGAAGGTAAGTAAGCAACAACAGCGTCAAGTAACGTTTGTACCCCTTTGTTTTTGAAAGCAGAACCAACAGTCATTGGAACTATATGCATACCAATAGTAGCAGCTTTAATTCCAGCAACAATTTCTTCTTCAGAAAGCTCTTCACCTTCCATGTATTTTTCCATAAGTTCTTCATTACCATCAACTTCTGAAATACTTTCAATAAGTTTTTCACGGTATTTATCAGATAATTCAATCATATCTTCTGGAATTTCTTCTACATGGTAGTTTGACCCCATAGCTGCATCTTGATCCCAAACAATTGCTTTCATTTTAACAAGATCAACAACACCTTGGAAATTTTCTTCAGCACCAATTGGTAATTGAATAGGAACAGGATTTCCTTTCAATCTTTCTACAATTTGTCTTTCAACTTCATAAAAATCAGAACCTGTTCTATCATATTTGTTTACAAATACAATTGATGGTACACCATAACGGTTTCTTTGTCTCCATACAGTTTCTGATTGTGGTTGAACCCCACCAACAGCACAAAATACAGATACAGCACCATCAAGTACTCTCATAGAACGTTCAACTTCAATAGTAAAGTCAACGTGTCCTGGAGTATCAATAATGTTAATTTGCTTGCCTGCCCACTCACATGTTGTTGCTGCAGAAGTAATTGTAATACCTCTTTCTTGCTCTTGTTCCATCCAGTCCATTGTTGCAGCACCATCATGTACTTCACCAATTTTATGCTCAACACCTGTATAGAAAAGAATTCTCTCTGTTGTTGTTGTTTTTCCTGCATCAATGTGTGCAGCAATACCAATATTTCTTACATCATTAAGTTTGTGCGTTCTTGCCATAACTTATTTCCTTACCATCTGTAGTGAGCAAATGCTTTATTCGCTTCTGCCATTTTGTAAGTATCTTCTTTCTTTTTGAAAGCAGCACCTTTATCTGTAGCAGCATCCATCAATTCATTTGACAAACGCTCCATCATTGTTCTTTCATTTCTTTTACGTGCAGCATCTACAATCCATCTAATACCCAAAGATTGTTGTCTTACAGGTCTTACTTCGATTGGTACTTGGTATGTTGCCCCACCTACTCTTCTAGATTTTACTTCCATTACAGGCTTAACATTATCCATTGCTTTGTTGAATACGTCAATCCCTTTTTCACCAGATTTTGATTCAATTCTCTCTAACGCTGCATACATAACTTTTTGTGCTGTACTTTTTTTACCATCTAGCATTACTGCATTGATGAATTTTGTTAATACTTTAGAACCATATACTGGATCTGGTAATACTGGTCTTACGGGAGCTTTTCTTCTTCTCATTGTATTCCTTCAATTATATAAATTTACTCAAAATATCTTATTTAATATTCTGTTTATTGCTTCTCAGTTTTCACTGATACTCAATGTTATTCAGCTCATACACTTTTTGTTTATTCATAAACAATCATTGTTTATGAGTTTTCTGCTGTCGAAAACTTAGTGTTTACTTTCTAAAAAATAATTATTTTTTAGGTTTTTTAGTACCGTATTTAGAACGTGCAACTGTTCTACCTGTAACACCTGACGCATCAAGTGCACCACGTACAATATGATATTTTACACCAGGTAAATCTTTAATTCTTCCCCCACGTACAAGTACAATAGAGTGTTCTTGAAGGTTATGACCTTCTCCACCGATGTATGAGATGACTTCAAATCCTGATGTTAATCTAACTTTTGCAACTTTTCTCAAAGCTGAGTTAGGTTTTTTTGGAGTTGTTGTATAAACTCTAGTACATACGCCTCTTCTTTGAGGACATTTTACGAGTGCAGGTGATTTTGATTTTTTCACTTGCTTTTGACGTTCTTTACGAATCAATTGGTTAATTGTAGGCAAATCGGTTCCTTTCTTTTGTTAGTTTGAATTGAATCTGGTTTTTACACCATATCTAAAAGCTCAAAAAGCACTTAAATAGGGTATATTTAGAAAAAAATGGAGGCATATTATAGCGAAAAATACTTGTTATTTACTTATGAAAGGGAGATATCAAAAGGGACGAGAGTTTCCTCCCTCCTTAAGATATTAATATATGAGAATTATTCAGTTGCAGTTAATTTAACATCATCTACGTCAATCATTCCTGTTCCAACTGGAATAAGACGACCAATAACAACATTTTCTTTAAGATCTTCAAGTTTATCAACCGTTCCTGCAATAGATGCAGAAGTTAATACCTTTGTAGTATCTTGGAATGAAGCAGCAGAAATAATTGAGTCAGCACCAACTGCTGAACGTGTAATACCCACTAGCATTGGTTCTGCAATAGCAGGTTCACCACCTAATTTAATCACCGATTCATTCTCTTCCTTAAATTTACGACGAGAAATAATATCTCCTGCAATAAATTTAGAATCTCCTGAATCCACAACCTTTACTTGTCTCATCATTTGAGAAGTAACAATTTCAATGTGTTTATCCGAAATATTAACCCCTTGACGACGATAAACCATTTGAACTTCAGAAACAATATATTCATAAAGTGCTTTTTCACCAAGTGCAGCTAAGATATCATGACTTGAGATGATTCCATCTGTCAATTTTTCACCTGCGTGTACATACTCACCCGTATTTACAAGTGCTACTTTATTCTTATCAACAAATTGTTCTGTTATCTGTCCATTGTCTCCAGAAACAATAAGTCTTTCCTTTCCACGTAATGGCTTACCAAAACTAACAACACCATCAATCTGTGCAATTAAAGCGATATCTTTTGGACGTCTTGCTTCAAAGAGTTCAGATACTCTTGGAAGACCCCCAGTAATATCTTGTGATTTAATTGCTGCTTTTGGTGTTTTTGCCAAAATATCTGCAATACTTACTGTATCTCCATTATTGACAAACAAACTCGATTTTGCATCTAATTGGTAACGAATAATTTCTCCACTCTCTGTTGCAAGAATAATTGCAGGTTTATATGCTGCTGGAATATATTCATTTAATTCAAGTCTAGTATCTCCCGTAACTTCATCAAATTGCTCAACAACAGTTACACCAGGAATAATATCTTCAAATTTAATCGTACCTTGTTGCTCCGCAATAATAGGCTCTGAATATGGATCCCATTCAGCAATAACAACTTGAGTAGATACTTCTGGAGCAGAAAGCACTTCACCTCTAGTTACAATTGCATCACTATCTACTTTGACTACAGAACCTCTTGAAATATAATGTCTTGCAGCTTCACGATTGTTCTCATCAACAATTACTGCAAAAAGACCTTTTTCATCTACTTTAGTACCTGCATTAAATTTATCTGTTGGTTCAAGATAATCCCCTTTTAACAAGAAGAATTTTACAGTACCTTTTGATTCTGCTTCTACTTCTTGTGTAACAGGTGCTCCATTTTCAACTTTTAATTCTGATGCAAATGGAATACGTGAAGGTACAGACCAACCTTCATTAATAACTTCAACAATAGAATCACCCTCTTCAACTTTTTCTCCATTTTGAAGTGGCAAGAAGAGTTTACCTTCAACTTTACCTGCTACCCCAGCAAGTTCATTTGATTTTGCTACATCAGATTTTCTGAGGTTGTATTTTACTTCATCATTATCTTTACTAATCACAGAAATGACAATTTCATCATGTGTTACAACAATAGATACAGTACCAGATGTTACAGCCTTAATTTTAGGTTCAACCAATAAAACCCCTGCATTTCTTCTATTTGCAACAATGAGGTTTGCATCTGTATTTTTATATACATTCAAATTGTAATATCGTACAAAGCCTTCTTTTGTTGCGATAACAGAACGTTCTTCTTTACCAGCAGTAGCAGTACCACCCGTGTGGAAAGTACGTAATGTCAGTTGAGTACCTGGTTCTCCAATAGATTGCGCAGCAATAACACCAACTGCTTCTCCACGTTTTACAATTTTATTATCTGCCATGTTCAATCCATAACACTTAGCACAAATACCTTTGCTTGCTTTACATGTTGAAGGAGCTCTCATTACAACAGAACGTACACCTGCATCCTGAACTCTTAATGATGTCTCTTCATCTATCATTGTTCCTTCAGATACAAGTACTTCCGACGTAATCGGGTCAATAATATCTTCAGCTAATACTCTTCCATAGATACGATCTGAAAGAGGTTCAATCATCTCATTACCAACAACAATATCTGAAACTTCTACACCTTCATGTGTTCCACAATCAGTCATAGCAACTTTTACATTCTGAGCAACATCAATAAGTTTTCTTGTTAAGTATCCCGCATTGGCTGTTTTTAGTGCTGTATCGGCAAGACCTTTTCTCGCACCGTGTGTTGAAATAAAGTATTCAAGTACATTTAGACCTTCACGGAAGTTTGATGTAATTGGTGTCTCAATAATTGACCCATCTGATTTAGCCATAAGCCCCCTCATACCAGAAAGCTGTCTAATTTGAGCAGCAGAACCTCTTGCCCCTGAATCAGCCATCATATGTACCGAGTTAAATCCATCTTTATCTTCTTTAATTAGTGACATCAAACCTGCTGCAATACCATTATTTGCATCTGTCCAAATATCAATAATTTTATTGTACCGCTCTTGATCAGTTAAAAGACCTGCACCAAATTGACGCTGAATCTCTTTTACTTCTGTTTTAGCTTCAACTACACGCTCAACTTTCATTTCAGGAATTTTAATATCATCAATAGAGATTGATACACCTACTTTAGTTGCATATTTGAAACCCATATCCTTAAGGTTATCAAGGAAACCAGCGGTCTGTGCGACACCACCTATTTTATAAATATAATCAACTAAAGTCCCAATATCTTTCTTTTTAAGCACCTTGTTCCAATATTTCTCAGGTACATAATCAGGAATAATTGATTTTAGTATCAACCTACCAGCTGTAGATTTTGCAATTTTCCCATCAATAACTGTTCGAATACGTGCATTAAGGTCAAGAGCATTTTGTTCGAACGCAATTTCAACTTCTTCTACATTTGCAAAAAGTTTATTTTCGCCTTTCACATCATTTTTTTCTAACGTTAGGTAATACAATCCTAAAATCATATCCTGTGACGGTACAGCAATCGCTTTACCTGATGCAGGAAGAAGAATGTTCATTGATGCAAGCATCAATACTTTTGCTTCAGCAATCGCTTCATCTGAGAGTGGTACATGTACCGCCATCTGGTCACCATCGAAGTCGGCATTAAATGCGGAACAGACCAATGGGTGAAGTTGAATTGCTTTCCCTTCAATCAAACGTGGGTGAAATGCTTGAATAGACAATTTGTGAAGTGTTGGTGCACGGTTCAAAAGAATAGGATAATTATCAACAACTTCTTCTAAACACTCCCATACTTCATTCTCTTGCTTCTCAATCATCTTTTTAGCTTGTTTGAGTGTTGTTGCATACCCTTTCTCTTCAAGTTTTGCCATTAGGTGTGGCTTAAAGAGTTCAATCGCCATCTTTTTAGGAAGCCCACACTGGTCCATACGTAAATCTGGTCCAACAACAATAACAGAACGTCCAGAGAAATCCACACGCTTACCAAGAAGGTTTTGACGGAAACGCCCTTGCTTACCTTTAATCACTTCAGAGAGTGATTTCAGTGGTCTTTTGTTCGCGCCTTTTACAGCATTCCCACGTCTTCCATTATCAAATAACGCATCTACGGCTTCTTGAAGCATACGTTTTTCATTTCTTACAATAATTTCTGGTGCATCTAGTTCCACTAGTCTTTTCAATCGTTGATTACGATTAATAACACGTCTATAGAGGTCATTTACATCTGAAACCGCAAACTTACCACCATCAAGACTTACAAGAGGTCTTAAATCAGGCGGAAGCACTGGAAGTTGTGTGAGCATCATCCACTCTGGTCTATTACCAGAATGTAAAAAGGCTTCAATTACTTTCAAACGTTTAACAATCGTTTTTCTTTTTGCTTCTGATTTTGTTGCTTGAATATCCAGTTTAAGTTGTGCAAACATGTCGACAAGGTCAAGATCTGCAAGAAGTTCTTGGATAATCTCACCTCCCATTCTTGCGTCAAGCCCAGTATCTCCAAAACGTTGTAGGATTTGTTGATATTGTTCTTCATTAAGAACATCATATTTCACAAGAGGATTTAACCCTTCGTTATCATAAGAAGCTTCGCCTGGAGTTTTAACTATATATGCTTCATAATATAATACACGTTCAAGATCCTTCATTTTTACACCGAGAAGTGTACCAATACGTGATGGTAATGACGAAACATACCAAATATGTGCAACAGGTGCAATAAGATCGATATGTCCCATACGGTTACGTCTTACTTTTGAAGTAGTTACTTCTACTCCACATTTTTCACAGACTACACCTTTATAACGCATCTTTTTATATTTTCCACAAAGACACTCATAATCTCTAATCGGTCCAAAGATTTTTGCACAAAAAAGCCCATCTCTTTCAGGCTTTAGTGTTCTATAATTAATTGTTTCAGGTTTTTTTACTTCACCAAAACTCCAAGAAAGTACTTTTTCTGGACTTGCAACTCTTAATTGTAATGCTGCTATATCCTTTGGTCTCTCTTCACTGTTAAGATCAATTGGTGTTAAATTCTCTAAAAACTTACTCATTTTCACCCTCCACTTCTTTTTTACTCTCATATAATTCAGTATCAAGCCCAAGTGCTTGAAGCTCTTTTGTCAATACAAACATTGTTTCTGGTACCCCTGATGCTGGTACAGATTCACCTTTTGTAATGGCTCGGTATGCTCTTGCTCTACCTTCAACATCATCTGATTTAATTGTAAGCATTTCTTTAAGAATATGTGATGCACCATAAGCTTCTAATGCCCATACTTCCATCTCCCCAAATCTTTGTCCACCAAAGAGAGCTTTACCCCCTACAGGTTGTTGTGTAACAAGTGAATATGGTCCAGTAGAACGTGCATGAACTTTTTCATCTACCAAGTGATGAAGTTTTAACATGTACATGTATCCAACGTTTACACGTTCAATCATTTTCTCCCCTGTTTTACCATCAAACAATACCATTTTACCATCTGAATCAATTTTAGCTAATTCAAATAATTTATCAAATTCAGCTTGATTTGCTCCTTCAAATACAGGTGCTGCAAATTTAACACCCGTTGACCAATCTCTACCATATTTTAGTAACTCTTCATCAGACATATTTTCTAAAAGTTCTTTTGCATTCATAAGTTTTGCAACATCTGCAATCTCAATCATTTTTTCTCTAAGCTCTTTTACGAAATCACCTTGTTTTTCTGCGAACATTACTTCTATTTGTTCTCCTAATCTCTTACCTACAAGACCAAGGTGTACTTCAAGAATTTGTCCTATATTCATACGTGATGGCACCCCTAATGGGTTAAGAATAATTTCTACAGGTCTTCCATCTTCCATATATGGCATGTCTATTTCTGGAACAATATTAGAAACAATACCTTTGTTCCCATGACGTCCAGCCATTTTATCCCCTACTTTTAACTTACGTTTTGTAGCAATATAAATTTTCACTAATTTAGTGACACCAGAAGGAAGGATATCATCTTTCTCAAGTACCATTAATTTCTCTTCATGCTCATTTTTTAATCTTTTTTTCTGCTTTAAGAAATAGTTCTTCAATGATTCATATTCTTTTTGTACTTGCGCACTATAAGACTGAACTACTCCACCCAATGCAAATCTATTGACTTCTTTAATTACTGATTCTGGAATCTTATTGCCAGCTTTATATTCTGTCTCCTCAATCACCACATTTTGGGCAAGATCTTCATTTGCTAAAAAATTTGCAATACGTAAAATAGACTCTCTATCAATCATAAGAAGCTGATCATGATGATCGCCATCTAAAATAGCTTTTTCTTCTTCGTATGCTTGAATGGCTCGGGCATCCTTCTCGTAACCTTTTTTAGTAAATACTTTAATGTCTACGACAACACCTTCCATAGATGCAGGACAATAAAGTGATTTATTAACAACATGTCCAGCTTTTTCACCAAAAATAGCTCTTAATAAACGCTCTTCAGGAGTAGGTTTAATTTCACCTTTTGGTGAAACCTTACCAACTAAAATCATACCTGGTTTTACATATGTACCAATTTCAACAATTCCAGATTCATCTAAATGTAACAATTCATCTTCACGAATATTTGGAATATCACGTGTAATTTCTTCAGTACCATGCTTAAGTTCTCTTGCTTCAACTTCTTTTTCATAGGTATGCACAGAAGTAAATGTGTCTTCTATCAATATTTTTTCTGAAATAATAATTGCATCTTCATAGTTGTAACCATACCATGGCATAAATGCAACCATAATATTTTTACCAATTGCTAACTCACCTTGATCCATATTAGCACCATCAGCAATCACTTGTTTTGCTTTTATTTTATCTCCAAGTTTAACAATAGGTGTTTGTGTAAAGGTTGTATTTTGATTTGTTCTCATATTCTTTTCTAATGGATAATGGTCAATAAATACACCTGTTTCATCTTCACCCATTATATAAATATTTTTACCATCTACTTTTTCAACAGTACCTGATCTTTCTGCTTTTACACATTCCCAAGCATCACGTGAAACAATTGCTTCCATACCTGTTCCAACCACTGGTGCATCAGTTTTTAGTAAAGGTACAGCCTGACGTTGCATGTTTGATCCCATTAATGCACGGTTAGCATCATCATGTTCTAAGAAAGGAATAAGTGCTGCTGCTGAACCAGAAATCATCAATGGAGAGATATCAATCAAATCAACACGCTTTGCATCATTGAGTTCTATATTACCATTAAGTCTAGTTTCAATTAAATCTTCAACAATACGTCCATCTTCACTTACCTCAGTTGATGCAGGTGCAATACATTTATCTTCTTCTTGTGTTGCAGTAATATAAACAATTTCATCTGTAACTTGACAATCTTTCACCACCTTATAAGGAGCTTCAATAAATCCATGTTCATTTACTTTTGAATATGTAGCAAGTGTATTGATGAGTCCAATATTCTGTCCTTCTGGTGTTTCAATAGGACAAATACGACCATAATGAGTTGGATGTACATCTCTTACTTCAAATCCAGCTCTTTCTTTTACAAGACCACCTTCACCAAGCGCAGAAAGTCTTCTTTTATGTGTTACTTCTGAAAGAGGATTTGTTTGATCCATAAATTGAGAAAGTTGTCCTGATGAGAAAAATTCTAAAATAGTATTTGTAATCATTTTAGAGTTGACTAAATCATGTGGCATAAGTTCATCTAATGCACCTGATACTGTTGTCATTTTATCTCTAATAGCTTTTTGCATTTTAACAAGACCATTATGAAGTTCATTCCCTAAAAGCTCTCCAATTGCTCTAATTCTTCTATTTCCTAAATGATCTCTATCATCGATATGTCCCTTACCATTCTTAACTTTGATAAGATATTTAACAACATTTATAAGGTCTTCTGCAGTTAGTACCGTTGCATATTCAGGAATATCAAGTCCTAATTTATGGTTCATTTTCATACGACCAACTTTAGTTAAGTCATATCTTTCTGGATCAAAAAAGAGTTGTCTTAAAAATGCTTTAGCCGCTTCTGGAGTCACAGGTTCACCAGGTCTCATGACTTTATATATACGAATAGCTGATAGTACATTTTCATCATCTATTTCTTCTGTTTGCTTTAATAATCTTAAAGATTCATTGTCGGCAATAAAAGCATTGATAATTGATTGGTCTGCACCCTCCTCTAAATCATTAATAATATCAATAGTTTCTATGCCCTGCTCGATCATTTTTTTCAGCTTAATTTCATCCAATGGAGAAACCACATCAAACAATACTTCACCACTCTCTTGGTCAATAACAGGTTTAGCTAAATATCTTTCCATTAAAACATCTAATGGATATTCAATCCATTCTAATCCATCATCAATAAGTTTTTGTGCTTTTTTCTTAGTTAATCTTTTCCCTGCATTTACAATAGTAACACCATCAATGTCTTTTACATCATAATCAGCTCTTCCTGAAAAATCATTTACATCAAATTTAGTTAAAAATCTATTGTTCTTAATAGTTATTTCTTTTGTAGAATAAAATAATTTTACAATGTCATCTTTTGAATAGTCCAATGCTCTAAAAAGAATGGTGACAGGTATTTTACGTCTTTTATTAATTCTTGCATAGAGAATATCTTTAGAATCATATTCAAAATATAACCATGAACCACGGTCTGGAATAATTTGAGCAGAGTAAAGCATACCTGCACCAACGGTTGTCCCCTCTTCCTCTTTAAAGATTACACCTGGAGATCTATGTAATTGATTAACAATTACTCTTTCTACTCCATTAACTACAAATGACGTTCTATCAGTCATAAGTGGAATATCACGAACAAATACTGCTTGTTCTTTAATTTCTTTAGGATCTAATTTTTCACCAGTTTTTTCATCCCTGTTCCAAATAGTTAAAGAGATATTCATTTTTAATGATACCGAATATGTTAGACCTCTCTCCATACACTCACGCACAGTATATTTTGGCTTCACAATTTCTGAGTTTTTATAACTTAGCGTTACTCTATTTTGTTGATCATGAATAGGAAAGGCCGATCTAAAAACTCTTTCTAGTGTTGAGTTTTTTCTATCTTTCTCTCCTAACATTAAAAAGTTTTCATAACTTTTTTGTTGAAGCTGAAGTAAGTTTGGAATTTCTATTTCTCTTGGCGTTTTTGAAAAGTCAACACGAAGTCTGTTACCAGAATGCAAAGAATTTAGCATGTTTGTCCTTATGATGATGTAGTATGATGTAATTACTGTATGTTAATTAATATCGTTTTTTAGAGGCTAACCTAAATTTTAGATACACAAAGAAACTATTAGAGGAGGGTATGAAAATGTCTCCGAATAGCTTTTAACTATACCTAGCAGTTAGATTAGGCATATAGCCCAATCTAATAAAAAAGTTAATAAACTTATTTAAGCTCACATTTCGCGCCAGCTTCTTCAATTTGTTTTTGAAATTCTTCTGCTTCTTCTTTAGAAACAGCTTCTTTAAGTACTGTTGGAGTTTCTTCTACCGCCGCTTTTGCTTCTTTTAGTCCAAGACCAGTAATTGCTCTTACAACTTTAATTGCATTAATCTTCTTAGCACCTGCATCTGTAAGAACAACATCAAATTCAGTTTGTTCTTCAGCCGCTTCAGCACCTGCAGCTGGACCGCCAGCTACTACTGTAGCTTGTGCAGATACACCAAAGTGTTCTTCAAATTCTTTTACAAGCTCAGAAAGCTCAAGTACTGACATGTTTGAGATAAACTCTAATACATCTTCTTTAGTTGTTGCCATAATATATTCCTTAAAATAACATTTATTAAAACGTTTTACGTTTTAGATAATAAAAAGAGCCTTTGTAGCTCTCACCACACTATGCCTCTTCTTCTAATTTTTTAGAAAGTGCATCCATACCAATAGTGAAGTTTTGTACTGGCGCATTCCATACATTAAGAAGCATACCAATAAGCACATCTCTTGAAGGAAGTTTAGCCATTGCATTAATCGTTTCCATACTTGCCACTTCACCCTGGATCAAACCAGTTTTGATTGAAAAACTATCTTTAAAATCAGTCGCTGCTTTATCAGCAATTTTACAAGGTATAACTTGTGCATCGCCCCAAATTACAAGGTTAGTATCTGTAAATTCAATATCTTCACACCCTGCATTTTTCAATGCAATACGCGCAAGTTTATTTTTTACAACTTGTACATTAGTATCTTCATCTTTCGCAAGATTTCTTACGATTTCAAGATTTTCAACTGTCATACCCTTATAATCACAAACAATAATAGCTCCTGCATCTTTAAATGCGGTTGTCATTTCTGCAACTAATTCTTCTTTTCTAGTTCTTGTCATATATATTCTCCTTCCGATCTCTAAAAGGGTATAGATAAATTCTATACATTTACTTTTTCAAATAAATTAATTAAGCTTTCGCCCCTTTTATCTTAAATCTAAGATTATGAGTAACTAATAATTACTCTCAAAGAAAAACTCAAAAAGTTTTTCTTTGAGAACAACTAAGAAGAAGGCAGTTGCCTTCTTCTAATTATTTAATATCCATTAACTCTGAAGTTTCAAGTGTAATTGAAGGACTCATTGTAAGTGAAATAGCACCATTTAAAATGTATCTACCTTTTGCAGATGCTGGTTTAGCTCTATTAATTGTTTCTAAAAGTGTGATAAAGTTTTCTTTAATTGCTTCTTCAGAAAAAGAAATCTTTCCAATACCGGCATGGATATTTCCTTTTTTATCAACTCTAAAGTTTACTTGTCCACCTTTAGCATTTTTAACTGCTTTAGTCACATCCATAGTAACTGTACCTGTCTTAGGATTTGGCATAAGTCCTTTTGGTCCAAGAATTCTTGCAACTTTTCCAAGGACACCCATCATATCAGGAGTAGAGATTACGATATCAAAGTCAATTTTACCTGCTTGAATATCTTCAATAAGATCTGCTGCACCTACTAAATCCGCACCAGCTGCTTTAGCTTCGTCAGCTTTAGCATCTTTTGCGAATACTGCAACTCTTACTGTTTTACCAGTTCCATTAGGAAGAACAACTGATCCTCTAATCATCTGATCTGCATGTCTTGGATCTACATTTAAATTCAGTGCTACTTCAACTGTCTCATCAAATTTTGCAGACTTCAACTCTTTAAGTGTTTTCATAGCTTCATCAACACTATACTCTTTTGTTACATCAACTTTTTTAAGTAATGCTTCTCTTCTTTTACTTATTTTTTTTGCCATTTTCTTCTCCGCTTATATGCTCCCACATTTTTTCAATCATGTGGTTAAGATTAATTCAACTATACTAACTAGTGTGTTACTAGTCTACGATTTCAACACCCATCGATCTACAAGAACCAGCTAAAATATTAGCTGCCATTTCTCTATCATTTGTATTAAGATCAGCAATTTTCTGATCAATAATTTCTTCAAGCTTAGCTTTAGTAATAGATCCAACTTTTGTAGTGATAGGATTATCAGTACCTTTTTTAAGGCCTGCTGCCTTTAAAATTAAATCTGACGCAGGTGGCTGTTTTGTTTCAAATGTAAAACTTCTGTCTGCATAAACTGTAACAACTACAGGAATTTTAAAGCCCATTTTATCTTTTGTTTTTTCATTAAAAGCTTTACAAAACTCCATAATATTAACACCACGTTGTCCAAGCGCAGGACCTACTGGTGGTGATGGGTTTGCTGAACCTGCGGGGATCATCATTTTAAACTTTTCAGTAATTTTTTTTGCCATCTGTTCTTCCTTTGAGATTAATTAAATAGTTATCTCTTTATTTTAAGTCTTAAGATAAAAGACTAGGCATTTGCCTAAATTAAATAATCTTTTCTACTTGTGTATAAAGAATTTCAACTGGAGTGTTTCTACCAAAAATTGAAACGTTCAATTTTAGTTTTCCATGATCTAAATCATACTCTTCAACCATACCAGTGAAGTTTGAAAATGGTCCATCAATAATACGTACCATTTCACCTGTTTCAAAATCAACTTTTGGTCGTGGTGCAGATTTCTGCTCCATTTTATCCAAAATAACTTTGATATCTGATTCAGTTAAAGCTGTTGGCGTCTTTTGTTCACCGATAAATCTAGATACTCTTGGTAAAGATTGAATCTTGTGCCATAAGTCAGTATCCAGGTCTATATGTGCAAAAGCATACCCTGAATAAAGTGTTCTTTCTGTAATCTTTTTCTCACCATTTTTCACTTCAATTACTTCTTCTGTAGGAACAACAATACGTTCAACTTTTTCTTCAATACCATGATCGCTTATAAGTTGTTCAATTGCTCTTTTTACAGATTGCTCTGAACCAGAATATGTTTGAATTGCATACCATTGAAAAGCCATTATTTATCCTATAAAACTGATGAAACTATGGATGACATAAAAAGGTCAACCAATGCTAAAAATATTGATATTACAGCTACGACTAAAATAACTGCTAAAAAAGCTTGTCTTACTTGTATTTTTGTTGGAAATATTACTTTATGAATTTCCGCTTTCGCGTTTGCAATAAATGTTGAAATTTTTCCCATTTTTATTACCTTTTTTTGTGGCAGGCCAAGAGGGACTCGAACCCACGGCACCTGGTTTTGGAGACCAGTGCTCTACCAACTGAGCTATTGGCCTAAATTAACATCTAAAAAATTAGATGTTAAAAAAGTACTATTACAGTTTCATTTCTTTATGTAAAGTATGTGATTTACACCACTTACAATATTTCTTAAGAGCTAATTTCTCTGTAGTAGTTTTTTTATTTTTAGTTGTGTGATAATTACGTCTTGTACATTTCTCACATCCTAAATGAACTGTTTCTCTCATTGTTATCTCCTATGATAAGTTTGTAAGAAGGACAACCTTCTTACAAGTGTTTGTCTTAAGCAATAATCTTAGAAACAACACCAGCACCAACTGTTCTACCACCTTCACGGATAGCAAACTTTGTACCTTGATCCATTGCAACAGGAGCAATTAGTTCAACATTAACTTTTACATTGTCCCCTGGCATAACCATTTCTGTACCTTCTTGAAGTTGAACTGAACCAGTTACATCTGTTGTACGTACATAAAATTGAGGTCTATAATTATTAAAGAATGGAGTATGTCTACCACCTTCTTCTTTAGTTAGAACATAAATTTCTGCTTCAAATTTAGTATGTGGGTTAATTGAACCTGGTTTACAAAGAACCATACCTCTTTGTACTGCATCTTTATCAATACCACGGATAAGAACACCACAGTTATCTCCTGCAATTCCACAATCCATCTCTTTACGGAACATTTCAACACCAGTTACTGTTGTTTTTTGTGTATCTTTTAATCCAACAATTTCTACTTCATCACCTACACATACTTGACCTTGGTCTACTTTACCAGTTACTACTGTACCACGACCTTGGATAGTAAAGATATCTTCAATTGCCATAAGGAAATCTTTTTCTGTTTCTCTTTTTGGCTCAGGAATATATGCATCAACTTCATCCATAAGTTTATAAATTTTTTCCGACCATTCACCAGCAGTACCAGCTTTAGCTTCTTCTAGTGCTTGGAAAGCAGAACCAGCAACGATTGGTGTATCATCACCTGGGAAATCATATTCAGAAAGAAGTTCTCTTACTTCCATCTCTACCAATTCCAACATTTCTTCTTTATCTTCATCGTCAAGCTGATCCTCTTTATTTAGGAAAATAACAATGTAAGGCACACCTACTTGTTTAGAAAGCAGAATATGCTCTCTAGTTTGAGCCATTGGTCCATCAGTTGAAGCAATAACGAGAATTGCACCATCCATTTGTGCAGCACCAGTAATCATGTTCTTAACATAATCTGCGTGACCTGGACAATCTACGTGAGCATAGTGTCTTGTTTCTGTTTCATACTCAACGTGAGAAGTAGCAATTGTAATTCCTCTTTCTCTCTCTTCTGGAGCATTATCAATTTGATCATAATCCATTGTTGCTTGACCATTTTTTAGGCCTAAGCACATTGTGATTGCAGCTGTTAATGTAGTTTTTCCGTGGTCAACGTGACCGATTGTACCGATGTTTACGTGCGGTTTCGTACGTTCAAATTTTTCTTTAGCCATGCTTTTCTCCTAGCGTAAATGTTTATAAAGGCAGTATTATACCTAAATCTTCTTAAGTCAATATTAACCTATATGGACAGGAGTATAGTAGAACTACTACACACTTGTCCATACTTGGTTTGTTTTATATGGAGCCCATAGTGAGACTTGAACTCACGACCTCTTCCTTACCAAGGAAGTGCTCTACCCCTGAGCCATATGGGCATTTAATCTATATATTTAAATTTATAAGTGTTTGTTGATTGTTTAGATAATGTGAAGTAGTGTAAATATTATATTCACATCAGCTCCCAGATTAATTACCAATATGGAGCGGGCGAAGGGATTCGAACCCTCGACAGCCTGCTTGGAAGGCAGGAACTCTAGCCACTGAGCTACGCCCGCATATGGTACATGGTGGTGAGTGAAGGATTCGAACCTTCGAAGACGTAGTCAGCGGATTTACAATCCGCCCTCGTTGGCCACTTGAGTAACTCACCATTATGTAATCATTTATTATGATTTTCTGGTCAAACACTGATAAAATTCATGGAGCTGGTGAAGGGACTCGAACCCCCGACCTGCTGATTACAAATCAGCTGCTCTAGCCAGCTGAGCTACACCAGCACCATCATTAAAAGCTGTTATACTTTAAATGGACGAGAATTATAGACAAAAAAGAAATTAATGTCAAGGGTTTTTAGCAAAAAGATTAAAATTTCCTCTTTTTAATTAATTTTCTATAAAATACTGTAATAAATTTAGAGGATTACCATGAAAATATTATTTTCACCAAGTGAAACAAAACAGACAGGAGGAGAAAATCCTTTTGATTTATCTACTCTTTTTTTAAATCAGTTATATCCTTATCGTAATAGACTTTTATATCAATACCATGATATTATTAAATCAAGATCTAAAACTTCACTTTCTAAACTTTTTGGTATCAAAAAAGATAAGGATATTAATAACTACCTACTTGATATACAACATTCTGTATCACTTAAAGCTATTAAAAGATATACTGGCGTGGCATTCAATTATTTAGATTATTCTACACTCTCTTCTTCTGAACAATTGTACATTGATAGAAATGTAATTATTTTTTCTAATCTATTTGGTCCTATATTAGCCTCCGACTTAATTCCTTTCTATAAACTGAAACAAGGTATGGATATAAATGGATATAAACCAGAAAAAATTTATCAAGAGCATAGCTCCTTAATTTTAGATAGCTTTTTACATACTGAAGAAATTCTTGATTTGCGTGCTGGATTTTATGATAAATTTTATAAGCCTTCTCAAAAATATACAACATTAAAATTCATAAAAAATGGAAAAGTTATAAGTCATTGGGTAAAAGCATATAGAGGTATTATATTAAGAAAGTTAGCAAAAGAAAATATAAAAAGTATTCAGGATTTAATAAAATTACCTTTGCAAAATTTAGAAATCGTTGAGATACAAATCAAGAAAAATAAAACAGAAATTATTTACAAGATATTCGAATAACTAGCTAATATTATTTATTTAAGTTATGGGCTACTCTCAAATAGCCCTAGACTTTTACTCTTCCATTTCTATTTTAGGGATAACTATTGCTATTAGTATTATCATAATACCAAAGATAAATACTGATAAGGATTCATTCTCGGGAAAAAACTCCTGTAAAACTAACTTTCCACTACTCTCCCCCATAAGAGGCTTAAAGATATCATCATAATATAGTGTAAATACCAAACCACCTATTAAGCCACCTATAGCACCTACAAGGACATCTATCCGCCCTTCAGCTATTGATACAGGACCGGTGCCAGGACATTTTCCTAAAATAGCCATAGAAACACCAAAAAGAGTTCCACCAATAACTAGACCTTGCCATAAAATAGGTTTAATATGATAAGAAGCTCCGCCAGATTTAACCATAAAATAAAGACTTATACTTGTTAACCCCACAGTTAAAAAAAGCATTTTAGGTACTATTGTATCTTTTAACATCGCAAATCCTGCTATCTTTTCAAATTTATCAACACGAGTATATTGTATAATTCCTCCAAAAATAATACCAATTAGAAAAACCAATACAAGAGAACCATGTTCTTGATGGATAACATTTTCAAACATAAGAAGTATACGAGTCATACTATAATCTGTGCTTTCAATTATATTCATCTTATCTATCCTCATTAATATTATAAAATACTCTTCCTGTAAGGACAAGTACAATCATAACAACTCCACCAAATATTATTGCTGATATTGCCAGTTGACTCATTCCTGACATAAAGTGTCCGGAGGTACATCCACCTGCAAGTCTTGCACCTATAATCATAAAAAACCCAGAGAAAAAACTCCAAAGAAGTCTAGATAAAATAGAATTATTTTTATACCTTCTCCAACCACTAGGTATGAAAGAAATTTTAAAACTCTTAGTAATAAATACAGAAGTTATAAATCCACCTACTAAAACACCTAACAGCATTACACCTTCCCAAGCACCTGAATCTTTTATCTGTTCCAAATATGTATATTCTTTAACATCTAAATTAAAAATAATTCCTGCTATATAAGGAACATAAGTTGAAGCTCCTATTGGTCTATTAGCACCATATATTGAAAAAGTCATAAGAAGTAATCCCGTCATAAGAATTCCTCCCATCCACCATGATAATTTATTCATTGTTGTTCCTGTAATTTTTTTATAATTATAACAAATATAACAAAGAATTAATTTATAAATAATATTTAATTGTTTTATGAAGTTTTTCACTTTAATTGATGGAACTAAAGACTCTCTATATTACCAACAACTTTTCCCACAATCTTAATTTCATCAGGATGTATTGACTGTGGTGGATAGATATGATTATCAGAAATAAGTTCTATCATTCCATCAGCTCTTTTTTGAATACGTTTAATAAATAATCCACCTGTTGTAGCAGCTATATAAATACCATTTTTATTAATATCAACTTGTTCTCTATCCACAAAAACAATACTCCCATCCTGCAGTGTAGGTTCCATAGATTCACCATCAACAGATATTGCTTCTAATTCTTTATTCCCGTGTCCTACAATATTATTCATAATTCGAGCATCAACACTAATGATTTCATATTTATCATCAAAAACTTCTGCACCTCCACCAGCACTTGCTCTGATATCTGAAAAATATCGTATTTGAAAAAACTTTTCTGTTTCTTCCTTTAACATATCAACAGCTTGATCAAAAAAGAGCCAATTTACAGATATCTTTTTTACAGCACAAAATTCTAGTATCTCTTTATAGGGAATTGAATTTCTTTTTTTCATGGATGCAAATGTACCTTGAGGAATATTAAGGGCTTCAGCAACATGCTTATCAAACACCTTTGTATTCAAAACACTTTCAGAAAGAACATCTTTTAATTTATCCACAATATCATTTAAATATATCATTTCTTACCTTTAAATATATACTTTATATAACTATACACTCATTTTACTTAAAATATGTCAATTTGCAATTTTTTTAAAAAAATATAAACCAACAATATATAATATGACATATTAAAATAAAAAGGATTAAGAATGGTATATTCAAAAAATAAAGAGTTATTAAGTTATGCAATTAAAATGGGTTATAAAACTGCTGCAGAATTTGCACTGTTTTTAAGAGCAAGAGAATCTATTCTTGCTCTTTAAGTAGCTAATCTAACAGAATTATATTTACAACATCACCAATTGACTTAGAACTTTCATCTTCGCTTGTAACTAAAAGTGCAATATTTCCTAACATATTAGTAAGTATTGCGGATGTTCCTACTTTTTTATCGTTAAAATCTACATAGTACTCACCATATATTAATGAAACATTACAAGCAGTAAATTCTGTCTTTTTTGACTTTTTCAAAAAAGGCTCTTTAAGTTTTGCCTTAATCATCTTTAAAGTAAAAGTTCCACTCTGAAATTTATTGATTAATGGGAGAAGATATAGTAGTGCTGTTATTGTTGAAGAATAAGCAAAACCTGGTAAACCTATAATAAATTTATTTTCCTTACGAGCAAGCATTATATGTTGACCTGGCTTTATTCGGACACCCTTAAAAATTACATCACAACCTAATTCACAGATTACATCTTTTACAAAATCAAAATCACCAACACTAACACCTCCTGTTGTGACAACAATATCCGCAGTTATCAATGCATTAGTTATGGCAGTAGTTATGCTAAGTTTATCATCCTTAATACATCCTAGCTGTAAAGGTTTTCCATTATACTTTTTAACTATTGCCTCTAAAATATAATTATTTGATGATCTGATTTGTGCATAGTTTGTCTGTTCTTCACCTAATTCTAATAATTCTGATCCTGTAGATAGAATAGCAACTACTGGTTTTTCATATACTTTAATACTTGATATATTTAAGCTAGCCAAAACACCAATTTGAGGGAAATCAATCTTAGTACCTTTTGCTATTAATAATTGACCTTTTGAATAATTTTCACCTACCTCTCGAACTGAAAATCCTTGGGGGACTTCCTCTTTAATTATAATTTCATTACCTTCAACTTCAACATATTCAAGAGGAATAAGTGTATCAGCGCCATGGGGCATTAATGAACCCGTAAAAGTTTTTATGCACGTCCCCCCAATAACTTCATCCTCCAGAATAGCTCCTGCAGGATTAATACTTGAAACTTTTAATCGATTAAGCATCATATCCTCATGGATAATAGCATACCCATCCATAGCAGAAGTTGGTAATTCTGGTGAATTTTCATTTGCAATTATATCTTCTGCTAAAATATAATTTTGTGCATCAAGTAAAGCTAATGATTTGATTTTTTTATTATTTATTTCAATATTATTTATTTTTTTAATTGATTCATTATAATGTATCATGCTAATAGTCCCGAACCTTTCATTCTAGTGCTTCTATCGGCTGCATAATTACGCTTACCTTTAACTATATCGTATTTCCAAATTGGAGCATTAGCTTTAAAGTCTTCTACAAATTCATCTATCAATTCAAGTGCTACTCTTCGTTTAGGTGAGAATACAGCAGAAATATATGATGACGTATGTATAGGTACATCACCTTTTGAATGTGCCATTTTTACAATAGCACCTAAATCTTCTGCTTTTTGTTGCCATTTATCAAACCAAGCTTGTAATACAGGTTCATATATATCAAAACTTAGTGCTTCTATTCCCTCTTCATCTCGTATCGTCCCAATGAAAGGAATATATGCTCCATAGTTTGATGATACCTCTTCATTTAGCCATCTTTCAAAAATTTCTTTTACATTAAGTGGACCGTCATAGAGTTCCATACATTATCCTCCACATACTGGAGGTAAAATTGATACTCTATCTCCATCTTTCAATAACACAAAAAGATCATTAACCATCATGTCATTTACAGCAACAGCGCATTTCTCTAACCAAGGATTTAAACTGGTATCCTCTTTTAACTTTATCGATACCTCTGCTAAATTCTTTGCTTCCATCTCAATAGATGCTTTACCTATCGGTCCCAAAAATTCTATTGTTATCATAAAATAATCCTTTACGCGATTATAATTCTTGTTTGGTATAATTACGCTTAATCAACTATAAGGTAGTACGATGTTATTTGGATCTATATCATATTTAAATCTTTTACCATTCCAAATTTTTTTAAAACGCTATATCACAAACAATGCAGCTAGTATGTCATATTCTCGTTATCAAGCTGTTCCCTCTAGTATTAATAAGGCCCTACAACGTAGAAATATTCATGCCGGATTTATTTCCTCAATTGAATCTAATAAATATAAATGCACAAACATCGGTATCATTGCAAATAAAAAAGTTTATTCTGTTTTACTTCTACCCGGAGAAAATAAGAAGGATCCTGCTTCAGCCACATCAAATAAACTTGTTAAAGTTCTTAATTTATCTGGCAAAGTTCTAATAGGGGATGCTGCATTAAAATACTATTTAGAAGGTGGTGAAGGTATTGATTTAGCCCAAGAATGGTATAAACAAACCAGTCTACCTTTCGTTTTTGGACGTTTATGTTTTAATAAATATGAAAAAGAAATCAAAAAGTTATCTAAATTATTTATAAAAAACCATACTAAAATTCCACAATATATTTTAAAGAGAGAAGCAAAAAAAAGAGGTATTTCAACTAAAGATCTTAGTTGGTACCTTGATCATATTTACTATAATATGGATTGGAAAGCAAAAAAATCTTTACATCTTTTTTTAAAAAAGTCAAAGGATACAAAATAGGAAAGTAAAGAGAAAGAATTATATTGATAAAGTTTTAAATAAAAAGTAAGATTATTGAAGAGTAAAAAGGAAAGGGAGTTAAAACTCAAAGTGGCAGCGACCTACATTTCCACAAGCGTAGCCTGCAGTATTATCGGCGATGGGAGGCTTGACTTCCAGGTTCGGAATGGAGCTGGGTATGACCCTCCC
>Ga0256843_1000363_pt1 | contig 39037 bp, 33 predicted proteins | sample AlvinellametaG_FD_191572 | JGI IMG/M metagenome (GOLD analysis project Ga0256843, IMG submission 191572) | Pompeii worm associated microbial communities from hydrothermal vent at the East Pacific Rise, Pacific Ocean - Alvinella | ecosystem: Host-associated > Annelida > Integument > Unclassified ...
TTGTAGTGCTTAAACCTGTCTCTAAAGCTGCCTCTTTTGAGACAACACCAAGAGGAGTTCCAACCTCTAAAACAGGAACAAAAATATCATCTTTAAGACCAATTTCTCTAGCCATTTGGGGTGACCAGAGACGCTCTTTGAGTGAAAAAATCCCTGTGGTTCCTGCATTGCTAGGGTCTGTAGCGATAATTCCTGAGAGTTTTGCTAAAATCCAATCTCCTATCATAGAGATGGCAGCAACTCTCTCATAAATGTCAGCTCTATTGTTTTTCAGCCATAAAAGACGAGGAAGTGCTCCAAGGGCAAAGGTTTGACCAGAGAGAGCATAAAACTTCTGCTCTAAAGAGGGGTGCTTCTCTTGTAGGAACTTTACCTCCGCACTCGCTCTTGCATCGACATTGGCAACACCCCAAATCTCTTTTCCCTCTTTGTCATACAGAACAATACCTTCACGCATACTTGTAGCAGAAAGAGCAACAACATCTTCACTCTTTATAGAGGTAGAGGCTAAAACCTCTTGAATACACGCAACAACTAAGGGCCAGTTCTTCTCGTAGTCAAAAGACATGGAGTCTTTTACACCACTCTCAGCTAGATGTTCCCACTCTTTTTGAGCTACACTTACCTGCTCACCTGAAGTTGTAAAGAGAACAGCACGAACACTACCTGTTCCTGCATCTATGGCCATTAAATAGTTCATATTATGACTTTAGTTTTGCCTGTTCAAGTTCCCAGTACTCCATTGCAAAGCTATCTTCTAAGCTAATACTCTGGTACCCACCTAACTTATCTGCACGTAGTACTGCTTTCATAGTATGTTCTACAATATCATTAATAACGGCAGCCTCTTTCGCATTTTGTCCAAAACTAATCACTGCTAAATTTTTAATAACCATATAGTTTGGAGCAGGATTGAGCATAACCTCATCTTTTGCGAACTGTTTAAAATATGCTTCATACTCTTCCATGTAACGTTTCACACCACCCTCTAAGTCAGTATCTTGCATAATAAGAGGTACTCTTTTTGTACGAATAATATGTTCTGGAGTTAAAACACCACGACTAGCGAACTCTTCAAGATTTTCTTGTGATGCATAATAGTTCGCTAAAGGACTTTGGTTAATGTTTAAAGAGACATCATACCCTTTTGCAGCAGAGAGAACACGAACAATTTTCTGCATATCGCACTCACTATGTTCATAGTTACTTGCAATGTTTATGGAAGCATTTTGTTGTAAAAAGACTTCTGCCTGAGTTACAGCTTCTATCATTTTGTCATAAGACTCTTTTGCATCATCATCAAAAGTAAAAATTCCGTGGTTATGTAAAATAATTCCTTCTATCTTTGACCAATCTAAATCTTTACTCATTTCATACACTTTATGTGCTAACTCGAAACCTGGCATTGTATAGTCAACAATTAAAAAATTAGGAAAAACTTTTTGAATATACTCTTTACCATTTACTGAATTGGAGATTGTCACAACAGCATCTGCATGTGTATGGTCTACAAATTTGTAAGGAATGAGTGCATGAAGTATAGCTTCCACAGAAGGGTTTGGAGCATTTTCATCAAGCATTGCAGCTCTTTGTTGTGCTACCATCTCACTGTCACTAAGCTTCTCTTTTTTAGCCATTTCTAACAAGGTACTCATTTTAACCGCAGAAAAGCCCTCCTCTTTAATAGTAGCTAAATCCCAACCACTCCCTTTTACATAGAGAATACTCTCACCATCTACTTCGCTCTTTAAAGATGTGTTTCCACCACCATGCAGTACTAGCTCACTATTTTGACCGAGAAGGTTAGAAGTGTAGACACGTAAGGCTAAGTCATCTTGACAATTTTGTGCTTTTTTTGTGTTGTATAAATTTTTCATTAATTATCCTGCTCTGTATTTTATTATTTTAAAACTTCTAACTCATCTGTATATTTATCATCGCAATATGGTTCATAACTTGACTTATAGACTGCATAATGTTCCGATGCCTTATGTCCATCAAGTGCAGCTTCATCTGCCCAAGTCTCTACAGCCATAAATCTTCTTGGTTCCTTTTCATACTGAAAAATCTCATAAAAAAGGCATCCATCTTCTGCTTTTGATGGAACTACCATAGCACTCAGAAGCTCTTTCATTTTTGCTTCACAACCCTCTTTTGCTATAAAAGTTACACTTTTAGTTATTGTCATTATTTGTCCTAGTTTTTTTTGCTCTTAAAATTATATCAAATTAAATTAACTATAGTATAATTTAATAAAATATTTATAAGTGAAATGTATATGAATCTACTTTTAGAGATAGAAGATGTAATAGAAAAAAATGGAAGTGACTTTGAACTCTCTAAGCTGTTTAAACGCTACATTAAAGAGTATAAAGAGTCTTTACCAGAACTTTTTGAGAAGAACCAAGGTAAAGACTTTCTTGTCAAACACACAAAAAAACTCGACTCAATTGTCTCTCTTATGTACAAAACTGTTTTGCGGCGTCTCTTTGGGGACTACCTGCCTATGCGTAGTTCTATTCCCATAGCTATTATTGCACTTGGAAGTTATGGTCGTGAACAGCTTTGTGTCCATAGTGACATTGATTTACTCATTGCCTATGAGGAGGTGGAGGGTTTTAACTCTACACTCATCATAGAAAAACTTTTTTACCTTGCCTTAGATGCAGGTCTCAAACTTGGACACCGTGTCCATGAGACAAGTGACCTTTTTCAAGCATCTAATGAAGATTTAACCATTAAGACATCGCTTATGGAGTCTCGTTTTATTATTGGATCACCATTTACATGGCAAGCGACACAGAGAGAACTGACAAAAATCCGTCTCTATAAACAGAAAGAGTTTCTTATAGCAAAGGTACAAGAGGCACAGCAACGTCGTAAAAAGTACCCAGTATCAATGGAACCTAACATTAAAGAGAGTGTTGGGGGTCTGCGCGACACACAACTTCTCTACTGGATTGCACACACTATTTATGGTGTTGACTCCCTCAAAGATCTTGTTGGCATAGTTTTTGAAGAGGAGTCATACAAGGAGTACAGAGTTGCCCTTGAACTTCTCTACCGTGTGAGAAGTGCACTCCATCTCATTTGTAACAAACAAGAAGACACACTACGCCTAGAACACATTCCTGCTGTCTCATCTATGTTAGGTTTTGCTAGCCATACAAAGTTAGCAACAAAGGTTATTCAAGCCTCATGGAGAATTAACAACTTTACAAGAATTTTTACAAAAAAAATGATTCGACCTTACCTTTATGAGAGTACAATGGTAACAACACTCAGAAAACATAGAGTACAAAAGGGTCTTTATGAACTTAACTCTAGACTCTACATCTCTTACAACCAAAAGTTTAAGAGTATTAACCAACTTTTAGAGCTTCTGGTCTCACTAAAAGACAAACCCTACCATTTTGACTCAGGTCTTCTTAGTAAGTTTACCTACATAAACATTACACAACCTTTGAAAAAAAGTAGTTACCAACTCATAAAACAGCTTCTACAGAGAGAACATATTTACTCATTTTTAAAACTCTTTTACGATGCGGGCATACTCCATGAGCTCTTTGTTAACTTTATAAAAGTACTACACCTCCCTCAATTTGATGGGTACCATCACTTTCCTGTAGACATTCACTCTATTGAGTGTGTTCATGCACTAGAGAATATTCATGAACCTTTTATAAAAAAACTTTACGATGAACTCAACGCAGAAGATAGACTACTGATTAAAACAGTTGTTCTCTTTCACGACACAGGAAAAGGACGTTCACAAGACCACTCAGAAGTTGGTGCGAAACTTATCTTACCATTTGCAAAGCATATTGGACTGAAAGAGGAGTCTACACAAAGGGCTGTCACACTCATAAAACATCATGTCCTTATGAGTAGTGTCGCGTTTAAAGAGAACATTCATAATGAAAAAACACTCTACAAGTTTATGTCTAAAATTGATGATGTAAAGAACTTAAACCTTCTCTACATTCTTACATATGCAGATATCAATGGGGTTGGTGGCGATGTTTACAACTCTTTTAACTCTAAACTGCTTTATGATCTCTACATAAATGTACTTGAGATTGCACAAAATGCCAACAGAATTACCGATGCAAAAAAACGCCTCATTATAGAAAAACGTGTCCGTAACTTAGATGCTTTTAAAGAGCTCCCTCGCATGATGCAAAAGAAAGTGCTAACAATAGAGTCTAATCTCTTCTTCTTTAAACATACTCCGCAAGATATTTTAGCTATTACCAAACGTGCAAAAGAGACAAAAGAGTACAGTTTTACGACAAAATCTGAAAACTCTCTTACTATTGAAATTTTAAGAAGAATTCCACTCAATATTGCATACCTTCTTGGATCACTTTCACATCTTAATGTTGCAAGTATGGAAATTTTTACTCTTTTTGATGGTATTAAATATTTCAAAATTGAGTTTATTGAGAAAATCGAAGGCAATGAACTCGTTGAAATCCAAGAAAAAATAGATGCTGCGTTTGACTTAAATAAAGAGCTAAAATATAAAAATGTAGATATTAAACGCGAAGAGATTAGCATAGACTGTGATCACTCTCTCACACATGCAGAGATAAACATTCATACGAAAAACCAAAGAGGCCTTTTAGCCTATGTAATGCACTCTTTTGAAGAATTAAACATAAATATTGTTACTGCAAAAATACATTCAAGTAAATATAAGGTAAGAGATAGTTTTTTAATGGACAAAGAGAACAATATATGCAATAATACTGAAAATATTTATGAGATGTTAACAAAATAAGGAATATATATGTGTGGAATTGTTGGTTATATAGGTAATAAGAATGCAAAAGAGATCCTCCTCTCTGGGTTAAAAGAGCTAGAGTATAGAGGGTATGACTCTGCAGGTATTGCTGTACTTCAAGATGGTAAGTTTGAGAGTTATAAAGCTATTGGTAAACTTGTTAACCTTGAAGAGAAAACCAAAGATTTTATTACTGATACATTTTCTGTTGGTATTGGGCATACTCGTTGGGCTACACATGGAAAACCAACAGAACTCAATGCACACCCTCATTTAGGGGAAGAGTCCTATGTTGTACATAATGGAATTATTGAAAACTATGTGCCACTCAAAGAGGCTCTCATAAAAGATGGTGTTACCTTTTTAAGCCAAACTGACACAGAGGTCATTGTACACCAGTTTGAAAAAAACCTACAGAATGCCTCAAGTGCATTTGAAGCATTTAAAAAGACTGTCTCACAACTAGAGGGTGCTTATGCCATTTTACTTGTTACCAAAGGTGAAGAGAAGACAATTTTCTTTGCAAAAAATGGTTCCCCTATGCTTGTTGGAATTAATGAAGAGAATGAGAAGTACTTTGCATCCTCTGACACTCCACTTATTGGACACTGTAGTGAAGTAAACTACTTTGAAGATGGTGACTACGGTTATGTTACACCAGATGAACTTGTTATTTATGACAAAGAGGGCACACTACAAAAACCTGTTTTTCAAAAACTCTCAACAAATAAACTCTCTGCACAAAAAGATGGTTACCGCTTCTTTATGGAAAAAGAGATTTACGAACAGAGTAGTGTTATTGCAGACACACTTCTTGGGCGTTTAAGTGAAAGTGAAGTTCTCTTTGACGAAATTGATGCATCGCTTTTTGATGGTATAAATGAGATAAAACTTTGTGCTTGTGGAACATCTTACCACTCTGCACTTACTGCAACATACCTCTTTGAACGTTACTCAAAAATAAAGACAAGTGTAGAAGTTGCTTCAGAGTTTCGTTACCGTGAACCTATAATGAGTAAAGATACTCTCTTTGTTGTTATTTCACAAAGTGGAGAGACAGCCGACACACTTGAAACACTAAAAATGGCAAAAGCGGCAGGTTTAAAAACGCTAGTTATTTGTAATGTTGACAACTCTTCAATGGTACGTTTAGCAGATGCTTCCATTTTAACACGTGCAGGAGTTGAAAAAGGTGTAGCCTCTACAAAAGCTTTTGCAACACAAGTGACTGTTTTTTGGATGATGGCTCTCTATATTGCACAGATTAAAAAGAGTCTCTCAGCAGAAGAGATTGCAAAACAGATAGCACTCCTTCGTGAAGTTCCAGCATCTGTACAGGTGAGTGATGCAACACATGAGAGAATTAAACGTCTCTCTAAACGCTACCTTCATGGTCACGGTTTTTTCTTTATTGGACGAGATGTTTTCTACCCTCTTGCTCTTGAGGGTGCTCTTAAACTCAAAGAAATCTCTTACCTTCATGCAGAAGGCTACCCAAGTGGTGAGATGAAGCATGGACCAATTGCACTTGCCGATCCAGAACTCTTTACTATTGCCCTTCTTCCACAGCATCTTCTCTATGAAAAAGCAAAATCGAATGTTGAAGAACTTAGTGCTAGAGACTCTACTATTTGTGCTATTTCAGCAGTAGCATTTGACAAAGCAGATGATTTTATTCCAATTAATCAGTGTAAAGATTATATGCTCGAATTTTTTGAAATGATGGTAGTTGTACAGATACTCTCTCTTGAAATTTCAGTAAGACTTGGAAATGATGTAGATATGCCTCGTAACTTAGCTAAAAGTGTTACTGTAGAGTAAACTTTCTTTTAAAAACTACCTCTTCACTTTAATTTTAGATTTATTTTGTTACCATAAAGAACAAAATAAATCATTTTAAAGTGAGTCCTCTCTATGCAAACAAAATATAAACTTCTCTTCATTGTTACAATAATGCTCGTTATACTTGGTGCTGCAACCACTATGAATGTCGCACTAAACTTTCGAGAGTACAGTATTAAAAATGCTCAAGAGAAGGCACAAATGATTGCGGCTGTTGTAAAAGATGGTCTTACTGCACATATGGTCAATGGCATTATGGATAAACGCCAGTACTTTCTTGACCAAATTTCTAACAATAATGAGGCTGTAAAGCAGTTATGGATTGTACGTTCTCAAAATGTCATAAAACAGTATGGAGAGGGACTACATAGTGAATTTGTTCGTGATGCTATCGACAAAGAGGTTCTTGCATCTGGTAAGACAGTAAGTAATATCAATGAAACAACAAATAAAATCATGCTGCGTGTAACCATTCCTTACAATGCAAATGTAACAAATAACAGTGCTAATTGTCTCTCATGTCATAATGTAGCTCCAGGAGATACACTTGGTGCTATTAGTATGCAGTTTGACATTACAGATATGCGTAGTCATGGACTCCTCACTATTGTCAAAATCATAGGCATCAATCTTATTTTCCTTATAGTAGTACTCTTTTTAATTAATCACTACATTACTCCTTACATAAAACTATTTACAAATATGCAACAAGGTATTAAAAAAGCATATAGTGGAGATTTTACACATGAGTTTGAGACAACAGTAGAGGGTGATGGAAAGCAGATTGCACTTCAAATGAATGAACTCTTTAAAAAGATGCAGGCGACATTTGGAGACATAAAGTACAACTTAGCTACCTTTATACCTCAAGGGTGTGTCTCTTCAGCAGATCCTCTTCATGAAGCTAAAACAATTATTGGAGAGCTCTCCGATATATATAAATTTAAAAAGACCATAGAACTTGATGCGACAAAAGAGGTTATATACACAAGGGTAATTGACATACTTAAAAACAAGTACGATATAGAAAACTTCTCTTTTTATGAGATTGATTCCCATAGTGCAAGTAGAAAACTTATTTATACATCAGAAACGCAGAGCATATGTAACCCAGAAGTAAATCAAAAAACAGATTTATGTCGTGCACATAGAACAAAAACAGATGTTATCTCTACAGAGTTTGTTAATCTCTGTCAAGAGTGTCAATCTAACAATTTACAATACATCTGTATACCTTTTACTATTAACGATGAACACTCTCTCATTATTTCCATAACAACGAAAGATGTTACGAAGGTTAATGAGATTAATGCAAAAATTCCTAGTATTCGTAACTATCTCGAAGCTGTAAAACCTGTTATTGAGAGTAGAATTCTTACTGCTAAACTACGAGAAACATCTTTACGTGACGGTATGACGGGTCTCTACAACAGAAGATTTCTCGAAGAGTTCATAGACACAGTTATGAAACAAGCAGTAAGGGACAATGAGACATATAGTATTTTAATGCTCGATGTTGACTTCTTTAAAATGGTCAATGACACCTATGGGCATGATGTAGGAGACCAAGTTATTGTTGCTATTGGAAAAGTACTTAGAGAGAATATTAGAGAATCTGATCTTGCTATTCGTTATGGTGGAGAGGAGTTTGTTGTTATGCTTCATAATGCAACAGATGAAGGTACTATGCAAGTCGCAGAAAAAATTCATAGAAGTTTCAATGAACTTGTTTTTGAAGTTGGGCATGGAAAAACAATGAGTAAGACACTTAGTATTGGTATATCTAAGTTTCCAAAAGATGGTGACACTATATGGAAATGTATTAAATTTGCAGATACTGCACTTTATGTTGCAAAGACAACAGGAAGAAATAAAATTGTTGAATACACAGATGAAATGGGTGAGAGTGAAGATTTACGATAGGAGAGTTACCCCAAAAATAGAGGCATAAAAAAAGGGAGACTTCTTAAAAAGAAGCCTCCCTTAAGAGTAAGTGTGTAGTGTAGTTACTAACTACAACCACACCCTCCGCCTGAACTTTGTGGTGCAGCAGAAGCTCCACCAGTTGAACAAGCTGAAACACCAGGAGGTGTTGTCGGCTGAACGCCTTGGTTATCAACTCCACCGTTAGCATTAATCTCTTCAATTGTAGCCCAAATAGACTCAGCTGCTGCTGCAAAACGTTTAGCAGACTCAGAAGTAGGATTTGCGAATGTTACAGGTTTCCCTTCATCTCCACCAGTTCTAATACCAGGCTCGATTGGAATCTCTGCAATAATTTTTGTGTCAAACTCATCAGCCATTGGTTGAGAAGTTCCTTTACCAAAAATATCATACTCAACACCAGTATCTGGTGCAATAAATCCACTCATATTCTCAATAATTCCAGCAATAGGAATATTAAGTTTTTTGAACATATCTAATGAACGACGTGAATCATCTAAAGATACAGACTGTGGAGTTGTTACTGTAAGACCAGCTGTAACAGGTACAGACTGAGCTAAAGTAAGTTGAGCATCACCAGTTCCCGGTGGCATATCAATTACTAGAACATCTAACTCTGACCATAAAATGTCACGTAAGAACTGCTCAATAGCTTTCATAATCATAGCACCACGCCAGATTAAAGATTGTCCCTCTTCCATAAGTGAACCCATTGACATCATCTCAATACCATACGCTTTAATAGGAAGTACTTTGTTTCCATTTACTTCTGGTTTCACATCAGCAACACCCATCATACGAGGAATGTTTGGACCATAAATATCTGCATCTAAAAGACCTACTTTTTTCCCTTGAGCTGCAAGAGCTATAGCGATGTTCACAGATGTAGTTGATTTACCAACGCCACCTTTTCCTGAACTTACCATAAGGAAGTTTTTCACTTGTGGAGCAATGTTTTTACCACGAGAAGAAGACTCTTGTGGCATTACAGGTGCTTTAATATTACAGTTAACAGCAGTTGCACCAGCAGTTTTTAGAGCCTCTGTAGCTTCATCTTTAATCTGTTGTGCCACTTCTGGCGCACTCGAAGTGATATCTACAGTAAAACTTACTGCTGTACCGTCAATATTTATATCTTTCACAAAACCAAAAGTTACAATATCCTTAGTAAACCCAGGATACATAACTTTTGAAAGTGCTGATTTTACAATTTCTTCAGTCATTTAAATATTTCCTTTATTATAAATTTTTTAGTTTTCGAAATATATCATATCTAAATAAGACAAATATTGTCTTATTTAAAATCAATTTCTTTTAAATCTCTTTTTAAGCTAAAAGAGCCGCTTCTTCAGCTGCCTCTTTCGCTTTTGTATCAGCGATAATTCTCTCAATTCCTTCAGGATTATCCATAAGGTCTTGTGTAATTTTGTATGAACAAAATTTAGGTCCACACATAGAACAGAACTCCGCCTCTTTAAATACATCTTGAGGAAGTGTTTCATCGTGGTATTCACGAGCACGTTCACTATCAAGTGCTAGTTCAAACTGTTTTTCCCAGTCAAAACTAAAACGTGCATCACTCATCTCATCATCAATATCTCTCGCACCTTTACGACCACGAGCAATATCAGCCGCGTGAGCAGCAATTTTATATGCGATGATACCTTCACGTACATCATCCGCGTTTGGAAGCCCTAGGTGCTCTTTTGGTGTTACATAACATAACATTGAAGCACCATGCCAACCACCAACAGCTGCACCAATAGCAGAAGAGATGTGATCATACCCAGCAGCGATGTCAGTTACTAGTGGCCCTAGAATATAAAAAGGAGCCTCATGACAAAGTTCTCTTTGAATCTTCATATTACGCTCAACTTGATTTAAAGGAACATGACCTGGTCCTTCAATCATAACTTGAACATCTTTTTCCCATGCTCTTAATGTAAGCTCACCTAAAACTTTAAGCTCACCCAGTTGTGCATCATCAGAAGCATCTGCTAAACAACCTGGACGAAGTGAATCACCTAGTGAAAGAGATACATCATACTTCGCACAGATATCTAAAATGTCATCAAACGCAGTATAGAAAGGGTTTTCTCTATGGTAGTGCATCATCCAAGCAGCCATTAAAGAACCACCACGAGATACGATACCCATCTTACGTTTAGCAATTTTTGGCATAGTCTCTAACAAGAAACCAGCATGAATTGTAAAGTAAGAAACACCCTGTTTTGCTTGGCGTTCAAGTACTTCAAGCATAACTTCTATGCTTAAGTCTTCAATGTTGTTTCCAACATCATGTAAGATTTGGTAAATTGGCACTGTTCCAATAGGAATCTTAGATGCACCAATAACAGCTTTACGAATTTCATCTAAATCTCCACCAGTTGAGAGATCCATTGCTGTATCTGCCTTATAGTGTTGAGAGACTTCCATCTTTTCTACTTCACCCATTACATCAGATGCAATTGCAGATGAACCAATATTTGCATTAATTTTACATTTACTTGCGATTCCAATAGCCATTGGTTCTAAAGAAGTGTGGTTTACATTTGCAGGAATAATTAAACGTCCGCGTGCAATTTCGCTACGAACAAGCTCAGGAGACAAGTCTTCTATTTTTGCCACATACTCCATCTCTTGTGTAATTATGCCCTGTTTGGCATAATACATCTGCGTTCTAACTGAATCGTTTTCACGCTCTTTTACCCATGAAGATCTCATAGTTTCTCCTAAAATTCTAATATTTTATACTATAAAGTTTATATTTTATACTATATATGTAATGGAAATATAATCAAATAAAGTTAATTTAAAATAAAGTGAATAATTTGAAATAATTATTTATAAAATATTTGGATGAATATACTGCTCAAGAGAGACCAACAGAATGGTGTTATAATTAAAATAAGTATGTAAAATATAAACAAAACTCTTTACATATTAACAAGCTGCATTCATTTTTTCAAGATAAAAAAAGTTTCTAAGTGTATAATTTCGTAACACTTTGGATTTTCAGGAGACTATTTGTCTGATATTACACTTATTTTACTAGCAGCAGGTAGTTCAAGCCGTTTCGACATGGGTGTCAAAAAACAGTGGCTTAGAATAGACCATCAACCTTTGTGGCATTTTGTAGCACAAGGCTTTGAAAAAACAGAAAAATTCTCAGAAATAATTGTTGTTTCTTCTGAAGCTGACTTACCTTTCATGCAGAACTATGCTGAGTATACTTTTGTAGCAGGTGGAGACACAAGACAGCAGTCACTTAAAAATGCTCTTAAGAGTGTTAGTAGTAAGTATGTACTTGTAAGCGATATTGCTCGTGCCTGTATAGATGAACTCTTTTTAGAAAGAATTCTTCAAAAAAAAGGTGAAGCGGACTCCATAGTTCCTTACTTAAATGTAACAGATACCATAGTGTATGAAAATGACACTATAGATAGAGAAAAAGTAAAACGTGTACAGACACCACAACTTTCAAAAACTACTGTTTTACAAGAGGCACTTCAAAGTGCTCAAGAGTTTACAGATGAGAGTAGTGCAATTGTAGCTAATGGAGGAGAGAGACTCTTTGTTTTAGGGGATGAAAATGCTCACAAAATCACCTTTATACAAGATTTACATAAAATCCCTTGTCTCCAAGCACCCTCAAGTGATGTTTTAAACGGTAATGGTTTTGATGTACATGCTTTTGATACTAAGGGCGAAATGTGGTTAGGTGGTGTAAAAATTGAATCTGACTTCGGTTTTTTAGCCCATAGTGATGGAGACGTAGCACTCCACTCTCTTATAGATGCACTACTAGGTGCAGCAGGTATGGGAGACATTGGTATGCTCTTTCCAGACAACGATGCACAGTACAAAGGAGTTGACTCAAAAAAACTTCTACAAATAGTAGTAGAGAAGCTTAAGAGTTTCGGATTTTGTATTGTTAATGTGGACATTACAATAGCAGCACAAAAACCACGTGTTGGCAAGTATAAACTCTCTATGAGAAAGGTAATTGCCAAAATACTAGACATAGACATGAGTCGTGTGAATGTAAAAGCGACAACAACAGAGAAACTTGGTTTTATAGGTCGAGAAGAAGGTGTTGGTGTAACCTCAAACGCGAGTTTGAAATATTTTAATTGGAAGATGATAAAGTAAAATGAAGATACTAATAATAGAAAACGAAGTTTATTTAGCGCAAAGTATTGCTACAAAACTAGGTGAGCTAGGTCACATTTGTGAAATGTGTACCTCTACCAAAGATGCCATCCGTAGTAATAATTACGATGTTGTACTCCTCTCAACAAACATAAATGGTCAAGATTTTCATCCTGTCATTGAGACATTTAAGAGCTCTATTGTTATTTTAATGGTTTCATACATTAGTAATGACACAGTTTCAAAACCACTTACAGCAGGTGCAAAAGACTACATACTTAAACCTTTCATGATAGAAGAGTTAGTACGAAAAATAGACCATTATCAAGACTATGAGAAGCTCAAACGTAGAAACCAAGCATATGAGAGATACCTCAAACATACATTTATGAATGCAAAACATGAGTTAAGTACAACAAATGTAGAGCTTCCTCTTTTTATTAGTTCAAGTTTTACAAAATATGCTGATGCTTTTGCTTTTGAATATGCACAGACTAAAGATATGCCTATCCATTTCATTTCACTTAGTGACTCAAAAAGTCTTAATGAAATAGCGACAATTCCACAAAATTCTCTTATTTATGTCATTGACTACCAAGTACTTAAAAAAGGTGATAAAAAAACATTTTGTGAACTTATTGCTGGAAAAAAAGTTATTGTAACAAGTACAGAAAAGATTGAAGATGTCGAGTACCCTGTTATTGAGATTAAGAACGAAAGTAATGTTTTTGATAAAGGTGAAATTCTACCTATTGAAGATTATGTGAAGTTTATTGTCTTAAACTACCAAGACAAATACCCAGACACAGAACTTAGTAAAAAACTTGGCATAAGTCGTAAAAGCTTATGGGAAAAACGAAAGAAATATGACATCATCAAGAAAAAATAAAACCCTCTTCATCGACAAAGAAGCTGCTTCTGCTTTAGAACTAGTTGCAGATGGGTTACTCAACCCCGTTACAAAACTTATGACACAACAAGAGTCACAAGAGGTCTTAAACACAGGCCTTATAAAAAACAAATCATTCCCTTTTCCATTTATTCTTGCACCTTCTGGTAAAAAGAATGAAGAGGTTATTAGCCAACTTACAAAAGGTGAAGAGGTGGAAATCATTTGTGAAGGTGAACTCTTTGCTCTACTCAAAGTAGATGAGACTTTTCAGATTGACCCACATGATAGAGTCAAACACATCTATGGCACGGATGATTTAACACATCCTGGTGTCATGGCCACAATGAAAAGACTCGGTTCATGGGCGCTAAGCGGTGAGTATAAACTACACAATAAAACATCCAATAGAAATAAAATCAATATAGCAAAAGCAAAAAAAGCTGTCTCCGCGAAACATACAACAGCCATAGTTATGGCTGCAAATCCACTCCATCGTGGTCACGAAAGATTAATTCGTCAAACACTCGACGACACAGACCTTTTAGTTATTTTTCTTCTAAAGCCTTACGATAGTGCAAACCTTAGCTATGAACTACGACATGAAGCTTTAGAGTTTTTTGTAAACAACTTTTTACCAAAAAACCGTGTAGTTATTGTTCCTTTAGAAAATAGCTATATTTTTGCAGGATATAATGAGATTATTATTGATGCTATTGTTGCTAAAAATTATGGATGTGACAGACTAACAATTGGACGAAACCATGCTGGTCTTGGCATGTTTTATGATTGCAACTCCAACAAATCTATTGTAGATAAAGTAACAGGTATAGAGATTGAAATAAAAGTTGCTAGTGAGTATGTTTACTGTGACCAGTGTACGACACTTGTTAGCAAAAACACTTGTCCCCATGGACAACACCACCAAATCTCTTACCATGCAGACTCTATTTTACAACTTCTTGAGACAGGTATTTTACCTCCGGCAGTACTCATAAGAAAAGAGATTAGTGCTTTTCTACTTGCTAAACTTGCTCCAAATAGATTTAAAAATTTGGAAAAACTTTACTATGACACCTTTGCTACAAAAGGTCTCTTAGAGGAACATAGTGAGAAAGATTTCTATCTTGAACTTATGAAACTCTACCAAACAACTTCTCTTACATAAGGAACTTTATGAACTGGTTTTTTTTAACAGTAGGCTTTAGCGGTCTCTTCCCTAAAGCACCTGGAACAATGGGAACATTAGTCTCCCTGCCTTTAGGTATGCTCATTCTCATCTATTTTGATGTCAACACACTTTTTTTAGCGACACTGCTCATAAGTATTATTGCTATTAAGGTTATTAACACCTATGAACAAGAGAGTGGGAACCATGATGACTCACGTATTGTCATAGATGAATTAGCGGGTATGTGGTTAGCACTTAGTATTGCACCCGCGTTTGGAGTAGCACTCAATGAAGTAGGTGAGCTCTCAAATGGTTTTCTTATTCAGTCACTTTTAGCGTTTGTGCTCTTTCGCTATTTCGACATTACAAAACCATCTATTATTGGGCGTATTGACCGTGAAGCGCAAGGTGGAGTTGGTGTAATGGGTGATGACATTATTGCAGGTGTAGCAGCAGGAATTCTTACTGCTGTACTCTGGCAAGGATACTTACAACTTCAAACATTTATGTAAGGTTGAGAGAGGCAAAGAACTTCATCTCTTCCTCTCTTAATATACGAATCATATTTGTATTCCCTACTATTCCAGCGGGATCTCCTGCTGTTAAAATATAGCTCTCTTTGAGTCGTAAAACTTTTCTCTCAATTCCTTGACTCATAACACTACTCATCATCTGTCCTAAAGAGCCCTCTTCTACCATAAACGCAGGAACAACACCCCAGCACATAGTTAAAAACCTTGCTGTTTTATGACTATGAACAACAGCATATATATCGCGTTTAGGTCTATAACGTGCAATTTTTCTAACAGAAGCCCCTGAAGATGTAAGAGAAATAATTCCCCATGCATCTATGTCTTTACAGAGTTTTACAGCAGCTTCATTAATACTGTCTGTTGTATCATAAATTTCAAACTCTGAACATTTGTTAAATGGGTAAATCTTTTCAGCACCCCGAATAGCTTCGACCATTGTCTCTACAGCTAAAACGGGGTTGTGACCTACAGCACTCTCCTCCGAGAGCATTACTACATCTGTGCCATCCAAGACTGCATTAGCAATGTCACTAATTTCAGCACGAGTTGCTCGCTCCTTTTCTGTCATTGAGAGAAGCATTTGTGTTGCTGTAATTACCGGTTTAGAGACTCTATTTGCTTTATTTATAAGCATTTTTTGAAGTGCTGGAACTTCAGAGAAAGGCACCTCAATACCAAGGTCACCCCTGGCAACCATAAGACCATCACTTGCATCTAAAATAGCATCTATATTTTCAATAGCATCAAACTTTTCTATTTTTGCATAAATCTGAATATTTGCCTTTTTTTTCTCAAGAATTTCTCTTACATTGAGCATATCTTCTGCGGACTGCACAAAAGAGATAGCCATAAAATCTATGTCATGCTCTATTCCCCAGGCAATGTCTTCTCTATCTTTTTGTGTCAATATATCTATGCCAAGACGAGTGTTTGGAAAGTTCACACCCTTTTTAGAAGTTAAAAGTCCACTATTTTGCACAATAACCTTCACACCACTGGCTGTTTTTTCTATAACTTCGGTACGGATCATACCATCATAAAGATAGATGTACTCTCCTACTTCTAACTGCTCAAGTATACTCGGTTGCGATATGCAGGTAATATAACTCTTATTCCCTACTTTTTTACCAATAATCTCCTCTTTCGTAAACTCTATAATATCGTCCACTTCCAGAGAAAAAGGCTCTTCTAGTTTACCAACTCTAATTTTTGGGCCACTAATGTCTTGTAAAACACCTACAAAAAGACCACTTATCTTTTGAGCCTCTTTAATTCTGTTTAAAACTTCTAAGTGGTAAGTATGTGTGCCGTGGGAAAAGTTGAGACGAAAAACATTCACACCCGCTTTTATGAGTGCAATGATCATCTCTAAAGAGTCAGAAGCTGGCCCTATTGTCGCTAATATTTTTGTTCTTTTTTTCATTAGTAAATCTCTTTGACGCGACCAACTTCTCCGCTCATAAGACGTACTTTAATACCATGAGGATGAGAAGGAGATTTTGTGAGTATGTCTCTTACAATACCATCGGTTAAGTAACCACTCTCTTGGTCCTGTTTTAAAACAATTGCTACAGAGTCACCATGCTTTATATTTTTACGTTTTGTGCCATCTAACACCTGACTATACCATTAAAGGGTCAGATGTTGGTTCAATCTCTTCAAAGTCATTCACAATTGTTTCAAACATTTTTGATGTCTTTTTTGCCTTGTTAATATGCTCTTCAAAAATCGCTTTAGAAGCTGGAAAAGCCTCTGCAAGCTCTGTATAGATTAAGATTCTACCATTAATATGCTTCTCAATCTCAGCAAACGCACCACGAAGATACTCTTTTTTCGTTGTATGTCTAAACAGAGCACGAACCATTTTTACACGCTCTTTAATAGGAATAGACTCATCAATAGCTTCTGCTACACGCTTAATGTCTAAACGTGAAAGATAAACACCACTAATAGAGGGTGCTAAAAGCTTCTCTGTTAAGGCATCTACAAACTGAGGTACAGGTTCTTCATCTACTTGGTCACCTATGTCTGGGTTCTGTACAGGTTCACCGTTGTCACCAACAACACACTCCTGTTTTACAAACTTGTCAAACTCTGCTCTTAAGTCACTTAAATCATCATGGTTCATACTCTATCCTTTTATTTTTGTTTTTTTATCTGTGTGTATGCTTGTTGTGTTAGTTTCTCTATAAGCCCATCATAGCTTACATACTCACAACCTAACTCTTCTGCTCTTTGGCGAAGTGCTGAAAACTGCTTGTTATTTTTCATGTCCATTACCACTTTTGGGAATGCTTCTACCATAGAGAGGTGTGTAAAGTCGGAAAAATCTAGTACAACATCAAAGTGAGAGAAATCTACAGCAACATCAGAGGCAATTCTATTGATGTCTGCGTTTGTTAACTCTACCTCTTGTGTAAAACTCATTAATGCTTCAAGGTTATCATTAAAATAACTCACTTCAAAACCACACGCTAAAAAGGAGAAAGCTTTAGCATAATGGTTTGTACCTATAATGGCAATTTTTGAAGCGTATATATCTTTTAAATGCTCTGTTAAAACTCGTACACTAAAGATATCTCCACGGAGTGTTTCACCCTCTCTAAAGAGAATATCGCACATACCACTTCTCTTAACCATACTTGAAGCTGTATCTAAAATATCTACAACATCTGTGACAAACTCGCTAGAGATAATGGCACCATTTACTTGAGATTTTTTCATATTGCTTACTGTAAAGTAAAGGTCATCTGCACGAATGTTCATTGGAATCATCATTGCATCATCCCCATTCTCTTTAAACATTTTGTTCATTATTGCAGAGAAACGACTTACTCCAGCCTCTTCACCAATAAAGCCATAAAGCTTTGTTTGTCGTGAAATTTGGTTCTCATTGTTCATCATAATTTTTTTCCTCTCTACTTAACACCTGTAAGGCCCCAAAGCTCTCTCGCTTCTTCTTCCTCACAACGGCATCTATAACACATTTTTTCATCACCATTTGTACTAAAAATGACATTACACTCATCACAACGACGTACATTAAAACGTACTAAACTCTGAACTTCTGGTTTAAAAAACTCTTTAATAGCATATGAGTCTGAGAGCGTAATTGCATCTGGCTCACACACATCATGACAGATATGACACTTTATACACATAAAAGGGTCAAACTCTATTTTAGAGTTTTTAACGTCTGAGGTCAAAGCCCCTGTTGGACAGACTCTGTAACACATTTGACATGCAGTACAAGCCTCTTCATTCATAATTTTTTGCGAAGTAAAACTCACTTCTGTTGCATCAACTATATGAAATTGCGAAGGTTTTTCTACTCTTTTAATAGCTGTAAAAAATATTTTTCTTCTATCTGGAAGTCTCTTTTTACGAAGCAGTGCTATGTCTGTTTTTCCTAAAGTATGCTCTACAAGTTCATCACTCGCTTTTTGCACTTCATCTTCAAAACTCTTTTTCACTTTAGCGACTGTTTTAAGATTTGCAGCATTTAAAAAATCTCTTCTATTGCTCTGTTTACCCTCTTGGACAAAACAGACATCTTCAAGTTTTATAACTGCCGAACTCTCCATAGCCTCTAAAAGATAACTTGCTTCTTCATAGTTTTGGAGTATCTGTTTGTGACAAGTAGATGCAATTTCACACTCTTTACAGTAACCCATGTCAAAAACTATCTCTTTTTTGAGAACACTCAGAGATATAATATGCTCTACACTCAAAGCAGCTATACAAGGAACATTTTTTCTACAAGAGAGTAAATTCTCCTCATCTTCTACAAAGTCAAAAAAGAAGTTTGTTGGGTTGAATTCATCAAGAGTGAGTGCTTCACTAGGACACACTGCACTACAAGCACCACAGGTAACACACTCTGAAAAGTTTATTGCAGGAAGATTACTCTCCCCGATTGTAATGGCTGAAGTAGGACAGACTACCTCACACTTGTTACACTCACTCTCTACACTTAAAGAGCGAACACATAAACCTGCATTTAGTTGTAACATTTACGCACTAATCTCTTTGGTAAGGTATTCGTTGTCGCTTAACATATACTCTAACGCCATCTCCGCACCATCAAAGTAAAGAGGTGTACGTGCTTCATATTTCATGTTAATGAGGTAGAGTGGAGCCCAACGAAGAAGATGTTTATTTAAAAACTCATGTTCTACTCTGCGTAACTCTTTTACAGCCTCAATATCACCCTCTTCTTCTGCTTTTAACTCAGCAGTTGCTAAATGGTGCATAAACTCTAACTCTACACCAATATGGTCAGCAGAGAGAGTACGAGCTACCTCAAAATCAACCATGAAGTCATACGCACTGTACATATCTGTAACAGGGTTTGCTCCACCAGTCTCAATCATCTGGTCATCTCTTGTGTAAAATGTTTCATAAGGGATTAGGTGAAGAACAGAGAGGTTTACAAAGTCAGGGTTAATAACTTCATTTAAGAGTTTCTCCTCTGGTACTTCATAAAGTGGTTTCCACTCTTTCAGTGTAGGGAAAAACTCTAAAATCGTCTCATCATTTTTTATCATTTTAAGCATCTCTACATCTAACTCTTGTAGCATAATGCGTGAAAGAAGCGCGTAGAGGTTTATTCTTGATTGTGTCTGTTGCATAGTAAAAATTCTTTATGTTTAATTTTAAAAGATGATTTTATCCAAACAGACTGAATATACGATTAAGTTTTTGTTATATCTTCATTGTATATTGAGAGTGATGGAAAAGCAAATTCTAAATTGTTATTTTCAAGAATTTCCATAATTTTATGCATAACATCCTCTTTCGTCTCTAGCCAGTCAACCCACTTTACAGATTTTGTAAAACAGTAAACTAAAATGTTTATGCTCGAGTCACCAAAAGAGTCTAAATAGACTAAAAGGTTTGTTTTTACACCATCTAAATCATCTTTAGAGACAAGTTTCGCTACATGTCGACGCTCTTTATGGTGTGAGTATTTTGTCGCTTTCGTTGCAATGTTTGGATGTTTGTCTAACATAGTACGAATCTCTTCTACCGCTTTTTTAAGGTCTTCGCGTTTAGAGTCGTACTTCACCCCAATGTGCATTTTAATACGTCTACCAAGTATCCGTTTATCCCAGTTTTTTACATCTTTACTTGCAAAAGTACCATTAGGAATGGCAATAAGTGCATTGTCAAAGGTTCTAATAGTTGTTACTCTTAAGCCTATCTCAACAACAACACCCTGATGTCCATCTATCTCTATCCAGTCACCTTGAGAGAAGACATCACTAAAGAGAATAGAGAGTGTTCCAAAAAAGTTACTAATGGTGTCTTTTGCTGCAAATGCAACGGCAAAACCACCTATTCCAAGACCAGAAAGAACAGCTGTTAAATCTACCCCTGCAAAGTAGAGAACTATTAAAACACCTATCATTATAATGACAAAATTAACAATTTTAATACCGACATTAATCAAGTCATTTTTAATTTTTGTCTCTTCATCTGCAACTTTTGCTAAACGAATAGCAGCAATTGTATTCACTACTTTATAAACAATCAGTGTAAAGAAAAAACCGTAAATAATGTTAAAGACTCTTGTTATAATTTCATTAGAACTAAAATCATTATAGACATAAATCACCATATTAATGTTTATAATAATAATAACGAGTTCTATGGGCCTACGAATTTTCTGAATTATATCTACAGAATAGTCTCTAAAAAAATCCAACTTAAGAAGATATGACTCTAACCAAACATAGACTATTTTTCTAAAGAAATAGATAAGAACTATAAGAGTAACTATTGAGAGTAACTTAATAATACTAAGACCATACTCTTCTAAAACAGGGTTAATGACCCCAACTATTGGGAAGGAATCTATAAAAACAGCTACAGTAATAAGATGATACTTAGAGTACTTGTTGAGCCTGTACATTTTTGTACTTAACTTATAAAGGTACTCTATGAGATCTATATTTACATCTTTGAGTAAATAGAAATCATGAATATTCTCTTTTGCCTGTTTTAATATTTTACTATTTGATTGAATCTCTAAAATATTTTTATAATCTTTTGTGTAAAGCTTACTTATTTGTGACTGGTTTTTTGCAACAAGTCTGTTTAAGTCCTGCTCATACTCCTCTTTAGTATCTCTATTTAATGCAAGTAAAATATCTCTAATCATTCTGTTTTGATTAGAGAGTAGTATGTAGATTTTTACAGCCACCTCATCACGAATGACTGCATAAGTGTTGCCTAAACGTTGGTTAATGGTAATTATCTTCTTTAAAGAAAAAATCTCATCTTCATACTCATCTGCTGAATTAATAAACTTTGTTTTATTAATCATAACTTCATTCAAAGCTTCGTTATAGAGCCTATTTTGTTTATGTAACAGCTCTTTTATGCGCTCTTTTGTGAGATTGCTATCATTTAGTTGCTCAACAATTTTCATTTGAGACTCTATAAACGGAGGGTAGGTAATACTCCCCGCAAAAAGATATGTAGCACTAAAGAGGAGAAGAAGAGTAAAAAACTTTTTTATGAACATCATTAACTACTTCTATATACCTTCTGCAATCATTGCATCTGCTACTTTCTTAAATCCAGCAATATTTGCTCCATCAACATAGTTTCCTTCTACACCATAATCTTTGGCTGTTAAAGCGACACGTTTACAAATTCTCTGCATTGTCTCTTTAAGTTTCTCATCAACCTTTTCAAAACTCCATTTACTCATAGAAGCATTTTGACTCATCTCAAATTCACTTACAGCAACACCACCAGCATTTGCAGCTTTGGCAGGAGCAAAACAGAGACCATGAGACTGAATAACATCAATTGCATCTGGAGTAGAAGGCATGTTTGCACCCTCTGTAACACTCTGACAACCACTTGTAATGAGGTTCTGTGCATCTATTTCTGTAAGTTCATTCTGTGTAGCACATGGAAATGCTGCATAACAAGGAATGTCCCAAACAGCATGACCACCCTCAGGGTACTCACTTACAGGAATATATTTTGCCTCAGTATGAACTTTCGTATACTCTTCTAAAGAGGCTCTTTTTTCAAGTTTTAACTCTTTTAAAAGAGCTAAATCAACACCTCTTGAGTCATAAATAGTACCTCTTGAATCTGAACAAGTGACAGGAATTGCACCTATCTGTTGCAGTTTCTCTATAGCATGAAGTGCTACATTTCCTGCACCACTTACTGTACATATTTTTCCATCTAAAGGCTCTTTTCCTTCCATTTCTAACATTGTTTCTGTAAAGTAAACAGCACCATAACCAGTTGCCTCAGGTCGCATAAGAGAACCACCAAAAAAGAAAGGTTTTCCAGTTAACACACCCTCATAAGCAGAAGTAATTTTTTTATACTCTCCAAAAAGGTAACCAATCTCTCTTCCTCCAACACCAATGTCACCTGCAGGAACATCAATACGAGGACCAATGTACTTATGGAGCTCTGTCATAAATGCTGAACAGAACTTCATAACTTCAAAATCACTTTTCCCCTTAGGATCAAAGTCTGAACCACCTTTTGCTCCACCAATAGGAAGACCAGTAAGAGAATTTTTTAAAATTTGCTCAAAACCTAAAAACTTTAAAATACCCTCATTTACTGTAGGGTGAAAACGAAGACCCCCTTTATATGGCCCAAGTGCATTGTTAAACTGTACTCTAAAACCTGTATTTACCTGAATGTTGTTGTTATCATCTAACCATGTAATTTTAAACTTAATCACTCTATCTGGAACAACTAAACGCTCTAAAATAGCATGTTTTACATACTTCTCATCTGATTCTAAAAGGGGCCCTATTGAGTAGATAACCTCTTCCATTGCCTGATAAAATACTTTATTTTCTTCACAATTGCCATTCTCAAATTTTTTAATCTCTTGTTCTGCTATACCCATAATGATTCCTGTTCCCTTCTGTACTAAAATAGTTTATGTAATTATAGTGCAATTTATGTTTGATAATTCAAAAATCATTTTTTCCTTCTACTCAAATATAAATAATTCTAAAAATAATAATTTAGTTTTATATGCTAAATAACATTGTTTTATACTACAAAATAGAACAAAGTGTATAATTTTTTCAAATATCACATTTAGAGCATAATCTCTGATATAATATGTCCTAAATATCCATAAACAAGGCTACATATGTTTGAAAATATGAGTATCGAAAAACGAATGAACTACCTAATTGCAATGGCAACTTTTGCCATTTTTTCTGCAACTCTTTTTGTTTTTTTCTCCATGTCAAAAATTGAAAATGAGTACAAATATTTAAGACACAACTCTATGAGTGCTGGCTTAACAACACTAAAGATTGAAAAATCTTTAAACTATGTTAGTAGAACAACAAGAGACATTATGCTTGGTGGGAACTACACAAAAGACCTAGAAAAACTACAGAATGAAATAAAGAATGTTGCTGCATACTTTAATAAACTTGAAACTATTATGGGAGAGGACTTAGAGTCAATAGAGCTCGTTGAAAAAGCGAAATCATCTACTATGCTTTTTTTAAATAACTCTCTAAGAATGATGAAAAAACTCTCACCAGATGAAATAAAAAATAAAAAAGGTGAAATATATAAAGTTTATAAAAGAGAGCTCACACCTTTTGCAAATGCATCACGTTTTGCATTTAAAAGACTTGTTAACATTAAAGAGGCTGAACTCAAAAGAGACTCAGAGTACTTAGAAGCAGAAATTAGCTTCTACAAATACCTTGTATTAATTGCCGGTCTAGTAACAGGTTTTGTTGTCCTTATAGTGGCAACTATCATTCGTAAATCCATTACAAATGGTATTATTAAATTCACCCAACTTATTTCATATGCAGCCAAAGGTGATTTCTCAGTGAAGTGTACCTCTTCTGGTTATGACACAGAACTTGGCATAATGGGAAAAAATCTTAGTGATTTACTGAACCATGTTGGTAATCTTATTCAAGAGATTAACTCCACTATTGTGGATGCTTCTAAAGGAATTTTTACACATAAAATTTCAGCAGAAGGTATGGAAGGAGAGTTTGTTGTAGCTATTAATAATGTCTCTAAAAGTATAGACTATATGCATGAACAGCATAACAAAAGTCTTCGGGACTCCTTTAATGCAAGACTCAGTGTTAACAGTAGAAATGTTTCAGAGTCTCTTACAGTTATTCAGCAGAACCTCAAAACAAACATACAGAACCTAAAAGAAATCACCTCTGCAACAAAAGCAGCAGCAGAGCTCTCCAATAACTCTAGAAATGACATTAACGATGCCGTAAGTGAACTCCATACACTCAATGAACAGGTCAATACAAATAATGAGAGTATTCAAGAACTAGCAAATCAAACAAATAGTATTACTTCGGTTATAGAGCTCATTACAGACATTGCAGATCAAACAAATCTTTTAGCACTCAATGCTGCAATTGAAGCAGCTCGTGCGGGTGAACATGGTCGTGGTTTTGCAGTAGTTGCTGATGAAGTGCGTAAACTTGCAGAACGTACACATAAAGCTACTAGTGAAATCTCTATTAGCATTAAATCACTCCAGCAGGGTATGAGCGAAATCCAAGTAAGTTCAGACAATATGAAAGAGACAGTAGACCATACAACAAAAAATATAGAAATTTTTGAAACAACCTTAGTGGAGTTAAGTGAAGGTTCTACACAAATTGTCAATAGCTCTTACCAAATGGAGAACAATGTTTTTGTTGTTCTTGCTAAAATTGACCATATTCTCTACAAGTCACGTGCATACAACTCACTTATGTCCCTTCAAACAATTCTAAAAAAAGTAGACTCACATCAATGTAACTTAGGTGTATGGTACGATGGCGAAGGAAAAGCAAGATTCTCTCGAACAAACTCTTTTGCAAAGATTGCTACACCACATAACTATGTTCACCAAAATGCAAATACAAACCTCACATTTATTGAGGGCGATGCAGAGAAAAACACTATAGAAAATGCAGACACAATTGTTAAAAACTTCGACAAAATGGAAGAGGCTTCAGAGGAGCTTTTCCACTTAATGGATGCCATGTTAGAGGAGTCTAAGCTCTCTTAAATCCACAATTAACGTTCCCTTAATCTTAATTCTATATTATTATAAAATTAAATAAAAAAGGTACTAAATGAACTGGAGAACACGAAGCGAAGAGCGCTTAGAACGAATGGGTGAGAAGATCACCCAACACCCAAAAAAGATAATTTTACTTATGCTACTTATGAGCATATTTTTTATCTCAAATATTCCAAAAATCACCATTGACACTTCTACTGAAGGTTTTTTACACGACAACGACCCTGCTCTTGTACGTTACGAAGCATTTAAGGAGCAGTTTGGACAAGATGAAAAGATTATGGTTGTTGTTGAAGCTAAAGATGTCTTTGACTTAGCATTTTTACAAAAACTTCAAAAACTACACACAGCACTTGCTGAAAATGTGCCTCACTTAAATGACATAACATCCCTTATAAACGCGAGAAATACTCGTGGAGAGGGTGACCAACTCATTGTTGAGGATCTTTTTGAAAATTTTCCGCAAAATGAGACAGAGCTTCAAAAGTTAAAAACAATTGCACTCAACAACAGTATGTATAAAAACCTGCTCTACAATAATGCACATACATTTACAACGATTATATTAGAGCCAAGTGCTTATGAGAGTGACAACAATGCCGATGCACTTGATGGTTTTGGAGAAGAAGAAGCAGATGATGAAGAGCTTGAGTTTTTAACAGACCCTTCAAAAAGTGAAATGGTTCGAGCCGCAGATACAATAGCAAAAGAGTTTAAAGAGGATGGTTTTGATGTTTATGTAGCAGGTTCTCTTGCTGTTAATGACTATAACAAACAGTCTGTACAAAAAGATATGCAGAAGTTTGTAAAACTTGTACTGCTTATGATGATGGTTTTTCTCTTTCTAGTTTTTCGCAGAATTAGTGCAGTTATTCTTCCTATATTTATTGTTGTTATCTCACTCCTTACGACTATTGGGACAATGGCTCTTGTTGGAACACCTATTACCATTCCAACTCAGATTTTACCATCTTTTTTACTTGCTGTAGGTATTGGAGCAGTAGTACACTTACTTACAATGTTCTTTAAACACCTCAATGAGCATCACGATAAAAAGAGTGCTATAAGTTTTTCACTTGGACACTCAGGACTTGCTATTATTATGACATCGCTCACAACTGCTGCAGGTCTACTCTCTTTTTCAACAGCTTCAATTGCTCCTATTGCTGACTTGGGCGTATTTGCTGCACTTGGAGTTATGATTGCACTTGTTAATACCCTTGTATTACTTCCAGCAATTCTGAGTATTTTACCAATTAAACCAGCAAAAGAGGCTGCACTTAAAAAGTCAAAAATTATGGACAGACTCCTTCTTGCAACAGCTGACTTTACATTTTACCATGCTAAAAAAATTGTAGCAGTTGGTGCTGTTATTGTTGTTGTATTTGTCTACTTTGCTTCGAGTGTAGAGTTTAAACATGACCCACTCAGCTGGCAACCAGATGACTCACCAATAAAAATTTCTACTTACAGAGTAGACCACGAACTAAGAGGTTCTGTCACTATGGAAGTTATTATTGACACAAAAAAAGAGAACGGTCTCTACAACTCAGAACTCCTTACAAAAATAGACAATCTTGTACAAAAAGCTCAAGAGCTTAAAACTGACAAACATTTTGTTGGTAAAGGCTGGAGTGTTGGTGATGTACTCAAAGAGATTCATCGTGCACTTAATGAAAATAAAAATGAGTACTACGCCATTACAAAAAATGATGCTCTTATTCCTCAAGAATTTTTACTTTTTGAAAATAGTGGAAGTGATGATTTAGAAGATTTAGTAGATTCTCAAATGTCTAAAGCTCGTCTTACATTTAAACTACCATGGATGGAAGCGGGAGAGTATGCTGAAATAAGTGACCAACTTACAGATATGTTAAAAAGTGAATTAGGTGACGATGTAGAAATTACAGTTACAGGAATGGTACCACTGTTTCAAAGAACACTCTCTGCTGCTATGAGTTCTATGGCTGTAAGTTATGTTGTCGCGTTTGTACTTATTGCCATTATGATGGTTATTCTCCTTGGAAGTGTAAAAATTGGTTTAACAAGTATGATTCCAAATGTGCTACCAATTATTATGACTATAGGGTTTATGTCTATGGTTCATATGCCATTAGATATGTTTACAATGCTAGTAGGTGCCATAGTTATTGGGCTCTCTGTAGATGATACTGTTCACTTTTTCCACAACTTTGCAAAGTACCACCATATGGGATACTCTACAAAAGAGTCAGTTGAGCAGACTATGCTTGGAACGGGTCGTGCACTTGTAGCTACGTCTATTGTTTTAAGTTTAGGCTTTTATGTTTACATGTTTGCATCACTTACAAACCTCGTAAACTTTGGAATTTTAGCTGGTGGTGCCATTACTATTGCACTCTTTTCAAACATTATTTTAGGGCCTGCCCTTTTAACACTCATAACAGAACAAGAAAATAAAAACTAGGAGACTCTATGTTACTCAAAACACTACTTACTTTAACACTCACACTCTCATCTCTCTTTGCTATAACAGCACAAGAGATTGCACAAAAAGTTCACGACAGAGATGAGGGAGACAACATCACCTCAAACATGAAGATGATTCTTATTGACAAGGCTGGTAAAAAAAGAGTTCGTGACCTCAAAGTTTTTACAAAAAACAGAGGAGAAGATACACTTAAACTTATGTTCTTCCTTACACCGGCAGATGTAAAAAACACAGCTTTTTTAACATATGACTATGAAAACTCAGATAGAGACGATGACCAATGGCTCTACCTTCCAGAACTACGCAAAGTAAAACGTATTGCTTCTAGTGACAAAAGTTCTTCATTTATGGGAAGTGACTTCACATACTCTGACATGACTTCAAGAAATGTAGAGGACTACACATATAAAATCATGAAAGAGCCTAAAATTAAAGGTCATAAAACATGGCAACTTCTTGTTGTTCCAAAGAGTAATAAAGTTATTGAAGAGACAGGCTATACAAAGAGTATTATTTTTGTAAGACAAGATAATTTTGTTATTATTCAGGCACTACACTATATAAAAGCAGGTAAAAAGCTAAAATATATGATGGTAAAAGATCTTGAACTTATTAACAATGTTTGGACAATTAAAGAGATTCAGATGGTTACAAAAAAAGGAAAGAAAAAACTTCATAAAAGTATTTTTAAATTCTCCAACATTAAATATAACCAAGATTTAGATGAGTCACTTTTCACAACAAGAACCTTAGAACGCGGACTCTAGCAATGACAAAAAAAGTACTAAGTGTTCTGCTTCTCTCCTCTCTTTCTCTACTGAGTGCTCAAGAGAGTATAGAGATGGACTTAGATGGTTTTGACATGGAAGAGGAGGCATCTCCACTTGATGGTTTTGATGATGAACTTGATGGCTTTGCAGAAGCTGATGAAGAGGAGCCTCTTGAACAAAAAAAACAGAAAGAGGAAGAACCAAGTAACTTTTCTCTTTTAGGAAATATTGCGTTTAAAACAGCTTATGCTTACAGAGAACACTCGGTAGATGGAGTTAACTATAAAGGTCTCAATCAAGCACAGAGTGCTCTCTACCTTCAAGTAGACTACAAAATTAATAAAGATTGGAAACTAAGAGTAAGTGGCGATGCTTTTTATGATGCCATCTACTCTTTAAGAGATCAGCCATACAATCAAGATGTACTAGATAGTTACGAGACACAACTCCGGTTTGATGACACTTATCTCCAAGGACGCCTCGGTTCTGATATTGACATTACTCTAGGAAGACAGGTTGTTGTTTGGGGGAAATCGGACAATATTCGCATTACTGATGTTATTAACCCTTTAGACAACAGACTTCCAGGTCTTACAGACATTGAGGATTTAAGACTCCCTACGGGTATGCTTAAAGTAGACTACTACACAGGAAAATGGAACTTAAGTGCAATGGCAATTTTTGAGAGTAGAATTTTTTTAGAAGCTGCTCCTTATGGTGAATATTTTCCTGTTGGCAACATTTTCCCCTCAGCACCTAACCCATTTTTCTCTTTAGTAGACCCTCAAAACTCTTCTGAAAATATGCAGTATGCCTTTGCAGCAAATGGTATTTTTTCGGGATGGGATCTCTCTTTTTATGCTGCAGATGTTTATGACTCAAAGTGGCATATAGAAGGAACAAATCTCTCGAATGCAAAACGGGTAGTGAGTAAGGTGCAAATGTTAGGATCTGCTTATAATATTGTAGCAGGAAGTTGGCTTTTTAAGAGTGAAGTAGCACTCTTAAGTGGTGTTAAATATAATGCAACGCTCGATGAGAAGAACCGTCTCGATACACTCATTGGCTTTGACTATATGGGGTTTAAAGACACAACACTCTCTGTAGAGTTAGCAAATAGACATATTTTTGACCATGAAGCAATTATGGCAAGTTATGATGCACCTAAACCTGACTATGTAGACCAAAATGAACTCCAAACAGCACTCCGTCTTACACACTCTATGATGAATGACACACTTGATGTTACAGCCTTAGTAAGTATGTTTGGAGCATCATGGGAGTATGGTGGTTTTACTCGTGTGTGGCTTGAGTATGAACTTATGAATGCCCTCAATGCAACACTTGGTGTCGTTGACTACATTGGAGGAGAGAAACCTTTTATGGAAGCAACAAAAGAGAACGATAGACTCTTTGCTGACATTACCTATAGTTTCTAACTTAGAAACTCTAAACGTAAAAGAGTCCCCTCTTCTAATGCTGAGGAGACTCTAATTTTTATATGCATAGCATCACACAATCTTTTTACTATGTCTAAGCCTATACCATGTCCTCTACTTGTCTCTTTATATGAACGTTCAAAAATTTGCGATGGATTTTTAATCCCTATACCACCATCTTCTATGTAAAGTACACCCTCTTTTGCATATATTTTTACATAGCCATCTGCTTTATTATATTTACATGCATTTGAAATAAGGTTCGAGAGAATCTGTTTTAGAGCATCTCCATTAACAAACACTTCCATTTTACTCTTTTGTACCTCAATACGAATCTCTGTAAAAATTCTAGACTGTATCTGAACAACCTCTTCTATAACTTCAAATAGATCAACTCTCTCCATACTCAAACTATCCTCTTTTAAGAGCAGTGTTAAATTGTTATGGAGCTCTCCTATCTCTTGTGCACTCTTCTTAATTCTTGTCACGGCCTTACTCTCTTTAAGTGCAGAACGCTCTAAAATTTTTGTGTTGAGTAAAATGGATGTTACAGGTGTGTTCAAGTCATGAATAAGATCTTTTGAGAAGTTATCTAACTTGACAATGGCCTCTTGCATCGGTCGTAATGCTCGTAGTGATAAAAAGTAACTAATGAGTGCAAAGAGTGCTAAAAGTGCTACTTGCACAAAAATTATTTCATACTTTATACTCTGAAGCTCTTCATAATAGTGCTCTTTATCTTTTGTTATTAAAATGTAGCCACCATCCCAGCTAAAAGGCATATATTTAGAGAATGTCTTCTCCCCTATTGTAAAGTTATTCATATTGAAATTTTTAATAATTATATCTTTATGCTCAAAGTGCATATGGGGGTCAGAAGGCTTAATCCCCATTTTTAACTGTCTCGTGAACTCTATCATGGAGAAGTGCTCTTTTTCTATTAGGATTTTTCGCTGTTCTTTAAAGTAGAAATAACCTGAAGAGAGAATGAGAAACGCAACACTCCCAAAGTAAATACTAAAAAATTTCCAAAATGCCGCCTTATCATGCTTTAACAAGTCTGTATCCTGTGCCTTTTATGGTCTGTAACTCTAAACCAACTTTTCTTAACTTTGCAATGTAAACGCGAAGTGCACCCTCACTCGCTTCATTGTTACTGTCAAGCTCATAAAGAAGTTCCTCTTTTGTTATGGTCTCATCTATACGTCGAAAGAAAAGCCCTAGTAACTTCTGCTCTTGAGGTGCTAAGAGAACTAACTCCTCACCATCTAAAAGCTCATTTGTAGTAATTTTATACTGTAAGTTTTTATACTTAATGATGTTCTCTTGACTTGCAAAAGATTTTCTCAGTGTTGCACCAATACGAACAAGAAGTTCATCAAAGTCAAATGGTTTTTTTAAGTAGTCATCAGCACCAACAGCAAAGCCTTCAGAGAGTGATGCAATGTCATTGAGTGATGTGAGAAAAATACAGGGAGTTAAGTTCTCTCCTGAACGTAACATTTTCAAAAGCTCAAAACCAGTAAAGTCTGGTACATTAACATCAAAAAGCATTAACTCAAAACTCTTTTGTGCTGTTATGTCTAGCACACTATTGCCATCATGGACAACCGTTAACTCATACCCTTCAGCTTCAAGAAGTTCAGTAAGTGTTTCTGCGAGAATAAGGTCATCCTCTAAAAGTAAAATTCTTGCCATAAGAGCCCTTACTCCCAGTCGTCAAATTTAGAATTTGCATGCTTATCTTTCTTGTAGCGTTTTGCATTTTTGTTTTTGTCTAACTGGTTTGAAGCATAAAGAATTTTCTCTTTAACGTCTTCTATGGACTCTTCTGCATCTTGAAGTGAAATCATCATTTTTACAAGTGTTTGTAAATCTTTTAACTCACCCTTATACAGATCAACCTCTTCAATACGATTTAAAAGCTTTAGTGAATTTTCTATTTTTTTATGAAAACCTTTTTTTGTAAGTTCAGGAGTATTCATAAGGTAAGAGATAATCCCTTTATGAAAACGTTCTAGTGCTCGAATATACCTTAACCTATTTGCATTGTTAATTGCTTTTTGTGATGCTGCCATTATAAACCTATTATTTTATTGTTGTTATAATTATACACTTTATTTTGGAGAAGAATTTGAAAAAAATTATTTTACTACTAACACTTCTAAGTGTGTCACTTTTTGCAGAGCTAAAAAATGCTTACCTTTCGGAGCAAATACTCAACTCAAAACTCCCAATTGTCGATGTACGTACGCCTGGAGAGTGGAAAGAGACAGGGATTCTTAAAGGTGCTATTCCTATTATGTTTTTTAACGAACAGGGGAAGTACAATGTTAATGCCTTTTTAAAAGAGCTCAATGAAAAAGTAGACACAAAAAAACCTTTTGCTATTATTTGTCATACAGGAAGTAGAACCTCTATGATTGCACCATGGTTATCACAAGAGCTTCACTACAAAGTTGTGAATTTACTCGGTGGTATGGACTACGCAACTAGAACATTAAAAATTAAAACTGTTCCTTACAAACAATAATGCCATCCTGGCTCCTCTTTCTTTTTTACCTAACACTGCGAATTGTCATAACATTCGCAGTGTTAGGATTCTTTATCTTTCTACTCTGGGGATTTTTATACCTCATTTTCTACTAAAAAACAGCATAAAGCATTAAAACTTCAGTATAATTACTTCATGAAAATATGGACACAAATAACAGAAGGTAAAAAGCATAAAATCGTGCGTTTTAACTGTGAAGAGCACAGCGACATGAACTATGTAGGTGAGTTTGATGACACAGCGTTTAAAGAGTATCTACAGAAGTTAGATGGGAGTATAGATGTTGAGAAGAACTTAAAACTCATAAAATATTATGGGTATTTACATCTTTTTTTATCTGAAAAAAAACAGCATTGAAAAATAAATTTTAGAGAGATTAGAAGAGGGAGAGTAAAAAAGTACTCCCTTTCACAAAGTTGTGAAAGGAGCATACTTCTTGGTTAAAACTAGATAGCTTCGTTATCTTCTTCACCAGTACGAATACGGATAATTTTCTCAATATCACTTACGAATATTTTACCATCACCGATTTTACCAGTACGAGCTACTTCAACAATAGTACTTGTAGTTTTCTCAACCATATCTTCAGAAACAACCATTTCCATTTTGATTTTTGGTAAGAAGTCTACAACATACTCAGCACCACGGTAAAGTTCAGAGTGACCTTTTTGAGCACCATAACCTTTTACTTCGCTTACTGTCATACCAGTAACACCGATTTCAGCTAAAGCGTCTTTTACGTCTTCTAATTTGAAGGGTTTAATTATTGCTTCAATTCTTTTCATTTGAATTCCTTAAAAAAATTATTTTATTATTGTACACAAACTCTGATTAAGAGTTTATGTATTTTTCACCATGGATAGATTCATCAAGACCCATTGTCTCACTCTCTTCATCAACACGTGCACCACCTGTTAACGCAGTAGCGATGTAGTAAACTACAACTGTACCAACTAAAGTAAAGAGACCAACAACTACAACTGATTCAACTTGAACTATAAATTGACCCATTCTGTCTCCAGACTCTTTAAGTGGTCCATCCCATAGTAAGTCATTGTCTTTTACTGCTAAGAATGCAGTTGCAAGAGCACCAAAAAGACCAGCTAAGAAGTGAATACCAAAAGCATCTAAAGAGTCATCGTAACCAAGTTTTTTCTTAAGTACCGTAACACCCCAGAATGCAAATAATGCACCAACAATTCCTAAAATAAATGCACCAGTAACATCAACGAAACCAGCAGCAGGAGTAATAGCAACAAGACCAGCAACAGCACCTGAAGCAAGACCTAAAAGAGTTGGTTTTTTGTAAATTACCCACTCAGCAATCATCCAAGTAATTGCAGCCATTGCAGTTGCAACAGTAGTTGTTAAGAAAGCTAAACCAGCAATAGCGTTTGCACCAAATGCAGATCCACCATTAAATCCATACCAACCAAACCAAAGAATAGCAGCACCTAAAGCAGTAAGCATTACAGAAGCAGGCTTCATTGCAGATTTAGGGTATCCAACACGTTTACCAACTAAAATTCCAAGAACAAGACCAGCTAAACCACCATTCATATGAACAACAGTACCACCAGCGAAATCTAATGCACCAGCATCAAAAAGTAATGCACCGTCTCCACCCCATACCATGTGTGTAATTGGAGCATAAACTACTAATCCCCAGATAGCTACAAACACTAACCAAGTAGAGAATTTAATACGCTCAATAACTGAACCAGAAGCAATAGCTACTGTAATAGCGGCAAATGTACCTTGGAAAACAACAAATACATAAGTAGGGTAAGTTCCACTTAAGTCACTCCAGTTAATACCGCTAAGCATAACATTTCCAAATCCACCCATAACGTTTTGAACAGCAGCTGATTCAGCTGTACCAAATGCGATTGAGTATCCTGCAACGATCCAAACGATAAATGCAACAACAAACGCACCAAATACCATTGCATAAGTATTTAAAACATTCTTACTTCTTGTCATTCCACCGTAAAAAAGTGCAAGACCAGCAGGTGTCATAAGTAATACTAATGCAGTAGACATCATCATCCATGCAGTATCCCCAGTATCTAGTGTATCTTCAGCAAATGCTAAAGATGGTAAAGCGAGCAGTAATGCTACAAGCCATTTCTTCATGTGAATCCTTTTGATAAATATTTTCAAAACAGAGTATGCCACAAAACTTATTATAAAGTATTTTAATAGTGATTAATTTTTAATCAAAGTTCTAATCGCTTCATAACGCAACACTTCGCCTCTCTTGTACAAAACTTCATCACATTTAAACATTTTCTTAAGCCTTATTTAGGTATTATATATGAATTTTATTTTTAATTACTAGGGTGTATTAATGGGCGATTTGCTAAATAATGACGACATACAACAGATAAATATTGAAGAGACTCTTCAAAACTCCTACCTTGACTACTCAATGAGTGTTATTGTAGGGCGTGCACTTCCAGATGTGAGGGATGGTTTAAAACCTGTTCATAGACGTATTTTATATGCAATGGATAAACTCAATCTATCTCATGGTGCAAAATTTAAGAAATCAGCTCGTATAGTTGGTGATGTTATTGGTCAGTACCATCCACATGGTGATACTGCAGTTTATGATGCTCTTGTTCGTATGGCACAAGACTTTTCTATGAGAATGGAACTTGTTGATGGCCAAGGAAACTTCGGTTCTGTAGATGGTGACTCTGCTGCGGCAATGAGATATACAGAAGCACGTATGACAAAGTATGCAGGTGAACTTCTTAAAGATTTAGACAAGAACACTGTCAACATGATCGATAACTACGATGCTACTACAAAAGAGCCAGACGTTATGCCTACTCGTGTACCAAACCTTCTTATAAATGGTTCAAGTGGTATTGCAGTTGGTATGGCTACAAACATCCCTCCTCACAACCCTAGTGAGATTATGAGTGGACTGAAGGCACTCCTTGCAAATCCAAACATTTCTCTTGTAGAACTTATGGATCACATTAAAGCACCAGACTTTCCAACAGGTGGTATCATCTTTGGTAAAAAAGGGATTATGGATGCTTATGAGAGTGGTCGTGGACGTATTAAAGTTCGTGCAAAAACTCATATTGAGCAGACTGCAAAGAAAGAGATTATTGTTATAGATGAACTTCCATACCAAGTGAATAAATCTCGTCTTATTGAGAACATAGCTAACTTAGTAAAAGACAAAATGATTGATGGTGTTTCACTTATTCGTGATGAGTCTGACCGTGATGGTATGCGTGTAGTTATTGAGCTTAAACGCGATGCTATGAGTGAAATAGTTCTTAACAACCTCTTCAAACAGACTGCTATGCAGACTACATTTGGTATTATCATGCTATCTATATTAAACCAAGAACCTCGTATTTTTGGAATTATAGATATTTTAAAACACTTTATTAATCACCGTAAGACAGTTATTATCCGTCGTACTATTTTTGATCTTGAAAAAGCAAAAGCTCGTGCACACATCTTAGAAGGTCTTAAAAAAGCAATTGATATCATCGATGAAGTTATTCGTGTTATTCGTGCTTCTGGAAATGAAGAAGATGCAAAAGCTAACCTCGTGAGTGAATTTGATTTCTCTGAAATTCAAGCGGCAAGCATTGTTGCTATGAGACTTGGACGTTTAACAGGTTTAGAGATTGAAAAAATCGAGAATGAACTTGCAGAACTTATGCAACTCATAGAGTACTTAGAGTCTATTCTTAGAAGTGAAGAGGTACTCAAAGGTATTATTCAAGAAGAGTTCGATGAAGTTGCAGCAATCTACACAGATAAACGCCGTACAGAGATTGAAGATGATTATGATGACATTGATATTGAAGATTTAATTCCAAATGAGCCAATGGTAGTGACAATTACTCACCGTGGCTACATTAAGCGTGTTCCTTTAGCAGCCTACGAAAAACAGAAACGTGGTGGTAAAGGGAAAACTGCTGTTACAACTTACGATGATGACTTTATAGAGAACTTCTTCACTTGTAATACACATGACACACTTCTCTTTGTAACAGACCGTGGACAGCTTCACTGGTTAAAAGTTTACAGAATTCCAGAAGGTAGTAGAACTGCTAAAGGGAAGGCTGTAGTTAACCTCATTAACCTTGTAGCAGATGAAAAAATTCAGTCTATTATTCCAACAACTGACTTTAGTGAAGACAAAGGACTTGTTTTCTTCACGAAAAATGGTGTTGTTAAACGTACAAACTTAAGTGAATTCTCTAACATTAGAAGTAATGGTGTTCGTGCAATTGTCCTTGACGATGATGACGCACTCATTACTGCAAAAATTGCAGACCAAAGCATTCGCTACCTTTTCATTGTGACAAAATATGCACAATGTATTAAGTTTGAAATAGAAAAAACACGTGAGCAAGGTCGTTCTACTCGTGGTGTTCGTGGTATTAAGTTTAAACATGAGGGTGATGAAGTAGTCGATGCAAACATCATTGCAAATGATGAACAAGAAATCCTAATGATCGCGGAAAAAGGTATTGGTAAACGTACTGATGCTGGTGAGTACAGACTTACTAACCGTGGTGGATCTGGTGTAATTGCTATGAAAATGACTACAAAAACTGGTAAGAACATTGTTGGATGTCTTATGGTTGATGAAGAGATGGACATGATGGCACTTACAAAAAGTGGTAAAATGATTCGTGTAGATATGCAAACAATCTCTAAATCTAGTCGTAATACTTCTGGCGTTTACATTGTAAAAGGTGATGATGTAGCTTCGATTTCTCGCTGTCCTAAAGAGGAAAAAGATGAAGATGAGAGTGAAGAAGCAAACGACACACTCATTTTGGAATAGTAGTTGCTTAAAAGCTTTAATAATATAGGAGTTTGTTATACTCCATCTAAGGATATTCAATGAAACACTCATTAGTATTAATTACACTTTTTAGTACTCTCTCTTTATGGAGTGCTCCTCAACCTATGATGGTTGCTTCTTCTGAGCCTGTACAATCAAGTGTACAGGTTGAGAGTGTACCAACTCAAATGGAAACAGTTACTGTTCCTGCAACTTCTACAATTAATGTAAATTATCCTGTATATTCATCACAAAATGCAAACAACAATGCAACGAATGATGACGAAGTACTTGTAGACACAGTAACTACGCCTCAAGAAAACTTACTACAGAAAAACAAGTCACTTCTTATTAGTGTCGTAGGTCAAGGTGTAGCACCAGTAAATACATCTTCTCCGGCACAGGCTTATGCACTTGCTAAGCGTGCTGCTGTTGCAGATGCATACAGACTAATTGCAGAAAAAGTCAAAGGTGTTCGTGTAGATGGTCAAGACCTCATTAAAAACATGATGGTAAAGCGTTCAACTGTAAGAACTTCTGTGCAAGCTATGGTTCGTAATGCAAACATTGTTGAAACTACATTCAAAGAAGGTTTATGCGAAGTAGAGATGGAAATAGTAGTATCTCACCGTCAATTCCAGTAACCCTTCTCTTTCTTTTTTATTCACTTGCGCTTCATGCAGGTGAGTACCTCATATCTTATCGCTACCTAGTAAAAGATGCTATGCTATACAGCGAGTCTTTAGAAATCTCCCATGCAATGAAAAAGTGTCAAGGGGAAGAGAAAGAAGCCATTTATCTTCCAGCAGATGAGCATAAAAATCTTAAAAACATTATTTCTCTTCATAATGAAGAATTTCTTCGCTATTTACATAAACTTGGGCTCTCAGTCTCTCATAAAGAGGAGACTATTAATGCACAATATAGTTCAGTTACTATTTTAACACTCAAAACAACTTGTTTCAAAGTCGATTTTAATGATAATTTTGTTAAAATTTCAGCTTTAAAATAGGCTCGAAAAAGAGGGACATCTGTGAAAATCGCAATCGTTGAAGATGATATAAATATGAGAAAATCTCTTGAGATTGCTATGAGTGATTTTAAAGAGTTTGAAGTTGTTACCTTTAAAAATGCTGTCGATGCACTCAAAAAACTTGATGATAGTTTTGACCTAGTCATTACGGACATCAATATGCCTAAAATGGATGGAATAGAGTTTGTAAAAGAGTTAAATGGTCGTTATGAAGTCATAATTATGACTGGAAACGCAACGCTTACTCGTGCAATTGAGTCTATTCACCTCGGTGTAAAAGATTTTCTTTTAAAACCTTTTGATGTCGATGATTTAATTGGGGCAATAAAAAGAGAAGACAAAGTACAGCGAGTAAAGAAGTCTCTCAATGCAACAAAGAAAGAGACGAAAAAATCGACAGAGAGTTTTTTAGGTGCTTCTAAAGCACTTGCAAATGTACTCTCTATTGCAGACAAGGCAGCTGTCACAGATGCTAGTATTTTACTTCTTGGAGAGAGTGGTGTAGGAAAAGAGGTATTTGCCTCGTACATTCATAAAAACTCTAAACGTGC
>Ga0256843_1000364_pt1 | contig 39035 bp, 39 predicted proteins | sample AlvinellametaG_FD_191572 | JGI IMG/M metagenome (GOLD analysis project Ga0256843, IMG submission 191572) | Pompeii worm associated microbial communities from hydrothermal vent at the East Pacific Rise, Pacific Ocean - Alvinella | ecosystem: Host-associated > Annelida > Integument > Unclassified ...
ACAGGTTGTGCAGATACACCAAATTTTTCTTCGAATTCTTTTACAAGCTCAGAAAGCTCAAGAACAGATAAACCAGAAATAAATTCTAATACGTCTTCTTTAGTTACAGCCATATCATAGCTCCTTATTTTTAATTAATTTAATTTTTGAGTGACTTTATGCCACATTATTATACAAAGAGGTTCTTATGCCTCTTCTTCTTTTTTCTTGCGTAAAGCGTCGATTCCAATTGCAAGGTTTGTAACTGGAGCCATCCAAGTTGCAGCAAGCATACCAAGTAGCTCATCACGACCAGGAAGTTTAGCAAACGCTTCGATTTTTGCAACATCTGCAGGTTCTTTATCTAAGTACCCAGATTTGATCACAAATTTATCAGTTGTTTTTGCAAAATCAGCAGCAACTTTAGCAGCAGCGATAACATCATCAGACCAAATAAAGATATTTGTGTCTTTAATTTCAACACCGCTCATGCCAGCATTATTTAATGCGATAGTTGCTAAAGTATTTTTTACAACCTGAACACTTGTGTCTTTTGCACGAGCAGATTTACGTAACTCTTCAAGTTGACTAACTGTCAAACCTTTATAGTCACAAATAACAACTGCTGTCGTATTAGCAAAAGAGTCAGTTAACTGCTCTATTACTTCAGCTTTTTTTGACTTAAGCATTGTTTCTCCTTTCCAGACATAACTTCAAGAGGGGTGAAAGGAACGATTAAGCTCACTACTAACTCAGTAGATGCCCCCATCTATCTTTAGTCCAAGTAATTCAGATTTCCAAAATAAATGAAAATCTTTAGTTTAGCATAGCCCTATAATAAACTAAAGATTTTCAAAAGCCAACCTAAAAGGTTGACCGTTGATTATTTAATATCTAAAAGTTCAGTTGTATCAAGTTTAACTGCAGGGCTCATTGTTAAGCTTAATGCAGCATTTTTAATATAACGACCTTTTGCAGATGCTGGTTTTTGTTTATTGATAGCAATAACAAAAGTCTTTAAGTTCTCTTCAATTTGTTTAGCATCGAAACTTGCTTTACCGATACCTGCATGAATGTTACCTTTTTTGTCAACTCTAAAGTTAACCTGACCACCTTTAACATTGTTAACAGCAGTTGCAACATCTGGAGTTACTGTACCAGTTTTAGGGTTAGGCATAAGACCTTTTGGTCCTAAAATACGACCAACTTGCCCAACCATACCCATACAATCAGGAGCAGCAACAACGATATCAAAATCAATGTTACCCTCTTTGATTTGAGCTACAAGTTCATCTGTTCCTACAATATCAGCACCAGCTGCCTTAGCTTCATCAGCTTTAGCACCCTTAGCAAATACTGCAACACGAACAGTTTTACCAGTACCATGAGGAAGAACAACAGCACCACGTACCATTTGATCAGCATGACGTGGATCAACATTTAAATTCATTGCAATTTCAACAGTTTCATCAAACTTTGCACTTTTTAAATCTTTTACGATTGAAGATGCTTCTTCAACACCATAAGATTTAGTAGTATCAATTTTTTCTAATAATTGCTTATATCTTTTACTCATTATCCAAATTCTCCTAAAAATTCTGCCACATTATTTTATATCATTGTGGTCGATGATAGTAGTGTAACTAATAATATTAATCTTTGATCTCAATACCCATTGAACGAGCAGAACCAGCTAAAGTATTTGCAGCAGCTTCTTTGTCGTCTGTATTTAAATCTTCAATTTTTTTCTCAACAACTTCCATAAGTTGTGCACGAGTAATCGAACCAACTTTGTTTTTCAATGGATTATCAGTACCTTTTTTAAGTCCTGCAGCTTTCATTAAAAGTTCAGATGCCGGTGGCTGTTTTGTGATAAAAGAAAAACTTCTATCATTGTAAACAGTAATTACAACTGGAACTTTAAATCCCATTTTATCTTTTGTTTTTTCATTGAACGCTTTACAGAATTCCATGATATTAACACCACGTTGTCCAAGTGCAGGTCCAACTGGAGGTGCTGGGTTTGCTTTACCAGCTTCAATTTGTAGCTTGATATAGTCCATGACTTTTTTTGCCATTTTGTTTCCTTTGTATGAATTTAAATTATTTTTTCAACTTGGGTATATGAGATATCCACAGGGGTAGCTCTACCAAAGATTGAAACATTAAGTTTGAGTGTACCATGCTCTAAGTCGTACTCATCCACAGTCGCCGTAAAGTTTGCAAACGGTCCGTCAATAATACGAACAGTCTCACCATTATCAAAAAATACTTTTGGTTTTGGTGCAGCTCTATTATTAACGCGATCTAAAATAACATTAATGTCATGCTCGCTTAACGGTGTTGGGATGTTTGACTCTCCAATAAATCCTGAAACTTTTGGAAGAGACTGGATCATATGTTGAATCTCTGTATTTAAATCAATTCTTGCAAACACATATCCAGAGTAGAGTGATCGCTCACTCACTTTTTTCTTGCCATCTTTTACTTCAATAACATCTTCTGTCGGAACAATTACATCAGTAATATGCTCTTGTAGTCCATGTTCTTCAATCATATTAAAGATTGCATCTCTTACTGCTCTGTCGCTACCATAGGTCTGAATAGAGTACCATTGATGTGCCATTTTTACCCCTTAACCTAAAACTGCTGACATAATTGATGACATAGTCAAATCAACTAAAGCTAAGAAAGCAGCAACTGCTGATACAACTACTATAACAGCAATATATGCTTGTTTTACCTGTCCTTTTGTAGGAAAGATTACTTTACTTAACTCTAGTTTTGCATTTTGAATATGTTTACTTATTTCCATCAACTCTTTCCATTTTAGTGTTTTGTATTATATATCATTAATAAAACTCTCAAGTCTCATTAAAAATATATAAGTGGCAGGCGTGGAGGGACTCGAACCCCCAACACCCGGATTTGGAATCCGGTGCTCTACCATTGGAGCTACACGCCTAAATATCTATCTAAAGAGAGAAACTTATTACAGTTTCATCTCTTTGTGCATAGTATGCTCTTTACACCATTTACAGTATTTACGTACTGAAAATTTTTCAGTGTGAGTCTTTTTGTTTTTAGTTGTGTGATAATTACGTCTAGTACATTTCTCACAACCTAAGTGAATTGCTTCTCTCATTATTTATTACCTTTGAAAGGATTTTGAGTGGCCTGGAAAACCAGACTACTCAAGAATCTCTGCAACAACACCAGCACCAACTGTTCTACCACCTTCACGGATAGCGAACTGAGTACCTTTTTCCATTGCAATTGGGTGAATTAACTCAGCAGTGATGCTTACGTTATCACCTGGCATAACCATTTCAGTACCTTCTGGTAAAGTGATAGCACCAGTTACGTCTGTTGTACGTACGTAGAATTGTGGGCGATAACCATTAAAGAATGGAGTATGACGACCACCTTCATCTTTACTTAATACATAGATCTCAGCAGTGAATTTAGTGTGTGGTGTAATTGAACCTGGTTTACAAAGAACTTGACCACGCTCAACTTCATTTTTAGCAATACCACGGATAAGGATACCACAGTTATCACCTGCTTCACCTTGCTCCATCTCTTTACGGAACATTTCAACACCAGTTACAGTAGTTTTTTGAGTATCTTTAATACCAACGATCTCAACTTCATCACCTACTTTAACTACACCACGCTCGATACGACCAGTAACAACTGTACCACGACCAGAGATAGAGAACACATCTTCAACTGGCATTAAGAAATCTTTATCAGTTTCACGCTCTGGCTCAGGGATATACTCATCTACTGTGTCCATAAGTGCAACAATCTTCTCAGACCACTCACCTAAAGTACCAGATTTTGCTTCTTCAAGAGCTTTAAGTGCAGAACCTGCAGTGATTGGTGTATCATCACCTGGGAATTCATATTGATCAAGAAGTTCACGAATTTCCATCTCAACTAGTTCTAATAACTCTTCATCATCAACCATATCTTCTTTGTTCATGAAAACAACGATATATGGTACACCAACTTGTTTAGAAAGAAGGATGTGCTCACGAGTTTGTGGCATTGGACCATCTGCTGCAGATACAACTAAGATAGCACCGTCCATTTGTGCAGCACCAGTAATCATATTTTTAACGTAGTCAGCGTGTCCTGGACAGTCAACGTGTGCATAGTGACGTTTATCAGTTTCGTACTCTACGTGTGAAGTAGCGATTGTAATACCACGTTCTCTCTCTTCAGGAGCATTATCGATTTGATCATAATCCATAAATTGTGCTTCATTTTTAACTGCAAGTACTGCTGTAATTGCTGCTGTTAGTGTTGTTTTACCGTGGTCAACGTGACCAATAGTACCGATGTTAACATGCGGTTTGTTACGTTCAAACTTTTCTTTTGCCATAGTGTCCTCCGACCTTAATTTGTGAATTGAAATGGAATTATATCCAAAAATCATTCAATTATTTCTTAAACTTTATAATTTTTTTTATTATGGAGCTTATGATGGGAATTGAACCCATGACCTCTTCCTTACCAAGGAAGTGCTCTACCACTGAGCCACATAAGCAGGACTCATTACTTAAGAAATAAATGAATGATTTTATAGCATTGTAATTTGCAATAAAATAAATATTAGATTTTATGTGATTAGATACCTATAAGTTTATAGATGAAAATAGAAGTAGATTGAAATTATACTTCAGCTTCCAGATATTTTGTTGTATGGAGCGGGTGAAGGGATTCGAACCCTCGACAGCCTGCTTGGAAGGCAGGAACTCTAGCCACTGAGTTACACCCGCATTAAACAAAAGTGGTGGTGGGAAGAGGAGTCGAACCTCTGAACCCATAGGGAGCAGATTTACAGTCTGCCGTCGTTGGCCACTTGACTATCCCACCATTTTCTCTGGTCTAACACTGTTTCTAATATTCAAAATTCAATTAGATGGTGCCGACACGAGGATTTGAACCCCGGGCCTGCTGATTACAAATCAGCTGCTCTAGCCAACTGAGCTATGTCGGCTCTCATTGAATTTGAGCCAGAATTATAGACAAAAATATTTTTAATGTCAAGGGTTTTTGAAAAAAATTGCAAAAAATATAAAAATTCTTTTCAAACTACTATTTTTAGTAGCTTTTCCCCTTTCAAATACTCCCAATATTAATCCATTTGACACTCAAACTTGAGAATAATTACAATGATATTCCTTCGATTATGATGGTATACAACTTAATATAATCATTTTTTACTTTTAAGCTTTTACATTTGTATAATCTTTTTGTACAATAGCGATATTCTTTATAGAGATTATATACTATATAAATAATGTCACTACATTTAACTAAGGATTTCTTATGTTATATATACTTTTTTCGCCTAGTGAAGGGAAAAAATTTTATCATACATCTACACAACTAAAACTCACAGGTGGAATAGCGCTACGTCAAGAAATTGTACATAACTATAATAATATTATTAAAGAAGGAGATATAAATACTCTAAAAAACTTGTTTGGTCTTAAAAAGGAGGAAGAAGTCTATAAATATGCACAAGATATTTTTACTGCTCCAACTGCAAAAGCTATCGAACGATATGATGGTGTTGCATATGACTATTTGGATTATAATTCACTTTCTGAAGATGCACAAACATATCTTCACTCCCATCTGCTTATATTTTCAAATCTCTTTGGTGTTGTACGTGCTGATGACGAGATACCAATCTATAAAGTCAAACAAGGTAATGCCATTGGAGATATAAAACCTGAGTTATATTATAAAAAGCAACTTAAAGATTTTTTAGACAACTATTTGCATAACACGCAGATTCTTGATCTTAGAGCAGGATATTACGATAAATTTTACCAAATACCTCAACCATACACTACACTGAAATTTTTAAAAAATGGTAAAGTAGTTTCCCACTGGGCTAAAGCCTATAGAGGGATTGTACTTCGTGCTTGTGCACAGGCAAATATTAGTTCACTTGAAGAGTTTCATAAACTCGAAATTGAGTACCTTCAAGTTGAAGATATCAAAAAAATTAAAAATAAAACACAAATCACTTTTTCAATACTGGAGTAACCATGCAAGATTCACATGAATATAAACAAAAAAAAGAGTTTTTTCAAAAACTTATAACACTTTATGGAAGGAATGTGGTTGTTGAAGTTTTACAAGATAAAACAATCAATATATATAAACTCCATTTAGCACAATCAAACAAGTACGATAACACTATTAAAAAGATCATTAAACTTGCTAAAGAGCGAGATATTGAGATTCTTTATCATAATCGGGATGCACTCTCTCGTATTAGTAAGAACAAAAAGCAAGATCAAGGTGTTGCAGTTGATATTGATGCCCCACTCTATCAACACGCAAAACAGATCCAAAAACTCTCAACATTTCGCCTTATTGCACTAGATGGTATACACAATCCACAAAACCTTGGTATGATTATACGTAGTTGTGCTGCTGGAAATATTGATGGTATTATTCTTCCAAAAAAGAACTCAGCAAAAATCTCTCCATTAGTTGTTAAGGCAAGTGCTGGAACACTTTTTAAAATACCTATCTATTTTTGTGATACACTCACTGAAGTTTTATCTCAACTCAACAACACGCAATCAATTGCTTTAAGTTTAGATGCACAATCAACACTGTATGATTTTCAAGAATCTAATAAAACTATATATATTTTAGGGAATGAAACAGAAGGGGTAAGCAAAGAGGTACTCCAACTATGTAATGAGCAACTCCTTATACCAATGAATAGAGGTGTTGAGTCACTCAATGTTGCAGTTACAGCTTCACTAATTGCCTTTAAGAGATCATAATCTCATAAGGGCGTTGAATCTCTCGTACCACTTCATCAACAGACATGTGGCGAGATTTTCTAATAAACTCTCTTCCATCTAAAAAGATAAGCACTGTTGGAATAGCGAATACATTAAAATGTGCTGCTATATTCTGATTTTGTGAAACATCCACACTTACTATCTCAAACTTTTGAAAGTTTGTTTCTATCGCTTCAAGCAATTTTGGTTTGAGTGCATGACACACATTACATGTTGGTGCAGAGAAATAGACCATCACTGCAATATTTTCTTTTATTATTTTTTCTATATCTTCTATTGTTTGCATAGTAAAATTATAGTAGAATTTTTCTATGAGTTCAATTATATTTTCAATAATAAGTATCTATATTTTTATCGTTATGGGCTACATTGCTAAAAAAAGCTTTAAAGAACAAATTGATGATAGAACCATCACTTTGTTAAATGTCTATTTTTTACAAGTATTTCTTACCTTTTGGGGACTACTCATTCATCCTGTAGATATTACCCTACTCTATGCTCCTGCACTTTACCTTTTAGTTGTTGCGTGTGCTTTGATTTTGAGTGCTTTGTTTGCACAAAAACTCTTTAGAGAAAAAAAAGAATACTCCATTGCGATGGTTGCAGCACTTATTGGTAATACTGGAAACCTTGGTATCCCTTTAAATATTGCAATCTTTGGTGAAAGTTCTATTCCTTACACAACTGTTGTAAATCTTGTTAATGTATTTGTAGTATATACTATCGGTGTATACTACTATTCAAGAGGGAGTTTTGATCCAAAAACATCATTAAAAAATATTTTCAAACTTCCTATTTTATGGGCTGCAATTATTGCCATACTCTTAAGCATCAATGGCTATCAACCAAATGAAGCTATCATGAAAATGCTAATGATGGGAGCATATGCTTCTATGACAATGCAGCTGTTTTTATTTGGTATATATCTTTACGGCATAGAATTCAAAACAATCAATAAACTACTCATTGGATGGGTTATAAGCTTTAAATTTTTTCTCTTGCCTTTATTAGCCTTGGGTATTCTTTCACTATTCACACTTGATTCAACGATTAAAGGGATAATTTTTATAGAACTTTTAATGCCTCTTGCTGTTGCCAATGTGAATCTTGCCTCACTTTATCACTGTCAACCAAAAACTGTCACAGCATTAGTATTTATAACATCAATACTTTTTTTAGGAATCATTTTTATTGGAGTAGATTTATTGAAGTTTTTATGATGGTGGAGCTGTGCGGAATCGAACCGCAGTCCGAAACCTAGCTACTCCCAACGTCTACATGCTTAGAAAGGTTGTTTATATCTTATCTTGCTTCACACAACCTGCAAAGCTACACAAGACCAGCCTCTGTTAATTCATCTTGCATGGAGACACACGCAAGATATATCTAAATGATTGGTTATACTTCGAACCCTGCTTATTTAGAATCCACAGGTGAAGCAGCCCGACTCCTAAGGAGTGGTTAAAACTTTAGGCTACTGCTAAAGCTGGGCGATAATTTGTATTGTTTGCGTTTATTCGCGTTGAGCCGTATAACGGAAATGCTCAGTCCGACATGCAGTTGGAAGCTACTAGATCCCGTCGAAACCAAGTCAGCCCCATATGTACAATATTATACCAAAAAAATAAACAGATTAATTCAAAAAATGTAATGGATTTGATATAAAAAAGTGGTGGCCTGTCTCGGAATCGAACCAAGGACACAGTGATTTTCAGTCACTTGCTCTACCGACTGAGCTAACAGGCCAAAAGTATTGTGCTTTAAAAGAAGTGGTGGCCTGTCTCGGAATCGAACCAAGGACACAGTGATTTTCAGTCACTTGCTCTACCGACTGAGCTAACAGGCCATCTTTTAAAGGCTGAAATTATAAGCAAATTCTTCTGAATTTAAGCTTATAATGAAAAATTATCGTATTTTCAATGTAATAAGTGCCAAAATGTTTGATAACACTGCAATGATCCAAAAACGAACAATAATTTTATTTTCAGCCCACTGTTTCATCTCAAAATGGTGATGAATAGGTGCCATAAGGAACACTCGTTTTTTTCTTAATTTAAAACTTCCAACCTGAACGATTACAGATAATGTTTCAATGACAAAAATAGACCCAATCAAAAGAAGTAAAATTTCACTCTTACTAATAACAGCCAAATAACCCAAAAATGCACCAAGAGTTAAAGATCCACTATCTCCCATAAAAACTTCAGCAGGATGACAGTTATACCATAAAAAACCACTTAAAGCACCGATAAGTGCACTTGTAATAATAGCCACTTCACTTACTGCAAAGTTTGGCATTAGCAAGTAACTACTAAGTTTGACATTACCAGTTATATAAATAATTATACTAAAACTCACTAAAGCAGCTATTGATGGTACAGTTGCAAGTCCATCGAGTCCATCTGTTAAATTTACAGCATTAGATGTCGCAATAATAACTAACATCCACAATGCAACTGCAAACATTCCCATATCAATCAATGGTGTCTTTAAAAATGGGATATATAAATCACTATTGAAACCTACAACAAAATATAAGTAACACGCAACAATAGCAGATGAAACTATCTGAAGCATCAGTTTTGTTCTTGCTTTAAATCCTGCAAGATTCTCACTCTTTTTAATCTTTGCAAAATCATCCCAAAAACCAATACTAGTAAACAATACTAAAGTCAATAATGCGCCAAGAGCATAACTGTTTGTAAGATCAACACTCACAAGAGTTGCGATAATTGTTGCACAGATAAACACCATTCCACCCATTGTAGGAGTAGAAGCTTTTTCTTGATGACGTTCTGGTGCCCAATCATTAATCGGCTGCACACTTGATGTTCGTTGTGCCCAACGGATAAATCGTGGAAATAAAAATAAAGTTATACTTAAAGCTATAAAAAATGCTATTCCTGCACGAATAGTGATGTATCCTAAAATATTAATATCTAAAAACTGATGTAACCAAAAAATCAATATAATTCCTATTTATTTAGTTTTTCAATGTATTATACATTTTTTTAAAGTGGTATTATAGTATAATAAGAAGATATTTCAAATTAATAGCAGGAAAAGATTGTGAGCAAAAAAGCAATTTTAGTGATAACTGATGGTATAGGCTATTCTGATAAGACAGAATATAATGCCTTTTATAATGCAAATAAACCTACTTACGACAAACTTTTTGCACAAGTTCCCCATTCATTAATCGATACATTTGGACTAAGTGTTGGTTTGCCTGAGGGGCAAATGGGCAATTCTGAAGTTGGACATATGAGTATAGGTAGTGGTAGAGTTCTTTATCAAGATCTTGTCAAGATCTCTTTAGCGCTTCAAGAGGACACCTTAGAACAAAATGAAGAGCTACAACAACTTTTTAAAAAATCGGATAGATTACACCTTATAGGTCTTATGAGTGATGGTGGTGTTCATTCTCATATAGACCATTTTATGGGTATTGCTGATATAGCAGCAAAAAATGGAAAGCAGGTTTTTTTACATCTTATTACAGATGGGCGTGATGTTTCACCAACATCTGCACCAAAATATCTTGAAAAAGTACAAAAGCATCTTAACGACCATGTAAGTGTTGCAACAATTAGTGGACGTTTTTATGCAATGGATCGTGATAATAGATGGGAAAGAATCCAAAGTGCTTACAATGCGATTGTCAATGCTAAGCCAAAAACATCACTATCACCTCAAGAGTATATTGAAAACTCATATAAAAAAGAGGAAACAGATGAATTTATTATACCTACAGCCTTTGAAGGGTATGATGGAATGGAAAATGGTGATGCTATTTTAACTATCAATTTTAGAAGCGATAGAATGCGTGAAATGGTAACAGCATTGGCAAGTGATGAGTTTAGTGAATTTGAACGAAAAGCTATTAAAGTACATCTTGCTACAATTACTGAATATGACAAATCATTTTCATATCCTGTTCTTTTTAAGAAAGATGCACCTAAAAATACATTAGCAGAAGTGATCGCAAAAAATGGTTTAAGACAACTCCATACAGCTGAAACTGAAAAATATGCTCACGTTACATTCTTTTTAAATGGTGGAATCGATGAACCATATGAAAATGAAACTCGCGTTCTTATCCCTTCACCAAATGTAAAAACATACGATATGAAGCCACAAATGAGTGCCAAAGAGGTTGGTGAAGTGGTTTTAAAAGCAATCGATGATGAGTACGATTTCATAGTAGTCAACTTTGCAAATGGTGATATGGTAGGACATACAGGAGATTTTGAAGCAGCCAAAAAAGCTGTAGAAGCTGTAGATGAACAACTTGGTCTGATCTGGGAAAAAGCAAAAGAAAATGAGTATGCTTTTGTTCTAACAAGTGACCATGGAAATTGTGAAGAGATGAAAGATGAAAATGGCAATATTCTTACAAACCATACAGTTGGAAAAGTGTGGTGTTTTGTAGATGCAAATGATGTGAAAAAAGTGGATAATGGTGGACTTAACAATATCGCTCCAACCGTTTTAAAACTCATGGATATTGATATTCCATCTGAGATGGATCATCCATTAATTTAGTAATTTAGAAAACTCAAAATATATAAAAGGAAACATATGAAATTTTCAGGAAAAAATGTATTAGTAACAGGTTCAAGTCGTGGTATTGGGGCAGAGATAGCAAAAACTTTAGCTTCTTATGGTCTTAAAGTATGGATCAACTACAGAAGTGGTGCAACTGAAGCAGATGCTATAAAAGAAGCGATAGAAGCTGAAGGTGGTCAAGCAGCTGTTATCGGTTTTGATGTGAGTGATGAAGCTGCATTCATTGATGCTATCAAAACAATTGTTGATAGTGACGGTGAACTTTCATATCTAGTAAATAATGCTGGTATTACAAAAGACAAACTTGCACTTCGTATGAAAACACAAGAGTTTATGGACGTCATTAATGCAAACCTTACATCTACATTCATCGGTTCACGAGAATTTTTCAAATCAGCACGTAAAAAGAAATTTGGTGCAGTTGTTAACATCGCTTCTATTGTTGGTGAAACTGGTAATGCTGGTCAAACAAACTATACAGCAAGTAAAGGTGGTGTGATCGCTATGACAAAATCATTTGCAATTGAAGCAGCGACAAGTGGTATCCGTTACAATGCACTTACACCTGGCTTTATTGCAACAGAGATGACAGAAGTACTAAGTGATGATGTAAAAGCTGGTATCAATGCAAAAATCCCTATGAACAGAATGGGTGAAGCAAAAGAGGTAGCAGAAGCTACAGCATTTTTACTATCAGATCATGCAAGTTACATAACTGGTGAAACACTTAAAGTTAACGGTGGGATGAATATGGCATAAATCTATTCTAAGATATTTATGCTACAATTACAAGATTTTAAACTTAAAAATAGGAGCTATAATGGCACTTTTAGATGATATTAAAGAGGTAGTTGTTGAACAATTAAGCGTTAGCGCTGATGAAGTAAAAGAAGATTCAAAATTCGTTGAAGATTTAGGTGCTGATAGCCTTGACGTAGTTGAATTGGTAATGGCTCTTGAAGAGAAATTTGATATCGAAATTCCTGATGATGAAGCTGAAAAAATTCAAACAGTTAAAGATGTTGTTGACTATATAGAAAGCAAATAGTTTTTTTACCGAAGAGAGCTTCTCTTTGGTAAAAAATACTTTTAACAATTAATAAACGAAGTGGTTAATTTTTAAAAGTATTTAAATATTTAAGTTGGAGAGATAATATGAGAAGAGTTGTTGTAACTGGTTTAGGGATGATAAATGCATTAGGGCATGAAAAAGAGAGTGCTTTTAAAGCTATGTGTGCAGGAGAGTGTGGAATAGATACTATCACTATTTTTGATCCTGAAGCTTACAGTGTTAAAATTGCAGCAGAGGTAAAAGATTTTGATCCTGCAACTGTAATGCCACCAAAAGAGGTGAAAAAAGCTGATAGATTTATCCATTTTGGTATCAAAGCTGCTCAAGAAGCTATGGCAGATGCAAACTTACCAGAAGACACAGATATGGAACGTTTTGGTATCTCTGCTGGTAGTGGTATTGGTGGTCTCCCTTCTATCGAGAAAAACTCTATTATCTTAGACAATCGCGGGCCAAGAAGAATCTCTCCATTTTTCATCCCTGGTGCATTAGTAAATATGCTTGGTGGATTTGTTTCTATCGAGCATGGAACAAAAGGTCCAAACCTCTCTTCTGTAACTGCGTGTGCTGCTGGAACGCATGCTATCAGTGAAGCTGTAAAAACTATTATGTGTAATGGTGCAGACAAAATGTTGGTAGTTTCTGCAGAGTCTGCGATAACTGGTGTTGGTGTAGGTGGTTTTGCTGCGATGAAAGCACTCTCAACACGCAACGATGATCCAAAACATGCTTCAAGACCATTTGACAAAGATCGTGATGGCTTTGTAATGGGTGAAGGTGCAGCTGCACTTGTTTTAGAAACATATGAAGATGCTGTAGCTCGTGGGGCTAAAATTTATGGTGAGATTATTGGTTTTGGAGAAAGTGGTGATGCAAATCATATTACAACTCCATCACTTGATGGTCCAGCACGTGCTATGAAAGCTGCATATAAAATGGCTGGTGAACCAAAAATTGACTATGTAAATGCTCATGGAACATCAACTCCAATTAACGATAAAAATGAAACAGCAGCTGTTAAAGAGCTTCTTGGAGGGAAAGAAAACTGTCCTCCTGTAAGTTCTATTAAAGGGCAGATTGGTCACTGTTTAGGTGCTGCAGGTAGTATCGAAGCAGTTACATGTTTAATGGCAATGAGAGATGGTATCATCCCTCCAACAATCAACTATGAAACACCAGATGAAAACTGTGATCTTGACTATGTAACAGAGGGAGCAAGAAAAGCTGAACTCAATATTGTAATGTCAAACTCATTTGGTTTTGGTGGTACAAATGGTGTACTCATCTTCAAAAAAATCTAACCAATAGGAACATACAGTGGCAACATATTTAGAGTTTGAAAAAAAAATAAAATCGATTCAAGAGGATATTATCTCTGCACAGGTTCGTCATGATTATGAAGTTGCTGATGCTTTTAAAAAGAAGCTTGATAAAGAGGTAGAGAAGATCTATAAGAACCTCTCAGATTTCCAGAAACTGCAATTAGCACGCCACTTAGATCGTCCATATGCACTTGATTATATTAATCTTTTAATGCACGATCACTATGAGATTCATGGAGATAGACATTTCCGTGATGATCCTGCTATCTTATGCTACCTTGGCTATATTGGTGAACAAAAAGTTATGGTTATTGGTGAACAAAAAGGTCGAGGAACAAAAAATAAACTCAAAAGAAATTTTGGTATGCCACATCCTGAAGGATATAGAAAAGCTCTTCGAGCTGCAAAGCTTGCAGAAAAATTTAATATTCCTATTGTTATGCTTGTAGATACTCCGGGTGCATATCCTGGCATTGGTGCAGAAGAGAGAAACCAATCAGAAGCTATCGCTAGAAACCTTTTAGAATTTGCAGAGCTTAAAGTGCCAACTATTTCTATTGTAATTGGTGAAGGTGGTTCTGGTGGTGCTTTAGCAATTGGTGTAGCAGACAAATTTGCTATGATGCGCTATTCTATTTTTAGTGTAATTTCACCTGAAGGTTGTGCAGCGATCTTATGGAATGATCCTAAAAAAGTAGAAACTGCAACTGAAGCACTTAAAATTACAAGTTACGATCTTAAAGAACTTGGGCTTATTGATGATATTATTGAAGAACCACTTATTGGTGCTCATCGTGAAAAAGAAGCTGCTGCTGAAGCTATAAAAACATATCTTTTAAAAGAGATTGATGAGCTTAAAAAGCTTTCTCTTGAAGAACGTATGGAGATACGTTACAATAAACTTGTTGCACCTGGAGCATACAAAGATACTTCTCTTGAAGAAAAAGAGAGCACATCACTTCTTGGAAGCCTCAATATTTTAAAATCTAAAAAAGAGGAAACAAAAGAAGAGAAAGAGGAAACAAAAGAAAAGAAAAAAGAGGATTAATTTTCCTCTTTTTCTTCATCTTCATCTCTTTTCATCAACGGATCAAACTTTGGACGTTTGAGGCGTGGCGCTTCTTTTGAAAACTTGATCAAATCTTCTACAGTTTTAATTTCATTTCTATTCAGATTTTCTAACGACAATAAAAACAATCCATATGTTGTTAACACATCACTCATAGCACGATGATGTTGTGCATTTGGATTAAGATGCAGTGATTCATTTAAATATGAAAGTGCATAACGATATGATACTATTGTCCTTTCTGCTAACGCTAAAGAGCATAGTGATCGATTTAACAATGGTTCAAGCCCAATTTTTTGCATGCTTTGTGAAATGAAACCATAATCAAATTTCACATCATGTGCTACAAAAATACTATTACCCAAAAAAGGACGAAACTGATGTAATACTTCATCTAAAGATGGAGCATCTTGCGTGTCTTGCACGCTAATACCTGTTATCTCTGTAATATGAGGGTTAATCTCCGTTGCATGAACTAAAGATTCAAAACGATCAATTATACGACCATTTTTTACTTTAACAGCTGCGATTTCAATTATTTGATGTTTCTCTATCTTTGATCCATTTGTTTCTATATCTACAATACAAAACTCTGCATCTTCTATACTAATAAATTTTGTATCAAAATAGTAATACCCTTGAAATTTACGTAATGACAATCCTTGCGCTTTCCAAAGCTCTAATGTAAGATCAAGTTCATATTCTAGCTGTTCTTTTAATCGTGGTAAAGAGAGCCCTTTTGTAGCAAGTCTAGCAATACTTTTTTGATCGAGTGAGATATTAGCACTGAGCATTTGTAATAAACTCTTGTACTTTTTTAGGATCTTTTTTCCCGTGTGTTATCTCAACTCCACTACTTACATCAACACCATAAAAATTATATTGTAATACTGTTGCTACATTTGTGGGGGTGAGTCCACCTGCTAAAATAATCTTAGAACAATCTACACCATCAAACCATTCAAGATTTATCCGTTTTCCTGCACCACCATATGCTTCGCAATATGCATCAACCAAACGATACTCATTACTAAAAAGTGCTATATCTTGAGGTTTTTTTGCTCGTATAACACGCAAGAAAGGAACTTCTAGTGCACTTGTAAAAGCCTCATCTACTTCAAAATGTAATTGTGCTAACGTTGCTTTGGTGCGTTTACATACATCATTGATATATTCTGGTGTCACATTAACAAAAAGTGCTACTTTTTCAACAAATGGAGGAAGCTGTTGGATAATCGTAGATGCATCCTCTACACTAATGTAGCGAGGAGACTTTTCATAAAAAACAAATCCAAGTGCATTCGCACCAGCTTCAATAGCAACCATTGCATCATCATATGATGTTATACCACATATTTTTGTACGCATTAGATTTGTAAACTCTTAATAGCTTCTTCTTTGCTTTCATGTTTAAACACATAACTTCCAGCTACAACAACATCCACACCAACCTCTTTGAGTGCTTGTATATTTTTATCACTTACCCCACCATCAACCTCAATTAAACACGCAGGGTTTAAACGTTTTCTCATTGCATCAAGTTTTTTTGCTTTTGGAAGTACACTCTCAATAAAACTTTGCCCTCCAAAGCCAGGATTTACACTCATTAGCAATACCATATCAAGATCTTGAAGTATATATTCTAACACTTCTGGTGGCGTATTTGGATTGAGCACAACAGCTGGTTTTATTCCATATGAACGAATCTTTTGTATCAATCTGTGAGGGTGTTTTTCCTCTTCGATATGAAAAGAGATATACTCAGGTTTTAGATGAGCAAACAACTCAACAAAAAATGTGTTATTTTCTACCATAAGGTGAATATCAAGAGGTTTCGTAGTAGCTTTTGCAATAGCATCAACCACAACAGGACCTATTGTGAGATTTGGTACAAAATGACCATCCATCACATCAACGTGAACCAAATCACATCCTGCTTCACATATCGCTTTTACATCACGAGCCAAATTTCCAAAATCAGCAGAGAGTACACTAGGTGCTACTTGTATCATTGTCATATCCAAAAGTTAATTTGTGCAATTATATATAGTTGTAACTTTTATCTTGTTAAGAAAAATAAAAATTTATCATCATTAAATGATAAATCTACCTGTACACCTTTTTTATCTTGCACAACTTCTTTAAGATCTTGAATATTATCATAAGTTCTTGGAAGTGTAATATCAACACTGACATTATGATCTGCTAAAAGAGTTTTTACCTTACCACCTACAATATTGACAAGTTCAGCTAAAGTATCTAAAATTAGTTCTGTATCATTAGTTGTTTCACCAATTAACAACTCACAAGCTTTTTGTGCTATTTTTTGAGGAAACACTAAAACAACCATCCCATCCATATCTCCATAGAAGCCTATAGAACTTGCTATTTTTCCATCTTCTTCATCAATATGAATCGAATCAACTTGCGCTGCATCTTTATGTGCTTTTGCATTAGTCATCATCTCTATTGTACTTACTGTCGCATCAATAAAATTTGGTAACTCTGTAACCAATACCTTATTTAATGCTCTTTTGCTTTTAGCTGTTGCAGCACTACTTGCACCCAATTCATCTAAAAGCTCTTTATTTTTTAAGATATCATCCATATTATCAAAAAACATTATTCCTGAATCCTCTAATGTTTCTTTAAAACTTAGAGGAGTCTTTTCAAAACTCAAGCCTACAAAACATATAGTTGCATTATATTCAGCACTTGCACTTGCAAGTTTTGAGAAAAAATTCAGTGCATGGATGTTCATACTTACAACTTTATATGCATCAAAAATAAAAAGCCTAAATCCAATATTTAAAGAGTTGTTGTGATAATTAATGTTAAAACTGTTTCCAATATCTGCATCTAAAAATGAGCTTACAGTATAAATAATTGCATTTCCTGTAACACGACTCGCTACTTTTTGTCCCATTTGTCCCAAATATGTATCATGAACAACAACATCATATGCTTCTTTGGTTTTCAGTTTTTCATTAAACTCTTTTTGTGATTGCGCAACAATTGGGTTGTGCCCATTATCGTGTAATTCAATTGCAAGTGCTGTTCTTTGTGATTTATCTTCACTATAAACTAAAACATTCTTCCCTTTTACATCATAATTTGGTGCAAAAAGTGTCGCAACCTCTTGAGTCTTAAAAAGTGAAAATGCCACATTATCTTTATAAAAATTATTGATAGCATCAAATTTTTTTGTATCATAATCACAAAAACCCACAAGTATCTGTTTTGAATTACGAACTTTTTGAAACATTTTTACAAAGCTATCTAGTCCATTTCTATTGAAAAAAATCACTTTTTTCAATGAGACTAAGACAATATCAACATTACTTTTTACTGTTGCATCAATATCTTCAATACTTAACATGGATAAACTAGAGTTTCCATCTAAAAACCCTTGAGGATGGAACACTCCAACACCATTTTTTATTACTGCTCTCATGCGATCTCCATTACTGTTGCAAACTCATCATAAATATCAGATACATACCCTATTTGAAACTCTAAAAAATCATTTAAACCAGCTTCTATATATGCAGGCTGTGAAAAAGTATAAAAAAGTAAAAGGTGCATCCATTTTGCCAAAAGATCGATTTTCTCATTTGAAGAGGGGTGCACTCCACTTGAAGATCGGATCAGTGCTACTATTTTAGGATCCATCTCCCATTTTTGAGCAATTTGCACACATATATCAAAAAGATCTTTATCGCATAAACGTTGTAAGATAGTATTGAGATCTATATCATGGGTACTACGAAGCAACACAACTTCATCTTTTTTTTCATTAAATAAAGCTTCTGATACGATAACACTTGCTGGTATCAATGCTATAGCACTTTTAATATCATTATTGTTAATTTTTAGGTGTTGTAATATCTTCCCCCAACTAACAGCAAGATCAGCTTGTAAAGCATAAAAAGTATTTTTATTTAACGCAAAAAACTCCCACTTATCAGGAGAGAGTAAAGAAACCATATAGGCATATACAGCCTGTTGAGAACGAGCAACACCCAATATACCAAAAATCTGTGAGACATCACTTACTTCATTTGAAAAACCATAAACAGGTTTATTGACTAACTCTTTTAGATAACTAGCCAATGCTTTATCCTCTTTAGCAACACTAGCAGCTTGAACCAACTCACCTTCTCGCAAAAGCATTAGTGTTTTTTGAAGTACTTTTGGAACTGGTGGTATCTTTTCTATATAGTGTTCTATTTGTTCGTTTGTTATCAACATATACTCTTCTTTTTGGAATTGAATGTATTTTAACTATTGTAATATAAAATATCCCTAAATCTGTTACTACTAAAGAAAATAGTAAAAATAGACATCGCTTAAGTTGAAGTTTTGCTTTAATTTGATACAATTCGCAACTTTAAAAACCTAAAAGAAGGAACCTGAAATGGCAAGAAGATGTGCTATTAGTGGCAAAGGCCCTATGAGTGGGAACAATGTATCTCACGCAAAAAACAGAACAAAGCGTCGTTTTTTATTAAACTTAAGAACAGTGCGTATCACTTTAGAAGATGGTACAACAAAAAAAATCAAGATCTCTGCAAGAGAATTACGCACACTTAAGAAAAATTCGTAATTTTTAGGAATATGGTTTGAATCTTTTAGATAGGATTCGAAAATTCCTTAATTGGGAGGTAACTCCCAAGCCTGATAAAAAGCTTCTTCCTGAAGTTTACCCCCACTTAAAACCTTTTCGTTTACCCCTTATTTTAACAGTTCTTGTGATGCTTGTTGGTACTGTTGGTTATGTTATCATTGATGACTTTAGTGTTATGGATGCAATCTATCAAACTGCTATCACATTTACAACTGTCGGTTTTGGGGAGATGGTTCCTATGTCTGTCAATGGACGTATTTTTACCATTAATCTTATTATTGCTGGATTTGCAGTATTTTCGAGTGCACTGGGGATCTTAGTTGCTGAGATCAATAAAGGAACGATCATTGCCATTTTCAAGGAGAGACGTATGTTATATAAAATCGCAAGACTAAAAAAACACTTTGTTGTATGTTACCATAATGACTATACAATAGAAGTAACAAAACAACTAAGAAAAAACCACATCCCTTTCATTGTTATTGATCCTCGTGAAGAGATCCACCAATGGGCACAAGAGCATAAATACCCACACTATCTCCAAGCACAGCCACACGCAGAACTTGCAATGCTCAAAGCGCATCTCTCTTCTGCTAAAGGTCTCATTACCCTTTCTGATTCACTAGCTGACAATATCGCACTCATCGCTTCAGTACGTTTATTTGAAAAAGAGCACTTTTTACCTCGCCCTTACTATGTTATTTCTGCTGCTGAGAATATGAGTGATGTAGAAAAGCTTAAAAAACTTGGAGCAGATACTGTTGTAAGCCCAACAAAACTTACAGCACAGCGTGTTAGTGCAATGGCAGCACGCCCAGATATGGAAAACCTTTTAGAAGAATTTTTATATAAAAGTGATAACCCCCTTGATATGGAAGAGATTATTGTGCCTCGCTACTCTTGGGCTGTACTGAAAAAACTGCGAGAAACCCATTTAAGAGAGATTGCCAATGCTTCTATTGTAGCTATTACTACAAAAGATGGTAAGTTTATCACTATGCCTAAAGGAGACACCTTGATATTAAGTGAATCAAAACTCCTTGTAATTGGGACACAAGAGGGGATAAAAATCACAAAAGATGTAATGAGAAAACGTGTAAAACCAAAGGAACTCAAGTATGTATAAACTACACAAAATTGATGGTGGCGTGTGTGCTGCAAAAGGATTTTATGCTGATGGTGTAAGTGCTGGTCTTAAACCAAATGGTGCAAAAGATATGGCATTTATTTATAGCCAAGAGATGTGCGAAATAGCATCTGTATTTACTACAAACAAAATGACTGCTGCACCTATTCGCCATTTTCGTCAAAAAGGGGAGTTTCAAACAAACTTTGTACTTATAAACTCTAAAAATGCAAACGCTATGACAGGAAAAGCTGGTATAAAAGATATAGATGAGATTCTCTCTACATTACCAAAGAGTATCACAAACCCTGTTATGAGTTCGACAGGTGTGATCGGTGTTCGTTTACCAAAAGAAAAAATCATTAACGGCACAAAGCTTTTTGATTTTACAACACGCAACCCACACGCAGCAGCACAAGCGATTATGACAACAGATAGCTTCTCAAAAGAGATAGCATTTAGAGTTGAGCTTGAAGATGGCAGTAGTTTTTCCATCGGTGCGATGGCAAAAGGTGCTGGGATGATAAACCCTGCAATGGCTACGATGTTGTGTTTTATTACAACCGATGCAGATGTAAGCAAACAACAGATGCAAGAGCTTTTAGACGCAAATACACATCTGACATTCAATGCTGCTAGTGTCGATGGTGACACCTCAACAAATGATACTGTTATGCTTTTGAGCAATAAAAAATCAGGCGTTTATAACAAAGAGGCTTTTAATGAAGCACTCTATGAGATTATGACCTTTTTAGCTCGTGAAATGGTACGAGATGGTGAGGGTGCTACAAAACTCGTTACATACAAAATAACAGGTGCTAAAGATGATTTAGAAGCTGAAATTGTTGCTAAAGCACTAAGTAACTCACTGCTTGTAAAAACAGCGCTTTATGGTGAAGATCCTAACTGGGGACGCATCGCTTCAACTGTCGGGGCAAGTGGCGTTGAAGCTGATGAAGCAACATTGAGCATCTCATTTGATGATGTTTGCGTGTACGATAAAGGAAAGCTCTATTTTGATGAGGCAATGGAAGCAAAAGCTGCACAAGTGATGAAAAAAGAGTCTTTTACCATCTCTTGTGATTTAGGAATAGCACAAGGAAGTTTCCAAGCTTATGGATGTGACCTTGGTTATAAATATGTAGAGATCAATGCAGATTACAGAACATAAAGTTCTTACTCTGCATAATCCTTTTTAAACTCCACATACCTTTTTGCAGAAGCATATAGTTCTGCTACCTCATCATCACTTAGTTCACGTACAACTTTTGCAGGTGAACCCATAATAAGTGAACGGGGTGGGAACACTTTGTTCTTTGTAACAAGTGCTCCAGCTCCAACAATAGACTCTTTGCCTATTACTGCACCATCGAGTATCGTTGCACTCATCCCTATTAAACACGCATCTTCGATAGTACATCCATGCAACATAACACGGTGCCCAATAGTTACATCTGAGCCTATTATGGTTGGATTTCCTGTCGATCTATCACCATTTTTATAATGCGTTACATGGATCATTGAAAGATCTTGAATATTTGTTCTATCCCCTATAGAGATGTAATGTACATCACCACGTACAACACATCCAAACCATATAGAGCACTCTTTTCCACATGTCACATCCCCTATTACATCAGCTGATGAAGCGATCCACGTACCCTCTTGTATCTTTGGTTTTATCCCTTTAAATGTGTGTATCATTTTCTTTTCCTAGCTCTCTATGAACAATCGTTCTACTAATTGTTTAATATGTGAACTTGTCTCTTTGCGTGTTGCTTTTGCTATTCTATTAACATAGTCTTCTAAAAGCTTATGATTATTGATACTTCTTTGTGTTGCTTTAACTTTAACATATGTTCCATCACTTTGAAGTTCATGTGCAAGAACATTATCTGAACACTGAAGCTTGAGGATCTGAATAATTTTCTTTTGTGCATCCTCATCTTTTACAGCAGTAAGCAGTTCTATTCGACGTACCAAGTTTCTTGGCATCCAATCAGCACTTGAGATATACACTTGTGTTGCATCATTTTTAAAGTAAAATGCCCGTGCATGTTCAAGATATTTACCAAGGATAGAGATTACACGGATATTTTCACTCACCCCTTCTATACCAGGCTTTAAGCAACAAATTCCTCGAACTATCAGCTCTATTTTTACTCCTGCTTGTGAAGCTTTATAGAGTGCACGAATCACATCTTCATCTACTAAAGAATTTACCTTAGCAATAATATGACCATTTGCTCCCTGTCGTGTTTCATTATGAATCAACGAAAGCAGTTTTGGTTTAATTTGTGAAGGTGCCATATAAAGCTCGTTAAGTTTCCCTTTTTTGCTAAAACCAGTTAAAAAATGGAAAAAACGAGTCAAATCATTTGTCACATCATCTTTACTTGTCATATAACTCATATCTGTATAGATCTTTGCAGTTGCAGGATTATAGTTTCCAGTTCCCAGGTGTGCATATTGTTTGAGTTTACCATTTTTTCTGCGTGTTACAAGTGCTGCTTTTGCGTGTACTTTAAAGCCCTTAATTCCATAGATCACATGTGCACCAGATTTTTCAAGTGCTTTTGCCCATATAAGGTTATTCTCTTCATCAAAACGAGCTTTGAGTTCAACCATAACAGTTACTTGTTTGCCACTCTCACTTGCATCCATTAATGCTTTGACTATAGGTGAATTTGTACCTGAACGATACAGTGTCATTTTAATAGAAACAACATCAGGATCTTTTGCAGCAGCTTGTATTAATGTTACAATCGGTTCAAAACTCTCATACGGATGGTACATAAAGACATCCTGTTTTTCTAAAATAGAAAATATATTATCCCCATTATCAAATGGTGGAAGATTTTTTGGTTTAAATGGTGGCAAAAGAAGATGAGCAAAATCTTTATTACCCACAATTTGCCATAATGAAGCTAGATTTAAAAATGTATGAAATTTATAAATATCGTCTTTATAAATATTTGCATGACGATTAAAAAAGTTAATAATCTCATCATCAGCATTACTTCCTACTTCAAGGCGAACCATCTCCCCTTTTCGACGAAGCTTTAACCCCTCTTCAAGGATCTCCATAAAATCATCTGCTTCCTCCTCTTCTATCGCTATATCAGCATTACGTGTTACACGGAATGATGCATATTTAGTAAGTTCATATCCTGGAAAAAGTTCATCAACATGTTTAGCTACGACACTCTCAATAGGAACATACACACCGTTTCCAAGTTCAACAAAACGGTTAAGTACACGTGGCACACGGATAATACCAAAACGCTCTATCTCTTCATTATCACTATCTCGAAGTTTTACAATAAGCCCAAAGCTTAAGTTATTTAAATGTGGAAATGGGTGTGTTGCATCAACAGCAATTGGGATAATAACTGGATAGATATTTTCATTAAAATACTGATTAAGTTTATGTTTTTCTTGAGGTGTTGCTTCATCATAGCGTTTAACAAAGATCCCCTCACTCTCCAGTTCTTTAAGAATCTTACTTCTACAGTGTTCAACTACCTGTTGCTCTTGATGAAGATATTTTCTGATCTCTTTAAGCTGTTGGAGTGGCGTTAATCTGTCTGCACCTGAAATGATAATACCTGCAGAGAAAAGTTTTTTCAATCCTGCAACACGGATCATATAAAACTCATCAAGGTTTGTACCATAAATTGCTAAAAATTTTAATCGCTCCAACAATGGTAATGACTCATCTTGTGCTTGTTTTAACACACGTGTGTTAAACTGCAACCAAGAGAGTTCACGATTATTATATAAATTTGGATTTTTTAAGTTTACCATTTCGAAGAAAGCCTCTGTATAATAGATTTTTTTCTTATTATATCAAAATATTCTAACGCACTATACCAGTTCCGGCGATATTTGCACTGTGGTAAATCACAACATGATATTTTCGAGAATAATAGTGCATTAATAATTTTTGTAATGTTGGTTCAATTGATGGCGTGAACCAACCATTATTACTCATAGCAATAACATATTGTGGTGTATTTTGATAGATCTCATCACATGTTGCCTCATAACATATAGCATTACGAAATGTAATACCACGAATATGAAAATCTGTCGGCTTCTTCGCTGTTTCAAAATCACTTGCCCCAGCAAAAAAAGTATCATTAATAAATTTTTGTGCAAATTTTGGCAGAGGAATATACTCACCAAAAGGGACTAAAACCATTTTTTTTGCCATTTGCACAGTCGAATGATCAAAAACATATGTCACATTATAATTATGTTTTCCATCTTTATAAAGTGCTCCAGCAACTATAGCTATATCGTGTGAACGTTTTTTTAACTGTGCTTCAATACCTGGATATTTGTTCATAAAGAGTGGGAAAACTGATTCTGGTAATACAACTACATCATACCCCTGTTTTGTTGCCTGTGTAATCTGATGAAAAATCATATCGAGTGTTGTATACATGTATTGAGGTTGCCATTTAAGTTCTTGAGGAACATTAGTTTGTACAAGTTTTATTTTTAAAGGAGCTAGTGATGGTTGCGTGTTGTTCCAGTCAATAGCAAATAACAACATAAACATTACAACCCATCCATAACGCTTCTTTTTTAGATATCCTATTGATGATAAAACAGCTAAAATAATAGCCAATTGATATTTGTATATACCAAAATAACTTTGTGTAAAGAGCAATTCAAACTTCATCCAGTTAAAATCAAAAGGTTCAACAAAACTCAGTAAAAAGATCAACAATGCCCGAATATATGGTTTATCAGTCAAACTCAAAGGTGCAAAAAACAGCATATATACAAAACCAAATCCTACAAAAACAATAGGAGTCATATATCCTACACCTTGATATTTAAAACTATACCCTATCCAATAAAACCATAACAAACCAATAAAAAAACCACTAAAGAGTATTGCACGCTTAGGGATATACAGCAATGATCCTAATGCAAGCACTCCTAAAAATGAATTGAGTATCTTTATTGTTATACCAAAATATGCAAGATATAAAAAAGCACTAAAAATAATAGCAACACCAGCACCAAGAAAAAAATCGTTTTGTAAAGCTTTCATAATGAAATTGTACTCAATTTATCACTATGTTAGTATAACTTTTGTATAATCTTGCCAATTTTACTCTACACAATAAGGATTAATAGTCATGGAGATGATTTCCCAACTTTTACCGTTTATATTTTTAATTGCAATTATGTACTTTGTAATTATTCGTCCTCAACAAAAAGAAGCTCAAGCAAAACAAGCGATGATTGATGCTTTAAAAAAAGGTGACAAAGTAGTTACAAATGGTGGTTTTATCGTTGTTGTTCATAAAGTTGAAGAGCACTTCTTTTCAGTAAAAATGAATGATGACACAATCGTAAAAATCACAAAAGAATCCATAGCAAAGAAGTATGAGGATGAAGCTTAATTACCGTATAGTCATTTTTGCTCTTGCAATAATTTTTGGTATAGTTTTTTCTGTACCATCACTTTTGCAAACAGAAAGTGGCAAGAAAATAACTCTGGGCCTTGATCTTCAAGGTGGTTTACATATGCTTTTAGGTGTTAAAACCGATGAAGCTGTAAAAAGTCGCATTAAATCAATTGCAGCAAGCATTAAACATTACACTGATAAACAAGAGATACTTATAGATAATCTTACTTTTGATGCAAAAAGTGTCTCTTTTGAGGTTCTTGATGCAGATGAAACAGAAACGATCAAAAAATTTCTTTCACATATTGATGGTGCAAAAATAGTACAAAATGGCACACAATTTCACATAACATTTACACCTAAAGAGATTGAAAAAATAAAAAAGCATGCCATTGCACAAGCTATAGAAACAATCAGAAACAGGCTTGACCAGTTTGGTCTTTCTGAACCTCTTGTTGCAAAACAGGGTAAAGACAAGATACTTGTCGAACTCGCAGGGATTAAAACAGCAGAAGATGAGCAACGTGCTCGTGAACTGATCTCGCGTGCTGCAAAGCTTGAACTTATGGCAGTTGATGAAGATAGAAATGCCAGAGTATACACAATGAGCGATGCTGATGCAGCTGAATATGGTGATGTGATTTTAAGTGATGCAAAAAATCCTCAGATTAAATATCTTGTTAAAGAGATCCCTATTTTAGATGGTAGTATGCTCACAGGTGCAAACGTTGGCTTCAACAAAAACAATCGTCCTGTCATTGATTTTAAACTCAATTCAGAAGGTGCTGAAATATTTGGTGACTTTACTGGTAAAAATGTAGGTAAACGCCTAGCGATCGTTCTTGACGGCAAAGTATTCTCTGCTCCAAATATTAATGAACGTATCGGTGGTGGAGCAGGACAAATCTCTGGAAACTATACTGTTTTAGAAGCAAAAGACTTAGCTATTGCACTACGTTCAGGCGCACTTTTAGCACCTATTTATATGTTAGAAAAGCGTTCAGTTGGACCAAGTTTGGGAGCTGATAGTATTAAAGCATCTATGATCGCACTTATTGGTGGTTTTGTCCTTGTTATTGCTTTTATGGTTGTGTACTATCGTATGGCTGGTGTTGTTGCCAATATTGCATTGGTTGCAAACTTATTACTCCTTTTAGCTGTTATGAGCCTTTTTGGAGCGACACTAACGCTTCCTGGTATGGCAGGTATCGTTTTAACTGTTGGTATGGCTGTTGATGCCAATGTTATTATTACTGAACGGATTCGTGAACTCATTTATGAAGGCAAATCGATGCACAAAGCTATCGAAGAGGGGTATTCAAATGCGATGAGTGCCATCTTGGATGCAAATATTACAACACTCATTGCTTCAGTTGTACTTTATGCTTATGGTACAGGTGCGATCAAAGGATTTGCAATCACTATGAGTATTGGTATTTTAGCATCAATGCTTACTGCAATTTTAGGTACACACGGTATCTATCAAATGTTAGAATCAAAAATGGCAAAAAGTAAAGATTACCGTTTTTGGTTTGGGATAAAAGGATAATCATGGAGTTTTTTAAATACAAACACCCTTTAAATTTTATGGGCAATTCAAAAATTGCAATGTTTATCTCTATTACATTGATCCTTGCTTCATATATAATTTTAGCAACCAAAGGGCTAAATTACGGTATCGATTTTGCTGGGGGAACAATTGTTCAGGTAAAATATGACAAACCAGCACCAATAGATGCAATGCGTAAAAAACTTGCGACAAAAGAGATATTTGCAAATGCTTCAATAACAGAGTTTGGTTCACCAAATGAAGTTATTATTCGTATGAAAACATCATCAGCAAGTGTTACTAAAGATATTGGTGACGTTACACGCAACGCTTTAGCTGGTACAGGAAACTTTGAGATCAGACGTGTTGATATTGTTGGTCCTAAAGTTGGAAGTGAACTAAAAGAAAAAGGTCTTATGGCACTTCTTCTTTCTATCGCTTCTATCTTAATTTATGTAGCATTTCGTTTTGAGTGGCGTTTTGCTGTTGCATCTATTGCAGCATTGATTCATGATGTCTCTATTGCAATGGGTGCTGTTGCTCTTTTTAGCATCGATGTAAACCTAGATGTTTTAGCAGCTATTTTAACCCTACTTGGATACTCACTAAATGATACTATCATTGTTTTTGACCGTATTCGTGAAGGTATTGTAAAATCAAAACAAACAGATCTTGCACCTATTATCAATGAGTCTATTACAAGAACACTGGCACGTACAACACTTACATCACTTACAACATTCTTTGTGGTCTTTACACTCTTTATGTTTGGTGGTGAGATTATTCATGCTTTTGCATTTACTCTTTTAGTTGGTATCATTGTTGGTACATACTCATCTATATTTGTTGCTTCACCTATTTTGATGTATTTTGGTTTTGATGTTAAAAACTATCATGAAAAACTTGCACAAAAAGCAAAACGTGAAGCTGAAAAAGATCGTATGCGTGCACAATTTGAATCAGGAGTTGTATAATGGATTGGGGTAAAGTAATCTATGTCTTTTTTTCACTAATGAGTTTAACATCTATTGCGGGATTTTTATATGAAAACACAGTAATCTCTCTTTTTGTTGCAGCGAGTGTAAATCTTATCTCAACAATCTTAAAAATAGGTGTGCGAAATCTTCTCTCAGCTGAACTTTTAGCATCATCACTAGTAGCTGACTTACACCTTATCCCTGCTTTTGTTTTTTTAGTTATCATCAAAGATGATTCATGGGCAATAGCACTTGCTATTGGTGCTTTAATAGCAAATGTTTTCTCTATGGGACTTGTATATATAGAGAGTTCAAAAACACACGAAGAGTATTAAAATTTTATTGATTTAGGATAGAACAATTGGAATATAACGCAAAACAAATAGAAACAAAATGGCAAAACTATTGGAAAGAACATGAAAGTTTTGAACCAAATGAAGATACAACACAAGAGAAAAAATATATCCTCTCAATGTTCCCTTTTCCAAGTGGACGACTTCATATGGGACATGTGAGAAACTATTCTATCTCTGATGCTTTTGCACGTTATCACAGACAACAAGGTAAAAATGTACTTCACCCTATCGGTTTTGATAGTTTTGGTATGCCTGCTGAAAATGCAGCTATTAAAAATGGAAGTCATCCAAAATCGTGGACGTATGACAATATAGACTATATGAAAAATGAGTTTTACTCATTAGGATTTTCTTTTTCTCGCAAAAGAGAGCTTGCAACAAGTGATGAGCTTTACACGAAATTTGAACAAGGCTTTATTATCGATATGTATAATAAAGGGCTTTTATATCGTGAAAAAGGGATGCTCAACTGGTGTCCACACGATCAAACTGTTTTAGCAAATGAACAAGTTGTTGATGGATGTTGTTGGCGTTGTGATACCCCAATCGTTAAAAAAGAGATGAATCAGTACTACTTTAAGATCACAGCATATGCAGATGAGCTTCTTAAAGATCTTAAAAAACTTGAAAATGGTTGGCCAAAACAAGTTCTTACCATGCAAGAAAACTGGATTGGTAAATCAAACGGTTTGGCATTTGATCTATGTTTAGATGAAGCATCAAAAACAAAACTCAATAATTATTTTGATAGTTTTGATGTTTTTACAACTCGCCCAGATACTATTTATGGGGTAAGTTACACTGCTTTAGCACCTGAACACGCAATCATCACCTATATGATAGAGCACAAGCTTCTTAGTGATGAAGCTATCGCTCAGATCAATGCAATGAAAAATGCTTCTTCAATCGATAGACAAAAAGAGAAATCTGGTTTATCTCTTGGTATAGATGTTATCCATCCACTTACAAAGAAAAAGATCCCTGTATGGTGTGCCAACTTTGTTTTAATGGACTATGGAAGTGGTGCTGTTATGGCCGTTCCTGCTCATGATGACAGAGATTATGAATTTGCAAAAAAATACAATCTTCCTATTAAAGCTGTTATCAAACCTCGTGAAGGGGAACTTGATTTGGAAAACAAAGCTTTTACAGATCGTGGCGTGTTGTTTAATTCTGAACAATTTGATGGACTCGATTCAAAAGAGGCACAACCAAAAATCATCGAATATTTTGAACAAAAATCTTTAGGGAAAAAAACAACAAACTATAAACTCAAAGACTGGGGTGTTTCACGTCAAAGATATTGGGGTGCACCTATTCCGTTTATTCATTGTCAAGATTGTGGACTTGTGATGGAGAAAAAAGAGAATCTTCCTATCGCACTTCCTGAAGATGTAGAGATTACAGGGGAAGGCAATCCACTTGAAAATCACCCTACTTGGAAACATTGTAAGTGTCCTGAGTGTGGAAAAGATGCTTTGCGTGAAACAGATACTATGGATACTTTTGTAGAATCTAGCTGGTACTTTCTACGCTTTTGTGCTTCACCTCAAAACTGGGAAAAAGAAGCTTTCTCAAAAGAACAAATACAATACTGGATGGGCGTTGACCATTATATCGGTGGGATCGAACACGCAATCTTACACCTTCTTTATGCGCGTTTCTTTACAAAAGTATTCCGAGATTTAGGCTACTTAGAATTTGATGAACCATTTGATAATCTTCTAACACAAGGGATGGTTTTAAAAGATGGCGCAAAAATGTCAAAATCAAAAGGTAATACTGTTGATCCTGATGCCATTATAGAACAATATGGTGCAGACACAGCACGCCTTTTTATCCTTTTTGCTGCACCACCAACACAAGAGCTAGAGTGGCAAGATAGTGGTGTTGAGGGAGCATTTAAATTTATTAGAAGATTTTTTGATAGAGCTGACAATGTTGTTGCATGTGAAAGTAAACCTGTTATCCAACACGCAACACTTTCAAAAGAGGAAAAATTTGCTCGTAAAAAAGTGTATGAAGCGCTTAAACGTGCAGAAGATGTATATAATGAACGCTACACATTTAATACACTCATAGCAGGTGTAATGGAAGCGATGAATGCACTCAATGCACAAAGTAATGCTGATGTATGGAGTGAAGCATACTGGATTTTTACTTCAATTATGGAGCCGATCATTCCACATACATGTTGGGAGATTAGTGAAAAATACTTTAATCTTAAAAACTTAACTAAGCAAGAGATCATTGAAGAGGTTTTTGTAGAAGATTCTATCTCATTGGGTGTCAGTGTTAATGGAAAAAAACGTGGTGAGATTGAAGTTGAAGCTGATGCTTCCAAAGAGGATATCATTGCTGCTGCAAAAGCTGAAGTTGCAAAATGGATAGAGGGCAAAGAGATCATAAAAGAGATCGTTGTTCCTAAAAAACTTGTTAACTTGGTTATTAAAGGATAATGATGCGATTTGCACTTGCTTTTTCCCTTCTTCTTAGTATTTTATTGAGTGGATGTGGCTATAAGCCAAGTGCGCATTATGCAAGAAAAGTGATTAAACAAAAAGTAGCCACTGCCATTAGCATCGCTGTACAAGATCCAGAAAACAGTGTTATTATCAAAGATGCTGTAGATCTTGCGATAGTAGAGGTATTTCATGCATCATTAACTGATAAAAAACACGCAGATACTTTTTTAGAGTTTCATGTTTCTGAACCTACATACACACCTATTCAATACAACCAAGATGGATTTGTTGTTGCATACAGAGCCAATATAGTTCTTCATATAGTACGCCACACAAAAGGGCAAACACCACATAATTACACAACATATGGAACATACGATTTTTCTGTTGTTCCAAATGCTGTACTTACCGATCAAGAACGTTTTGATGCTATTAAGTACAGTTCACAAAAAGCGATCTCATCTTTTATTGCACAAGTTTCTGCAGAGGGGTCACAAAAGGACAAGTCATGACAATACAAACAATTATAAATAATGCAATTAAAAGAATTAAACGTGAAAACAAGCTTCTTACTCCTGACTTTTATGCTGAAGCTTTTTGTAAAGAGGCAACACTTGCAAAAATGAACGTAGAAGATTGTAATCATCTTCAAAAGTTTAAAGAGATGCTCAACAAAGATCTGCAAAAAGATATGAAAAATTATCGCATCAATACCCTCTCAGAGATGATGCGATTTTTAATCTCAAAGATTAACCGTACAAATGCAACACAATGTACACAGCTTCTTGAATCACAAACACTTTTAAACAAACGTATTTTACAAGCTATCACACTTTTACATAATAAAGAAGCAACGGAACTCGCACTCAAAACTATCGATATGATAGAGAATGCTCCAGCTTCTGAAACCATTGATGAGTTTCGCCAACGTTGGGTTAATTTTTTGACAATCTACGATGATACATTCTTATTAAAACTCAAGCAACTTGGCGATGTAGATACAAAAGACTTAAAAACAACTATTGAAAATCTTCTTATAGAAAAACAAGCTATAAAAGAGGACACACCACTAGATTTGCAACGTATCTCAAAACTTTTGGTTGCTTCATTTGTTCCATCTATCGCTTCACAAGTTGATGACAATATCGCTTCAATCAGTGAAAAAATTAAAAATAATCCTGAGCTTTTAGAATCACCAACTATAGAAAAAGAGATCCGTTCTGCAATCTCTATGCGTATTTCACTTGATAAAAAAAGCCTCAAAGAGATGGTTAAGTCTATCGATGGTGTTTTAGATAAACTCTCATTACGTCTCATTGATATGATAGAACGATCTGATACGTCAAACTCAGAGATCCAATCGATTAAAAAAGAACTAGAAGCATATACAGAAACTTCGAGTAGCAACTTTAATTTAGCGCATAAAAAACTTTTTACTATTGCTGTAGCACTTGAAGAAAACACGCAACTACTCAGTAAAGATCTCAAAGGGCATAACTCTGAGGTACAAGCACTCAGCCAAAAAGTTCGCCAACTTGAAAAAGAGCTTGAAAAAGCTAAAAAAGAATCAAAAGAAGACTTCTTAACAAAACTTTTCAATAAACGTGCATTAGATGAGTTTTTAAATGTTAAAGAAGCTGAATTTAAACGTTATGATAGAAACTATACCGTTGTAATGTTTGATATAGATCACTTTAAAAAAGTCAATGACACCTATGGGCACGAAGCTGGGGATGCTGTCCTCTCAGCCTTTGCAAAGATTTTAAAAATGGATTCTCGTGAAGTTGATGTTGTTGGACGCTTTGGTGGAGAGGAGTTTTTAGCTCTTTTAAGTGATACTCCTACAGAAGGTGGCGTAACATTTGCAAATAAGGTTCGAGAACACGTTCAAAAAGCACGTTTTATGTATAAAGGGCAACGAATCTCTGTAACTGTTAGTGCTGGTGTTGCAGAACGTAAAAACCACATTTCCATGGATGCTACGATAAACTCAGCTGATGAGTATCTCTATCAAGCTAAACAAAATGGACGTAACAGAGTAGAGTATAAAAAATAGTGTTACTTGAATTTTTAGATAAAAAGCCCCTCTTTTACGATACTATTGACTATACTCGTATGCCTAGAGCTTATGCATCAATAAAGCATCTTTTAAATCTTCCAAAAATTATCCATATTATTGGAACAAATGGTAAAGGTTCAACAGGACGCTTTATAGCACAGCTACTCCATAATGCCAACTATAGTGTAGGTCACTACACTTCACCCCATATCATCAACTTTAATGAACGTATATGGATCGATGGTGCTAATGTTACAGATCAACAACTCAATGATGCCCACACGCAACTCTTAAAATATTTACAACCAGATATGGCAGAAGAGTTAAGCTATTTTGAGTATACAACACTTCTAGCTATGGTACTTTTTCAATCGTGTGATTATGTTGTGCTTGAAGCTGGGCTTGGTGGTGAACATGATGCTACAGCAGTTTTTCACAACCATCTCACCGTTGTAACACCTATTGGTTTTGATCATCAAAGTTTTCTAGGTAATACACTCAAAGAGATCACCACAACAAAACTTCGTGCCATTAAAAAAGAAGCAATTATTGCTCAACAGCCACATAAAGAGGTGATGGATATAGTACAAGAGTACGCCCAAGAGAGTGGATATACCATAAGATCTTATACAGAGTATATCGATTCTGACGATATTGCACAAAGCGCACTATATGCACAAAAATTTCATCTTGCATCCTATTTACAAGAAAATCTCAAAGTTGCTTTGGCAGTTTTACACCACTTATCTATCCCTGTAGATCTTGAAAAACTACAACAACCTCAACTCTTTGGAAGATGTACACGTTATGCAAACAACATTATATTAGATGTTGGGCACAATCCACTTGCAGCACAGGCACTCCTTCAAGCCCTTAAGCCAAAGAGGTATATCCTGGTATATAATACATACAAAGATAAAGAGTATACAAAAATTTTAACTATCTTAGCACCAATCATCTTGCGTGTTGAGATCATAACAATCAATGATGCCCGAGCTGTTGCACCTCAAGATCTTTACAAAGCTCTACAAGAGTGCAACCTCCCATACCAACCATTTACAACAATTAACGAAGATGAAAACTACCTTGTTTTTGGATCCTTTAGTGTTGTTGAAGCTTTTTTAAGGAGGCATTCATAATGGATAAACATTTTAAAGTTATCATCGATGATGGTGAAAAGACCCAAGAGTTCAATCTTCATAAGCTTCTAAAAAAAACTTTTTTTTACATTATAGGTTTTATTGTTTTTATTATCATTTTCTCTGTTGCTACAAGCCTATACCTTAAGCATGATATTAGCATTTTAGAGCAAAAAAAAGCAGCACTTCAGATCGCTTATGATGCACTGCAAACAAAAAACAAACATCTAAAAAATTATGTAGAACAAACACAAACACAGATCGATAAACTTTCTGATTCTCTTAGTGAAATAGAAACTATTATCGGCTTAAAACCTTTAGATACAGATACCCTTCAAGAGCGCTTTGATATTACTGAACAAACTTCCCAACAACGTGCCGTAGCACTCAGACTTATCCCAAGTGGTTCACCCATACACTATGAGGGGATAACAAGTAAATACGGCTACAGAGTACACCCAACACTAGGAACACGAGAGTTTCACAAAGGGCTTGATATGAAAGCAAAAATGGGTACACCAGTCATTGCACCAGCAGATGGGATTGTAGAATGGGCTGGTTATCACTCTTCAAGTGGTTATGGTCGCTTAGTAATCTTACAACACGCCTATGGTTTTAAAACATACTACGGGCACCTTTCAAAAGTTGCTGTACGCTCTGGTACATTTGTTAAAAAAGGGGATCTCATAGCCTACACAGGAAACTCTGGGATGAGCAGTGGACCTCACTTACATTATGAGATCCGTTTTTTACAACGTACTTTAAATCCATTATATTTTATCACATGGAATCAACATAACTATGAAGAGATCTTCTCTAAAGTAACCAAAGTACCTTGGAACTCTCTAATGAGAGCTATGGCAGGTATCTGTGGGCAACATACACAACTTAATAACGAGGACACTAATGGTACAAGCGATACTTTATAACCATTATAAAAATCATGCAAATCAACCACTTGACATTGTCGTATGTGAAGATGCAAAAGAGGCACAACAGCTTGAAGCAGTTATGCGATATCTTAAAAAAGATACTCTTGTTTTTCCTGACTTTCGCCCAGCATATGGAGATGATCTACGTACGTTTAAAGAGGAGCTTCACCAACTCCTACAAGCACTCCATACATACCATAGTGCACAACAAAAACCAGTTATAATAACACCTTTAAAAACACTCCTTTTCCCACTTCCAAAAAAGGAACTTTTAGCAACAACATCACTAAGCTTCGCTCAAGAGATCGATCTTAAAAAATTTAAAGAACAGATGCTTCACTGGGGATATACTTTTGTTGATATGGTTCAAGTTGAAGGAGAGATATCTCATCGTGGAGATATTATAGATATCTTTGTTCCATCTGCACCCCATCCATATAGAATCTCCTTGTTTGATACCGAAATAGAGCAGATCAAGGCATTTGAACTAGAATCACAACGAACAACTGGTGATGAGATCGAATCGATCACCATAAGCAGTGCTTTTTTTGCTCTTACCAAGGAGCAGTTTAACACACTTAACCAAAAGATAGAGCAAAGTGCATTTGATGCACTCTCACGCGATATTGCTTCATTGGGATTTTGGCATTTAGATGACTTGGCAGAAAACTTTTTATCCAACAAAGTTGCCAAATATATCCATCCTATGGACGATCTTCTTAAAGATGCCTTTGGTATTAACAATCCACAAATCGCACGAGAAGATTTTGAACTAGATGTTTTAGAAGAGAATGAGGAGATAAAAGAGTTAGTCGTTGCCAATGTTGAAACACTCTTGCGTGTGCATAAAGAGAAAAAAACAACTATTATCGCAGCAAATAAAGCAGTTTTAAAACAAGCAGGGATCTACGACACGCAAAACTACAACATCATTGAAGATGGATATATCTTAAATATCCTTACTCCTGATGAACTGATAATCTCACTCAATAAACCGAGTAAAAAACGTCGTCGTAGAAAAAGTTCAATACTCCTTGATGACCTTAAAGCTGGTGATTATGTTGTACATGAGGATTATGGTGTTGGGATATTTGAAAAGATAGAACAAGCTGAGATTCTCGGTGGTGTAAAAGATTTTCTAAGTATCCGTTATGTTGGTGATGACAAAATCTTACTTCCTGTTGAAAATCTTGACTATATTGACCGTTATATCGCAGGTGGTGGAAGTGTACCTGTTTTAGATAGACTTGGGAAAGGGAGTTTTGGTAAGCTTAAAGCAAAAGTAAAAAAACGCCTCTTAGAGATCGCAGGGCAAATTGTCAATACAGCCGCAGCACGTGCACTTATCCAAGCACCAAAAATATCACTAGATAAAAAAGAACTCAAAGAGTTTCAAGCTCTCTCAGGTTTTGAATATACCGAAGATCAAATACAAGCTGTTGATGAAATTTTAGCTGAGATTTCTAGTGGAAAGATTATGGACAGGCTCTTAAGTGGAGATGTCGGATTTGGAAAAACAGAGATAGCACTCAATGCGATATTTGCTGCATATAAATCTGGCTATCAGTCTGCATTTATTGTCCCCACCACCCTTCTCTCAGCACAACACTGGCGTAGTGTTGATGAACGTTTTAAAGATCTGGGACTTCGTTATGCAAAACTTGACAGATTTGTCACTACAAAAGAGAAAAACGCTATCATCAAAGGTTTGGCAAGTGGTGAGATAGACTGTGTTGTAGGGACACATACCCTCTTTGGACTCACATTTAAAAATCTTGGTATCGTTATTATCGATGAAGAGCATAAATTTGGGGTAAAACAAAAAGAGAAGATCAAAGAGCTTTACCACAATGTTCATCTACTCTCTATGAGTGCGACTCCTATACCAAGAAGCCTTAATCAAGCCCTTAGTTCCATTAAGACTATGAGCCAACTCCTCACCCCTCCAAGTGAGCGACAAGGGGTGCGAACCTTTGTCAAAGAGTATGATGAAAAGCTTATCAAAGAGGTGATTTTACGAGAGCTTCGTCGTGGTGGGCAGGTGTTTTATGTGCATAACTCCATCGATCATATGCCTATTAAAATGGGAGAGATTAAAGCACTCTTACCTGAGTTGCGTGTTTTAATGTTACACTCCAAAATCTCAGCTGTTCAAACCGAAAAAGAGCTTTTGAAATTTGAAGCAGGTGAGTACGATATGATGATAGCAACAAGTATCATCGAAAGTGGTATACATATGCCGCGTGTTAATACCATAATCGTTGATGGTGCAGATAGATTTGGTATAGCCGATCTGCATCAGTTGCGTGGGCGTGTGGGGCGTGGAGCGTATGAGGGGTTTGCCTACTTTATAGTAGAAAATAAAAATACCCTCACCGATGAAGCCAAAAAACGGCTTCTGGCCTTAGAGTCTAACTCCTTTTTAGGAAGTGGAAGTGTCCTTGCACATCATGACTTAGAGATACGTGGTGGTGGAAACTTAGTAGGTGATGCACAAAGTGGGCATATCAAAAATATAGGGTATTCGCTCTATCTAAGAATGTTAGAAGATGCCATCAAAGAGCTTAGTAATACCAAAGAGGATGCAAAAGTCAAAGTTGATATTAAACTTACTATATCAGCATATATTTCTGATGAAATCGTTCAAGAAGACAGACTCCGTCTTGATATTTATCGTCGTTTATCACAATGTGAAAGTGCTGTAGAGATCTATGAGATTGAAGAGGAAGTGATAGACCGTTTTGGTGAGTTAGACACCCCTACAAAACAGTTCTTTGAGTTGATGGTTATCAAGCTTTTAAGTCTTGAAAAAAAGATAAAAACAATCATGAACTATGGACAAAATATCACCATCACCTATCTTGATGAGAAAAAACAGAGCATAAAATCACAAAGTAAAGATGATGATGACATTATCAAAGCAGTGTTATCTTATTTAAGAAATTAAACCGAAGGTATTATACTCTTAAGGGAGATTGTGTTTTTATAATAGATTTTAATTTTTTTATTTAAAGTTGTTTAGATTATAATGTTTGTTGAATAAACAGTTAGCAAAAGGTTAAAATATTGTTGAAAAAAATGGAAAACTTTTTAAGAAAAACATATAAACCAAAAGAAGCACCCTGGAAAAGAAAAGCACTTTTTTTTATTTCGCTAAGTCTAGTTATCATAAGTGGAACTGCTGCATATACTCAACACTATTATCACTGGACAAATGATAAAGTATGGATTATAATTGCCTTTTTTGGTTTAATATCTTTCATTGGATTATTTATATCTATTTTTGGTAAAGACTTTTGGGTAGCATTATTTTTAGGTAAAATTTAATCAAAATGTATAACAAATTTGCTAACAAATATTTCTCAGCTCAATCGTTAAATTCAAGTATAACGAAAAGAAAAGCCAAATAAGATACCAACTCATAACAACCAATCAAAATCAAATTTTCGCTATAATTCCAAAAAATCAAACAAAAGACTACATAATGAAAATAGCTTTTATTGGGGACATTGTCGGACGT
>Ga0256843_1000365_pt1 | contig 39034 bp, 38 predicted proteins | sample AlvinellametaG_FD_191572 | JGI IMG/M metagenome (GOLD analysis project Ga0256843, IMG submission 191572) | Pompeii worm associated microbial communities from hydrothermal vent at the East Pacific Rise, Pacific Ocean - Alvinella | ecosystem: Host-associated > Annelida > Integument > Unclassified ...
GCATAATCACATAATTTAATATACCTTTTCATGATGTTACTATATAATAGAATTATTTAATATTATTTTAAATAATTTTCTATTGTTTCAGACACATGTTAGTGATACTTTACCAAAAAAAGATATTATTTTGCTATGATAATAAAAAATAGATTCTATGGAGTTAACAGTGAAAATAATAGAGAGTTTTATAAAAAATGAATCCTCAGCAGGAGTCCTACTCATTGTAGTAATCATTGTAGCACTTCTTTTACAAAACAGTGGATTATCTTCCCTCTATATGGGATTTCTACACACCCCTGTCGAAATCCGTTTTGGAGCGTTAGAGATAGCCAAGCCCCTTCTACTTTGGGTGAATGATGGATTGATGGCAATATTCTTTCTGCTTATTGGATTAGAGGTTAAACGTGAAATTATGGAAGGACACCTCTCTTCTATGCAACAGATAGCCCTACCTGGTATCGCAGCAATTGGAGGCATGGTTGTTCCTGCGTTGGTCTTTATTGCCTTTAATCAAAGCGAATCCTTTGCCATGAAAGGGTGGGCAATTCCAACAGCTACCGATATTGCCTTTGCTTTGGGTATTTTATCGTTACTAGGAAAGCGTGTTCCACTTTCACTCAAAATATTTTTAATGGCATTGGCGATTATTGATGATTTGGGTGCAATTGTTATTATTGCACTCTTCTACACCTCAGAGCTATCAACAGTTTCAATCATGGTCGCTTCTGCATCGCTTGTTTTACTCTTTATCATGAACCGTATGGGCGTTATTCGTAAAACAGCCTATATTTTAGTTGGAGTTATTCTTTGGGTAAGTGTTTTAAAATCGGGTGTACATGCCACATTGGCAGGGGTTGCCTTGGCATTTATGATTCCATTAAACTCCAAAGATAAAAAGGGAAATAAAATCTCACTAGCCAAAGAGATGGAGCATGGACTCCACTACTGGGTTGCCTTTATGATTCTGCCTCTATTTGCTTTTGTGAATGCAGGTGTTGATTTAAAAGGTATCTCAATGGATGAGATGATGGGTTCTGTTCCATTAGGAATTATGTTAGGACTATTTCTTGGAAAACAGCTCGGTGTCTTTGGATTCTCGTGGATAGCCATCAAGATGGGTTGGGCAAAACTTCCCAAAGCGAGTAGTTGGATGCAACTCTATGGGGTTGCTGTACTTACAGGTATTGGATTTACAATGAGTCTCTTTGTTGACTCTTTGGCCTACAACGATACAGAGATTTACCACTATGCTGATAAGTTGGCTATTTTATTGGGTTCTTTTCTCTCTGCTATTCTCGGATATATAATTTTACGCACCACAAAAAGCTCAAAAAAATCATCTAAAATCAACACTAAAGAGAGATAGAAAAGAGAGTAGTAATTCATATAGCGTTAATCTCACTCATTTATAATAGAAAATGTATATTTAAAAGGAGTTTTATATGGAGTTTAGATATGGATTACTACTAATTTTTGCTTTTTTATCTAAGTTATCTGCAACAGAACATCTGCGTATTGTCAAAGAGAGTATGGTAAAATCACTGGATATTGAAGGCTCTTCAAAAGAGACCATTGCTACAATTATCAACTCTTCATTTAATCTAAGGGCTTATCAAGAGAACTATTTTCTTCCTGCCAGTTATCGGTATGGTAGTGATATTTCTCAATTTGAAAGCCATGAAACCAAAAATATTGAAACAGAGTTTCAAGTCAGTGTCCGATATGATTTTGCACCCAATCTATTGGGACTAGGAGAGATTTACAGCTTTGGCTATACACAACGCTCTTGGTGGCAACTCTATTCCGAGTCGGCTTTTTTTAGAGAATCAAACTACCAACCAGAGCTATTTGTAAAACTTCCCACCTACCATTTTTTAAAAGGTACACCTATTAAAGGTTTTAAAATGGCATTAGTACATCAATCAAATGGACGTGGAGGAGAGTATGAACGAAGCTGGAATAGGGTTAGTTTTTCAACATTTTTTCAAATTAAAAATCTAATCACTGAGTTGGAGTTTTGGAGCAGACTTCCTGATAATATTGATTACAATCCCGACCTAACAGAATATTTGGGACATGGTCAATTAAAATTTATGTTGCCTTATAACAAACATCTCTTTAAATTGACCCTTCATTCTAATAACAGCACCCATAAAAGCTCTGCTGAGTTTATCTACACCTATCCACTTCCTGTACGCGAAGAGAACGACCTTTTCCTTTATGTTAAAAGTTTCAATGGATACGGGGAGAGCTTAATCGACTACAACCATAATGTCAATAAAATCTCAATAGGTGTGGCAATTAGCCGTTAAGATGGGGGGTTATCTTCCCCATCCACCTCCACCCATGCCCATACCACCTCGTCCCTGACCTCTGCCACCTCCTTGACCTCGCTCTTTTTTAGGATACTCAGGATGACAATACTTCTGCCCTAAAGAACAACAACCATTTGATACTCCAATCTGATTTAAGCCTCTATCAAATGCCCAGTAGTGGTTGTAGCTACCCTTTCGTAAAAAAGTATAGGTATTAACAACATCTTGTGCATTGGCTCTTTGTGCTTCATTAATATAACTGTTTAAATCCTCCACATCAATTACCTCAACCATACATCCTACCTCTAAAGCATCCTTTCTAGAACGAATACCTTTCGCATAGAGTTTATTATAGAGTGATTGAATATGTGCTGTTGCATAACGACCTGCACGTTGGTAAGGTGTTGCCACACCATAACGCTGTGCCAAATCTTTAACTGCATCAATATGTCGACCTTCAGATTTCGAAGCTATTTTAGAGAGTTGCCTTACAGGCTGTTTTGCATAGATAGCCAGATATACCTCTTTTGCCAATCTCTCTTCATCATACATATATGCCAAAGAGTTTTTTACACTGCTACTAATTGTTGTTGTCTGATTTCTTGAAATAGGTTCTGCATTATATCCACCTCTACCACTCTGTTGACCATAACCATTGTTCGCCATACAGCCTGTTAAGATAAAAGTAGATAGAAGTGTTGGTAGAATAAACTGTTTTTTCATATTGGTAAAATATCCTTATTTTAGATTTTTACCAATTATAATATAGTAATGTTAACTGTATGTTACTTCCAGTTAATCATGCTCTTTTTTCTCTCCAAATGTCTTTTTAAGTCCATCAATCAATAACTGCTTTTCAACATCAGATAAACGGGCTTCAGGATGGGCTAAAAGATAAGATTTCAAAGGCATTTCACCCTCTTCAATCTCTTCAATAGCTTCATCTCCCTCATTCTTTTTCTGCTGACCCCACATCGAGACATTAAAGTGTTCTCTTCCCTCTTCAATATGATGTGCCATTGCCCATGAGATAGGAGCAATACTACTATACCAAGGATATTTGGTCTCATTTGAGTGACAATCTCCACAAGCTTTCATAAAAATCTCTTTGGTTTTTGGACTGTCCCATTTAGGCTCTGCGACCACCTTTGGATTGGTATGCTCTTTTCCATATGGAATAAACTGTATCACACCAAAAAGAATGATAAGTAGTAAAATAATTTTTTTCATAAATTTTTCCTTTTTTAATAATTTAAAATTATAGCAAAATATAACTATTTATTCGAAATGAATAATCACTTTTTCAACAAATGGCATCTCTTTTTTAATTTTATCTTCAATGCTATGAGATAAAATATGTGCCTCTTTAAGCGAATCTGTATTTACGTCAAGGTCAAGCTGTAAAAAAGTATAACTTCCAGAGTTTCTTCCTGTAATTAGTTGAATATTATTAACTAATGGCTCTTTAGATACAATTGATTTTACTTTTTCAATAGTATCATTATCAATAGAAGCATCAAGAAGTACTTTTATCGCCTCTTTTAAAATATCAAAACCACTATGAAAAATAAAATAGACAACCACTGCAACAGCTATTTTTTCAATAATTGGATAACCAAAATATTGTCCAAGAACACCAACCAAAACAACCAAAGCTGTATAGAAGTCTACTTTAATATGTTCTGCATCAGCCAATAGACTAGGAGAGTTAAGCTCAATTGCCATCTTCTTCTCCCAACGAGAATAGAGATAAGTGATAAGTGCAGTCAATGCTAATACTCCTAAAGCTATAGGAAGATTTTTAATAATCAGACTCTCTCCAAAAAAGACATCTTTTGCTATCTCGTATCCTGCTATAAAAATTGCAAATGCACTCACTAATGCAACCAAATTCTCTACTTTATAAAGCCCAAAAGGAAATGTTTTTGATTTTTTATTGGATATGGTAATCCCTACAAAAACACTCATTGAAGCAGCAAGGTCAGAGAGTGAATGAATACCATCTGCCATAAGAGCAGCACTTCCTGATAACTTACCACCTATTATTTTAATAACTGAAAGAAGAGTATTAATCACTATAGAATAGATAGAAATCTTTCGTTTCTGTTCAAAATTTAAAGCCTTATCTATCTGTCGGCTATCTGTTGTTTCCATACCTAATTTTATCCTTATTTTATGTTGAAGTTAAATTGAGTTAAGATAAAAACACCTCCTAAAGGAGGTTAATAGGAGGAGTTTTTCTATTGATTAAAAAGCAATGCACGTAGTAATTATAATAAAGAAGTGTTAAGCAAGTGTTAAATGCCTACTTATTCATTCCTCTACCATGTCCCATGCCTACAAACCCTTTCTCTGGATAGTTATCAAACATCCATGTAGCAATAATCTCTAACTCTTCTGGAGTTACAGCACCCTTTTGAGAAGGCATAAGACCAAATCGTTTAATTTTATTAGGCATACAGATAGCTTTTGACTCTGATGGATTTACTACATAATCTTTAATAAATGCAACAGCTTTATCTTTATCGCTATAACTCATTTTAAGATGACGCATCACACCATTAAGTGCAGGAGCCATAACTTTACTCATATCTGTTGGTCTACTTAATGTATGACATGCCACACACTTTTGCTCAAAAAGAGCTTTTCCTTTTGACTCCTCTTTAGGTGCAGGAGCTGCAACTTTTGCTTCTGCTTTTTTAACCTTTGGCTTCTGTGTGGCAAGAGTAATCAATGTTTTAAACTGCTCAGGAGAGAGTACTTTTTGAATATTATAGATACAGTCAAGATGTGCCTTGGTCAAATCGGTTCTTAGTTTAGAGATTTTTTCAACCAACGCATATTGAGTTTTTGGCTCTTTATTCTCTTCTATCATCGCTTTTGCAAGTTCGAGTTCCATTGTTTTTATCTGCTTTGCTACCTTTGCAGCAGCAGGAACAGTGGTGTTTTTCATCTGTACCAATTTATCAAGTTGCTCTTTTGTCAATTTTAACTGGTCGCTGTTTGGATGAAACAGAGAGACACCCACTAAAAATGGAAGATTTTGATTAACCATAAAGTAATCTTTTGGAAAAGCCTCTTTAGATGCTCTGTAGTAAGGGCTTTTCTCCCCTGCCATTTTAGCCAATTTTTTAGCTCCCTCTCCCATCTGCATATTGGGTTGTGCAAAGAGTGAAGTTGCCAAAGTTACAGTTAAAGTTGTTAATAATGTTATTTTTTTCATATTTTAATCCTTGTTTCTAAATGAACAGAATTATATCTTTTCTATATGAACGCTATATGAACTTTCAGATATAATATTTATCTTTTAAATAGAAGGAGAGAAGATGAAATATCAACGTTTTGTATCACTTTCAGCAGGATTATCATTTATTATTATTTTTATATCAAGTGGAGTTCTCTACTTTATCCCTGATAGAAAAGTAACAGGTTGGACAGAGTGGTCTTTTTTAGGTTTAGACAAACAGCAGTGGGATAACTTACATATCAATTTAGGTATATTTTTTCTAGTTATGATTGTGTGGCATATCTACTTTAACTGGAAACCGATAAAAAACTATCTAAAGATAAAAAAAGAGTTAAAAATATTTACCAAAGAGTTCAATATAGCCCTAATCTGGGTAACGCTCTTTACAATAGGTACAATAACAATGACCTTTCCATTAAGTTTTTTAGTCAATATTGGAAATGGAATTAAAGCAATTAACGCTTTAGATGATGGAAATCCACCATTTGGATATGCAGAGTACAGTACATTAAAAGATTTTACAATTTTAAATGATATTGATTTAGATAGAGCCATAAAAAAATTAGAAGAAGAGAATATTACTATAAAATCAGATAAAGTGCTACTCAAAAAGATAGCTCAAAATAATGACATATCTTCAAAAGATATTTTTAATATTATTAAAAATACAAATAGCAGAGTAGCATTACCAACAGAGATACCCATTGGAATTGCACATAAATCACTAAATCGATTATCTCAAGAGTATAAAATAGATTTAGATGCTTTTTTAAAACATCTAAACTACTACAATATTACAACCTCATCAGAGATAACGTTTAAACGTTTAGCAAAGGAGCATCATCTACACCCTGCACAGCTCTATAATATGCTTTTAGCTTCACAAAAATAGTTATCGTGGTCGAACAACAGGGGCTTTAATCTTTCCACCATGCCCCTTTCCCCCACCAAAAATTCTTTTTAATACACAACCATTCATTAATGATAGTATCAATATGGCAAATATAATCTGTTTTTTCATTCTTATCCTTATGTTAACTGTTTATTATTAGACTCTTGCAAAACTATTTGGAATCGGAGGCTTTAGCCCCGAACAATACGAGGCTAAAGCCGTCGTTTCCTAGTTTTTAAAAAATTCTATTGGAAATAAAATCCAAGTGCAAAAGCGAGGGTATTATCATACGAGTAATCCTCTAAAGCATAGGTATATGATGCTGTTGCAAAGATATTTTTATTAAAGTTGTAACTATTAAACCATGTAATCCCCTGCTCTGCATCTACATTTTGGTAGATAGACTCCGTATAGTTATAAGATAAGGCACTATAGAGTGATTTACCAAACGAGCGACCTGTTCCTAACGAGAAAGAGGAGTAATCTTCATAATCTGTACTCTTACTGTCTCCACTTGAAGTATATCCATAATAGAGAAAAAGATTCTGCTTACTTGTTAGATTATAGTTATAGTTAATCGAAGCAAAATAGTCATTATCTCTACTATCTAACGAGCTATCATCCAATACTAGAGTATTATTTCCTCTACCATTGCCAACTCTTTGAGTGTTATTAGAAGAGTCATCACTGTCTACAATCTTTGTTCCAACAGAGAGTTTAAGTGTACTTTGTGGTAAACTAAAGCTATATCCTGTCGACAAGTAGATATTATTATCACTATCGCTATTATCCTCAGTATAACTACTGCTTGTAGTTGCACGAGAATTAGAGATGGAAACATCCCAATTATGATAACGATAATTGGCATATAGATTGAGATAATTCTCACTATCATAATATTCATCACTAAGTAACGTATCTCCTATTTTCAAAGTTAATGCACCTCTGTATCTCTGCTCTTTTTTTATACCCTTTTCTTGATAAACAGAACACCCTTTGCTATTAACCAAAACCTCAAAAGGTGTATTGGGGCATAGGTCAACAGCATCTGAAACACCATCAATATCACTGTCTTGGAAAGCACTTACACTTATAGAGAAAAATAGTAAAACAGAACCTATATTCAATCTCATCTTTTATCCTTTTATTATGACCATAGAGTGTAAATCAATACACCCTATAATTTAAACTATATAAGCGTTATCTATTATGTCCCATTCCTCGACCCATACCTTGTCCTGCTCCCTGAGTCATAGAACCTGCTCCTGAGCCTTGACCAACTCCCAAACCTCTAGGTTGCTGAGCTGTACGACTTGCCATCTGTGCTGTCTGATGAGAAGCAAACTCTGTAGCATCAATTGTTCCATCACCATTGGTATCAATAGAAGCGAGTGTTGGAGCATTTCCTACATTTTTCAAAGCTTTCCCATCTGCACTCTGTTGTGCCATTCTATCAGCTCTTGCAGTGTCAAGTTCTGTTTGTGTGATTTTCCCATCACCATCTTTATCTATAGTAGCAAATGTTGGAGGAGTCATCTGAGAAGAGGCTTGTCTTGATGCTCTAAAAGAGGCTCTCTCTTCTGTGGTCATGTTTGAGACACGACTCTGCATTTCGGCTCTAAAATCTGCTTGGTCTGCTACTGCCACTGTTCCTCTTAAGTTAATTAACTCCTCTGTTGTCATAGAAGAGAAATCTGTTGCCATAAGTGAAAGTGTTAAAATTCCTAATGTTAAAACTGTTTTTTTCATAATGTATCCTTTTTTATTTAAAAGTTATCTAGAGGTTTTAACCTTTAGATGGTGTAATCTTAACACACTTTTGTTACCTAAATGTTACCTAATTACACAAATTTTAATTAAATAGGAGATATATATATATTTAAGTTATTTTTAATAATATTAAACTGGATAAAAATTATATATTATACTATAGAACTGTTAACTCTATATGAATTATTTATAATTTTTATAAGTTTTTTATATAGATGAGAGAGAGAAGAGTATTGCTACTCTTCTTAGTTTTACTACTCTATAATAGCACGAATGGCATCTATTTGAGTAATAAGTGCCTCTAGTTTTTTTAACTCTATCATATTAGGGCCATCACTCAGAGCAATTGATGGATCAAAGTGGGTCTCAAAAAAGAATCCATCCACTCCCACAGCTGCTGCTCCACGTGAAAGATAAGGAACTAATGTACTATCACCACCACTGGTTGCTCCTCCTGATGCAGGTTGTTGTACCGAGTGGGTGGCATCAAAAATAACTGGAGCAAATTCACGCATCTGTTTTAATCCACGCATATCAACCACTAAGTTACCATAACCAAAAGTTGAACCACGCTCGGTTAACCATACATTATACTTCTGGGCATTCTCGTAACTTACCTCGCCATCAAAACCACGAGTTTTCAGTACTTTGGCTACTGAATGTTCCATCGCTTGGGGTGCTAAAAACTGTCCCTTTTTAATATTAACAACTGCCGAAGTTTTCGCACATGCCACCAATAAATCGGTTTGACGACACAAAAAAGCAGGAATCTGAAGCACATCAACCACCTCTGCTACGGCTTGGGGTTGGGTATAGTCGTGAACATCCGTTAAAAGGTTATATCCAAACTGCTCTTTAACCTCTTGAAGAAGCTTTAGACCCTCATCTAAACCTGGTCCTCTAAATGAATCGAGGGAAGTTCTGTTTGCTTTATCAAAACTTGCTTTAAAATAGAAATCTTTACTACAATCTTCATGATAAGGCATGAGTGACTCAGCAATTCTCATTACATTATCACGACTCTCTAGAACACATGGTCCAGCTATTAAAATCATCTTTTATCCTTTGCCAAAGCTACCAATAGCCCTGAAATTATGACCAAAAGTATACCCAAAAATGTCCAAGTGTCAGGTATGGGGTCGCCCAGTGCCACACCTATTATAAGTGCAAAAACAATATTAGAGTAAGAGATAGTCCCTACAATTCCAGCTTTGGTTAACTCATAAGCTTTGGTCATCAACATTTGTGAAATGGTAGCAGAGACACCCATAATTAAGACATATAACCAAATAATTCCCGAAGGCATTACAAACTCAGCAAACATAAAATCCAAATCTTTAGGAGGAGTAATATATGGAGCAACACTCATTAATAGAATAGGAGCGATTGTCCCAATCCCCATAAAACTCATAACAATAGCCCGTGTATCGTAATACTCTCGTAGTTCACGAATAGAGGTATATGCCAATGCAGCCCCTATACCAGAGAAGATACCCAACATATCATACTTATCAAATGTTCCCCCTTCTGGCTGAGCAATCAAAACAATTCCAGTAAAACCCATAACAATCGCTAAAATTGCCCATCTACTTAACTTCTCATTTAAAAAGATGTAAGCAAAAATTGCTACAAAAATTGGTGAGGTCTTATTATAGGTAACGGCTTCACCCAAAGGGATATAAGCAATAATATAAAAATAGGCTAAGAGTGCTATAAAACCCATTGTTCCTCTAAAAAGAAGTAAAAAAGGTCGTCCTCCAGACTGATTTAAAGGTTTTTTATAAATTGCAAACCCTACCAATAAAACACCAAAAACATTTCTAAAAAATGTCACTTCAACAGGAGGTAGAACCTCTGAAACTACTTTCGCAAAGCCCCCCATAACAGCAAATGAGAGTGATGCCAACAACATAAATAGAACACCTCTATCCATACTTAATATATATTTTTTCAAAGAGTAACCCTATTTTTTTTTGAAATATTAACATAAAGCCCAAGATAAACAACGTGTAAATAAGAATATTTCCGTTAAAATTAGCGAAAAATTTTACGAAAAGAACGCTAATGCTAAAAAAACTTCTCCTTCTTATCTTGATACTTCCTCTATTTTTTCTTCAATCATTACATGCAAAAGAGTATATATGGAGCAAAAAATTAACCTTTTTAGGGTTACTAAAACGCTATCATATTCCTAAAAGTACCTATTATAATATGGATACAAAAGATAAAGAGCTGATTCAAGAGATTCGGGCAGGTCAAAGTTATACAGTTATTAAAAAAAAGGGAAAAGTCGTTAAAATTAATATTCCCATCTCTGATGAACTAATGTTGCAGATAAAGAGGCAAAAAAAGGGTTATTCAGCAAAATACGTTCCAATCCCTTATGATATTGTTGAAAAGACCATATCTATTCGAATTAAATATGGTTTACGTAAAGATTTATATCGTGCAACAAAATCATCTTTTTATGCAAAAGAGATTGAAGAGGTCTACTCTAAAGCGCTTCCTCTAAAAAAGATGAAACGTGGAGATAAGATTATTATGTTCTATACACAAAAGTATAGACATGGAAAGGTATTCTCCAACCCTAAAATTCAAGCCTGTATGATTGAGATAAACAAGAAGCCCTATTACGGTTTTCTACTCAGTGATGAAAAATACTATGACTCTTTAGGAAGAAAATATCAACGAACCTATCACTCAACATTTATTCGTCCTGTGCCACGTTTTAGACGAATCTCTAGTGGTTTTACCCATAGACGATACCACCCTATTCTACGACGATACCGAGCCCACCTAGGAATTGATTATGCTGCCCGTTCAGGTCGTCCTATTGTTGCCAGTGCAAAAGGAAGAGTTATCTTTAAAGGATGGAAAGGTGGTTATGGTAGAGTTGTAGAGATTAAACATGCCAATGGCATTAAAACACTCTATGCACATATGAGTAGATTTGGACGGGGTATTCGCAAAGGAAAATATGTCTCTCAAGGTAGAATTATTGGTTATGTAGGAACATCTGGACGAAGTACTGGGCCTCATCTTCACTTTGGTCTCTACAAACATGGAAGAGCAAAAAACCCTGCCAGATATATACGAAAACAGACAGCAAAAGTGATTAAATTAAGAGGAAGAGAGTATAAAAAATTACGTAAACTGGTCAAAAAGTTTCGACCACAATTTCAAGAAGCAAAACGAAAAATTATTGTAAAAAAGAAGAGCAAAGAGTGTCTCAATTGTCTCAAAAAATTAAAACCGAGAAACTAATAAAGATAGGATGTTTTCTTCTAGAAAACATCCTATTTCTAAATTCTTATAGCACGAATATCTCCAAAAAAGATTAAATCTTTCAAAACAGCTTTCTCTGTAATACCATCTTTTCCAATTCTTAAAAGAAGCTCTCCTTTATCACTGGAAAATATATCTTGATGAATAATTGCTCTTGCATACCAACTCCCATCAGAGATAGCACCAACAGCATCTTTATACTCTTTTAAATCACTCTTTTTAGGAATAATAACATCTACTTTTCCTTTCTGTTTCTCTGCACCAATAGCTTTAAAGGTATAAGCATTTGGCTCTTGTTTGTCAACTATTTTTCTATCTAAATTAAAATATAGTGTTAACAAATCATCTTTAGAGTAGTAATCCATAGTTTTTGTCTCATCTTTGGTTAATTTACCATTTTTCCACCGTTTATACTCTTTAGTTACTGTTTTTGTTTTATGATTAATTCTATAAATCTTATTAACAACTTTTGAACCATGTGACTTAATCACCTGATATAAATCTGAAACCATTACTCCATTTTCAATATGCCCCTTAGAGATATGTTGCTCTTTTCGATTACCTGAAAGTCTCTTCGATAATCCTGTAGCCTTTAACTCTACATCTATAACATAACGATTATCATCTCTGGTTAAAAGTGCATTAGCCACACCAATCTCACCAAAGATTCCAAACTCTACTTTATAATCAGCAGTAATTGTCTCTGCATTCAAAGAGAGTAAAAATAGAAAATTTAGTAGTATTAATATTTTTTTCATAAGAAGCCTTTAATATTTTTATAAGTGAATTTAATCATCTTTATGTGTATTAACTGTGTTGAGAGGTAACATTATAGTCTCTTTTTACTCAATCTTCTCCTTCTCTTTTAAATCAAGAATTGAGAATAAACCATCATTCCAGTAAAATGATAAACTTCATATAAATGGGTTTAATGGTAAAACCTGCTATAATTCCAAACTAATTTTTCTCATCAAAGAGAATCATAACAATCTATCGTGAGCAAAAATTCACCACACCATCAATAATAGAAAGATATACAGATATGCCAAAATTAAAAAAAGTAGCCATATTAGGGCGACCAAATGTAGGGAAAAGTTCCCTATTTAACCGACTCCTTAGAGAACGAGATGCCATTACATCTGATGTAGTAGGAACAACTCGTGATATTAAAAAAAGAGAAGTAACCATTTCAGGTAACCGTGACTTTGAAGTGATTGACACAGGGGGGATTGATGACTCAACAGAGATGTTTGCTACTGTAAAAAAGCTCTCTCTACGTGCAGGGGAAGAGGCAGATATTATTATCTTTATGGTCAATGGAAAGAATATTCCCCAAGAAGAAGACAGAGAACTTTTTTATGAACTTCAATCTCAAGGAAAGCCAATTGCCTTGGTTGTTAATAAAATTGATAATGATAAAGATGAGACCATTCGATATTGGGATTTTTTAGAGTTTGGAGCAGAAAGAACCTTTCCTATGTCTGTAAGCCATAACCGTTATATGAATGATTTTTATGCTTGGTTAGAAGAGCATATTCCAGAGCGTGAAGAGAAGATAAAAGTAGAAAACCCTGAAGATGGTGAACTTAGCTTTGAAGAGATTCTAGAGATGGTACATATTGATGAGGAAGATGAGGAGGACAATGAACTCAAAGTTGCCATTATCGGACGGGTCAATACAGGAAAAAGCTCACTTTTAAATGCTCTATTGGGAGAAGAGAGGGCTGTTGTCTCACCTGTAGCAGGAACAACCATCGACCCTATTGATGAACAGTTAGAGTATCGAGACCATAAGATAACCTTTGTTGATACAGCAGGAATCAGACGACGAGGAAAAATCTTAGGAATCGAAAAATATGCCTTTGAGCGTACCGAAGCGATGCTTGAAAAAGCCGATATTGCCCTACTAATGATTGATGCGACAGAGGGTGTACTCGAGTTGGATGAGAGAATAGCAAACCTCATCGAAAAGCATAAACTCGGATGTCTAATTGTTCTAAACAAGTGGGATATTCATGGTGATGATGAAGAGACGTATACAAAAGCCGTTGAAGATATTAGGGATGAACTCAAGTTCTTACATTACGCACCACTTATTACAATTAGTGCAAAAACAGGTTTACGGGTACATAAAATTCTAGATGAAATAGTTGATATTTATGGACGATACAAACAGAGAATTCCAACATCAACACTCAATGAAGTTCTAAAATATGCTATTGGAAGACACCATCCACCAAGTCATAATGGAGCCAGTATTAATATTAAATTTGCAACCCAATATGAGACAAAACCTCCGAAAATTGCAATTATTGTAAACCGTCCTTATGGATTACACTTCTCATATCAACGATATTTAATGAATATCTTTAGAGAAAAATTTGATTTCGTAGGTGTTCCAATAGATTTAAGTTTAAGAAAACGTGGACAGAGAATGGATGACGATTAAAGTGTTATTTTTTATGATGCTCTAAATCTATATAGGGTTTTGCTTGAGAGAAGTAAAACCCTTGCCCATAATCTATTCCAAATCCAACCAATACATCAATAATCTCTTGATTATCAATAAACTCTGCAATCACCTCAATATTATTCTCTTGTGAAAAGAGTGAAAATGTCTTAACTATACTATAGGCACGTTTATCATGAAGTATCTCTTTAATAATAGAACCATCAATTTTCAAATAATCAATAGAGAGATTAAGCAGATGATTTAAATTAGAGTATCCTGAGCCAAAATCATCAATACATATTTTAAAACCAAGAAGTTTAAGCTTCTGAATAGAACGCTCTACCCGTTTATAATCGATGCTTTTTGTCTCTAAAATCTCAATATAGATTCGGGTTGATAAGTCTGAATTTTGAGAGAGAAGAGAGATTATAGAGTCATTAATTAAATCATCTGCCGAAAGATTAATTGAAATCCTCATCTGAGTATCCATCCGTAAGATTTTTATATTATAATCTATTATCTTTTTTGTTAAATAGGAGTAGAGATAAGAGTCTTCAATAGCAGGAAGAATTCTATCTGGAAAGATAACACTATCACCATCTTCAATACGAAGAAGTGCTTCATAATGGTGTAAGGTTCTATCTTTTAATCGTTTAATAGGTTGATAGTAACAGACCAATTTATCGGACTCTATCATCTCTTTTAAATTCTCACGGTAGATACGTTCTGGTTGAGTTAAATCAAAATAAGAGACACAGTTTCGCCCATTATGCTTGGACTTATAGAGTGCTGTATCGGCTTTATGAATCGCATCTTGTAGTGATTTCTCCAACTCTGTCTGAAGTAATGCACCAATTGAAATGGTTAAAGAGAAACGGTCACTCTTGACTTGGAAGTTGGTTGCTTCAATCAAAGCTCTTATATCCTCTAGAAGGTGTTTAAAAAGATGTTCACTCATTCCCTTTTTAGCAATAAGTAAAAGAAACTCCTCTCCACCATACTGAATGAGCTTATCTTCATCTTTAAGCAGAGTTGTAATTCTTCGAATAATAGAGATTAAAATCTTATCTCCATTTCTCTGTCCATAAAGGTTATTAACCCGTTTAAAGAAATCCAAATCAACCAATGCAATATAATAGGCTTTAAAATCTATCTTATCATAGTTATCAGTTAAATAGACACGGTTAAGTGTATTGGTTAAAGGGTTTCTATACATCTGATGCTTAATATACTGTATACGAAACATATAAGAGATAAAGAGTAGAAGTGTTAAGAGAGAAAAGGCTATAGCATAGATAAGTGTGGTTACGCTCGTATTTAAAAGTGAAGAGAGTGTAGCTAAACTACTCTCTTTATAATCCAAAACTAAAAATGCAATGGTTCTGTTATTGTTAATAATTGGTTTAACCAAAGTGAACCCCAACTCATCAATAGAGGGTTGTGTAAAGATTTTTGTCTTCTTATTTTGACGTGCCTGTTCAAAAAGATACTCTTGAGCTGGACCATAAAGTTCATTAACTTCTCCTCTATCTTCTTTTGAAGCATCAAAGAGATAAAAAAGCTGTTTCTCTTTTAAATAGAGGACATAAACAGAGAGAATATCATCATTTAATAAATCCGATATTCGATTCTCATTCTTCTCGCGAAGTGTTCTATTTATAAGGTTCTCATAGACGAATTTAGGGCTTTCACCAAGCATGCGACCAATAATATTGGTTGAGGCATTTTCAACTCCAGAGATGGTTTGACTTAAAAGTAAATTTTTTAAACGCTCTTCATAGTTACCAATATTGCTATAGAAGTAAAATCCCAGTGAGGCAAGTAAACAATAACCTCCGATTATGTAATAATAAATCTTATTGTTATGAAAAAAAATAAATTTATTATACATAGCTTTTCCTAAATTCACTGAAGTTATATTATTAGTATAATAACATAACAATGTGCTTAATTGTGAACATTAGGCTCTTTAACGTAACGAAAGTACCCAGTAAATCATTAAAAAGCTATTTTCTCAATAAACAAATCGATTGTAGTTGACATTCTGGAATTAAATATTTTTTAGAAATCTTCATTAAGTCAATTCCATTCTGTTTAAGACGTTCTTCTACAAAAACTATCTGTGTTCGTCCTTTTTTCACATAAATTGCACCAATGCTATTTTTATGTTTCTTTAAAGCCTTATAGGAGTCAACAACCATCACCTTATTTATTCTTTTCCGTTTAGGAAAAAGTACTATATCTGCACTCTTTCGAGATGTAAATTGTAATTTCTTCTTTAAATTCAATTCTTTATTGTTGTTATAGAACTTCAACCTTAGAGAGGGAGCTGTAGATGACTTTAGACTAGAGAGTGCTGAATTCACTTTTGGAATATCCAATCCTGCAGATAAAAGTAGAGGGGCTATAATTAAAATATTTATAATCTTTTTCATAAAATATCCTTTTATATAAAAATAATACTATAAAATATTAAAAAACAATATAAATTATTTTACATAATATTCAACGCAAAGAAAAATAAAATCATCCAGACTCTTTTTTTTCAAGCCTCTTTTTCGCTATACTTTCATCTATAATTTAACCAAGGATTTAAATGCGTGTATTAACAGGAATCCAAGCTTCAGGAAAACTTCATATCGGTAACTATTTTGGTGCTATGAAACCAATGATAGAGCTTCAAGAAAAAGAAGAACTTTTTACATTTATTGCAAACTACCACTCATTAACAACATCAAAAGATGCCAAACTTTTAAAGCAACTCACATTTGATGCAACTGTTGATTATCTCTCATTAGGAATTGACCCAGAAAAAACAACTTTTTGGGTTCAAAGTGATGTACCGCAAGTTTTAGAATTATACTGGATTCTCTCTAAGTTTACACCCATGGGACTACTAGAACGGGCACACTCTTATAAAGACAAAGTTTCAAAAGGTATCACTCCCAATCATGCCCTCTTCTCCTATCCCGTTTTAATGGCAGCCGACATACTCCTGATAGATACCCAAAAAGTACCTGTAGGAAAAGACCAGATACAACATGTAGAGATAACACGAGATATTGCTACCAAGTTTAATAACGAATATGGAGAAATTTTTACCCTTCCAGAACATGTTGTCAATGAAGATGTGGCTACAATTCCAGGAATTGATGGACAGAAAATGTCAAAAAGTTATGACAATGCCATTGATATTTTTATGGAGACAGAGAAAAAACTACAGAAACGTTGTAATAAAATTATTAGCTCTTCCACTCCATTAGGAGAACCTTTGGAGTATAAAGGATGTAATATCTACAACATTGCCTCTCTATTTTTAGACAAAGAGCAACAAAAAGCCCTTCAGACCCGATACAGTACAGGTGAAGAGGGGTATGGTCACTTTAAAAAGTATCTTAAAGAGCTTATTTGGGAAGAGTTTGCTGAAGCAAGAGAGCGACGTGAAATACTAATTAATAATCCAGATATGGTTCGAGACATCTTAAGTGATGGAGCAAAAAAAATGCAAATAATAGCCAATGCGAAGATGGCTAAAGTACGAGAAGCTGTAGGAATACTGTAAGGTCTATCAACTATAAAAAATACCCATCCCTCTTTCACTATATTGTGAAATGGGGTTGCCATCACCGTTCACTCCTATAATAATATCTTGACGCTTACTCTCTCCCTTATCCACTGTTGAGCAACCATTAAAAAAAAGCATTCCCATCACCAGAACTACAATTACACTTTTTATATTTTTCATTATAACAGACTCCTTGATTATTTTATTAATTATATTTTTACATAATTTTATAAAATAAATCGACATATTTAAAAGATTTTAATAGAAATTAAGAGAATCATAAGATTTAAAATAAAAAATACAACTTAATAAAATAGTTAAAAATTATATAAGTATCAAAAAGATATTTTTTGTGAAAAAGAGCTAAAATAGGTTAACTATATCGATTAATGGGATTATCCAACCAATATTCAGCTATTTTACGTAATCCTGCGACATTATCTGATGCAAATATTTTTAGTTTTGTCTCATCTTGCTTTTTAAATAACTGATAACGAGAAGATAGATACTCAACAATAGCTTCACCCGAATGAATTAAAAGAGGTTTTTCAGGAAAATAGTTCTGAAGAGCCTTTCCAATCAAAGGAAAATGAGTACAACCTAAAATAATGGCTTTAGGTGTTTTTATTTCAGAAAAGTAGTGCTTCATTGTCACATCTAAGAGTTCTCCATCAAAAATCCCCTCTTCAACTAATGGTACAAAAAGCCCCGTCTGTAGTGCCGTGACATCTGTATAGTTTAGTTGCTTTAGTGCCATCTGATAGCGTTGAGAGTTAATCGTTGCACGTGTTGCAATAATTAAAATATGGTCACTCTTTAAAAGCTCACTATTCTCTAGAGCCAATACCCCAGCATTAATTACCCCCAATACAGGGTAATTACTCTGTGCATTCATCTCATCAAGTGCATATGCTGAGACAGTATTACATGCTGTAATTAACAAATCAATATCAAAATTATTAAAGAATTCTAATGCTTCAAGAGAGTAACGAATAATCGTATTTTTATCTTTAGGTCCATAGGGAACACGAGCTGTATCCCCATAATAGATAACCTCATCAAAAAAATTTGATGCAAGAAGTGACTTTACAACAGAAAGACCACCTGCACCAGAATCAAAAACACCAATTCTCATCAAAAAAAGAGATTAGCCATTCATAATGGCTAAGAAATCTTCATTATTTTTAGTTTTGGTCATTTTAGAGAATAAGAATTTAAGACCTTCAACATCTTCCATTCCCTGCATAGCATTTCTAATTGCCCATACTTTTTGCATGGTTTCAGGTGATACCATAAGCTCCTCTTTTCGGGTTCCCGACTTGGTCACATCAATAGCAGGATAAATTCTTCTCTCTGATACATAACGGTTTAGTACCACTTCGGAGTTACCTGTACCTTTAAACTCTTCAAATATAACCTCATCCATTCTACTTCCTGTCTCTATCAGTGCCGTAGCAATAATGGTTAAACTTCCACCCTCTTCAATATTTCTAGCAGCACCAAAGAAACGTTTTGGCTTGTGCAGTGCATTCGCATCTACCCCACCAGAGAGTACTTTTCCTGAACTTGGTGTTACTGTGTTATAAGCACGAGCAAGACGGGTAATAGAGTCAAGTAAGATAACAACATCTTTACCACTCTCTACGCGTCTTTTCGCTTTTTCAATTACCATCTCTGCTGTTCTTACATGATTTTGTGCAGGTAAATCAAAGGTAGATGAGTAGACTTCACCCTTTACACTACGTTGCATATCTGTTACCTCTTCAGGTCGTTCATCAACCAAAAGAACCATCAAAGATACATCTGGAGTATTGTATGAAATACCATGAGCCAACTCTTTAAGAAGCTCTGTCTTACCTGTTCTTGGTGGTGCAACGATTAAGGCACGTTGCCCTTTACCAATAGGAGTAAAGAGGTCTAAAACACGACCTGTAAGTTTCATTGGATTGTACTCAAGTTTTAGCTGTTCTGTAGCATATAAAGGGGTTAAGTTATCAAAGAGTGGTCTCTTTTTAGACTCTTCAGGAGGAAGATAATTTATCGCTTCTATCTTTAATAGAGCATAATATTTCTCTTGGTCTTTTGGTTGTCTAACCTGACCTGTAACAATATCTCCATTTCTAAGTGCAAAACGTTTAATCTGTGTTCCACTTACATAGGTATCATTCTGAGAGTTAGCAAAGTTGCCATCTTCTGACCGTAAAAAGCCATAACCATCATTCATAACCTCTAAAATACCTGTAAAGAGAATAAATCCACCCTGCTTAACTTGTGACTTTAAAATTTCAAAAATAAGGTCTTTTCGTTTAAACTCGTTAGGGTTTTCAACTTTTACTTTTTCAGCAATCTGTACAAGTGCCTCTAGTGGCTTACCTTGTAACTCTTCTACTTTATATCCTTCAACGGGAACATGTGTTCTGTTGTGGTTTTTTTTATTCTGTTTTTTCTGATGTTGTTGTTCGCTCATAGGTCCTCTTAAAAGCTATCTGGAGATTTGTAGTATCTTTTTTGTAGTATGTTATTATATTCAACTTTTTGTTAATTCTGCTTAGATTTGCCCGTGATTAAGGAAATATAGCCATGAATAGTAGTGGAACATAAGTAAATATTCCCAATAAACCCATCCATGAAGCCATTTTTAGCTCCAACATTCCCTTTAATTCACTCTCCATCTCCTTTTTGATATAACGTTGATATATCAACTCTATCTTGAAAAAAATATCAAATGCTTTAATCAGAAGTATTGCAATAATATAAAAATTTGTAATATCTAAATAGACAGCAACAATAAGTACAAAATAGAAAGTTGGATGAATCATAAAAAAGAGAAATATACTTTTATTGTAGTAAACATAGAGCTTCTCAATCATCTCTCCTAATGTATTGGCTCTTTGTAAATTCGCTTCCATAACTTCTAAAATAATCATGATAATAATAAATTGTGTAAACATTTCCATGATGGTAATCATAGCGAGTTTTCACTATAAATGTAGGTATAATTCTTTAAAAAAAAATTTTAAATAACAAAATAGGATAATAGATGCAAAAACTCTATATTACAGACTTAGACCATACTTTTTTACACTCTTCTCAAACTGTAAGTAGCTTCTCAAAAGAGGTATGGAATCAAAAAGCAAACCATGCCCTACTCTCTGTAGCCACAGCCAGAAGTTTCTCTAAGACACATGAATTTTTAGAGGGATTAAAGCTTAAAGCACCACTTATTTTACTCGATGGGGCAATGGTTGCTACCACTGAAAAAAAACTACTGGATATTCAAACCCTCTCTGCAAAACTAACAGAGGCTATTATTCAAGAGAGCCACCAGTTTGATATTCAACCTTTTGTTATCTCGCTAACGAATCATCAAACACTTGATGAGAGTTTTGCTATTCCACCACAGCTTAATAATTTTCAATCATTTCTTATAAAAAATAACTACGCAAAAGATAACCGTTTGATATTTCCCAAAAGAATACAAGGTGTAGAGGATACACTAAAAATTGTTTATATGGGCGAAGAGCAACAGTTACGCCCTTTAGCCCAGCATCTTAAAAAAGTTTTTGGAAAAACCATAGAGATAAAACTCTCTCCTGAAAACTATATGAAGTGCTATTTTCTAACCATTCTACACCCTCTTGGAGATAAAGCCCATGCACTTAATGTGGTACATGAATATCTAAACCATGATTTAAAAGATACAACAGTTTTTGGAGATAGTATTAATGATATAAAGATGTTTGAATTGGCAGGTACAGCAGTAGCTGTAAGTAACGCTCTTGATGAGGTAAAAGAGGTAGCAGATATAATTTTAAATAGAAGCAATGATGAAGATGCCGTTGCCCACTATCTAAATAGTACCATTAAAAATGGTTAAAAAGAGATTTTATACCCAACACCATATTGATTTTTAATTAAATCTTTTGGTATCTTTTTTCGTAAGTTTTTAACCAATGTTCGAATTGATGAATTGGTGATATTCCTATCAAACTCATCACCCCATACATAGAAAAAAATCTCATCTTCATTACAAGGAACACCTGCTTTATTAACCAAAAGTTCAAATAGTTTTAACTCACGTTTTGTTAAAACAATCGCCTCATCATTACAAAAAAGGGTTTTACTTTTATTATCCCATAAACAGTCATAAGCTAAAGGGATATTTCTTCCTCCCTCTACCTTTTTAGAAACTTTTAATAGTGCATTCATTAAATCAACTCTTCCAACAGGTTTAATCAGATAAGAGGCAAAGTTTAAATCAACAATATCTAGAAGAATCTCTCTGTCAGAGTGTGCCGTCAAAGCAATCAAGGCAATATGTTCATCTTCTTCACGAATTGCCTTTGCCAAAGACATTCCATTCATCTTTGGAATTAGAAAATCCATAACAATCAGATGCACTTTTTTCTCTTTATAGAGACGATACGCCTCTTCTCCATCACGTGCAATATAAAGTGTATGACAGAGTTCTCTTAAAAAGTAGGCATACTTCTCAATAATTCGCTCTTCATCCTCTACATATAGTATGTTTAAGTTTTTTAATGCTTTCACGATAAGTTTCTATGCCTCCTGAAGGTCGATTAAGAATAATAAAAAATATTATTTAATATGTAAAATAACAAATCTTGCTATTGTTCCATAAAAATGTGATTTAATCGTGATATTGGCTCTTCTGAACGTTAATAGGAAGCGAGAGAGTACATATCACGCCTCTATTTACATTATAAATTTTTATGGAACCTTGCATACTCTTCTCAATTAACATTTTTAAAATATACAAACCAAGCCCTGTCCCTTTAAACTCATGTTTTGTTGTAAAATAGGGATTGTAAATTTTATCCATAATATCCAAAGGAATCCCTCCTGCATTGTCCTCTACAGTAATAATAATATTCTTTCCATCTCTTCTACTTTTTAAAATAATTTTTGGTTCTACAATCTCTCTGAGACAGATAGCATCCATACTGTTATTCATTAAAATAAGAAGTGCTTGTATAAGCTCAGACTGATAACTGTAGAGTTGAATATTCTCATCTATATCATAAAGAATTTGAATATGATGTTTTTTATGAGAGAGAGAGAGTAATTTTATCGCTCTCTTAATCGCATCTTCTATATAAAAATCATTTACAACTTTATCATGTTTAAAGAAGTTCATAAAGTCACTAATGGTTCCAGAAAGATAAGCAGTAACCCCCTCTATCTCATTTAAATACTTATCCAATCTCTCCTCTGTTAACTCCTCTTTTCTACTCTTTATATCTATCTCTAAAACAATTCCATTAATCTCACTCAACGGCTGTCTCCACTGATGGGCAATGGCAGAAATCATCTCTCCCATTGATGCCAGTTTATTCTGTTGCACTAAAAGAGAAGATTGATTTTTTTTCTCTTTTTGTATCAATTTAATATTGTATGCCAAGATAAAGGAGAAGCATAAAACCTCAAAAAGTACCAAAAATTGAAAAATATAGTCCGAAGGAATATCGGTTTCAAAAAGATTAAGATAGACCAAAGGGAGCAGTAGCCCAACTGATGCAACCATTGTCCAGATAACTGAGTAAAACTTAGCTACTGTATCATTTTTATAATAGGCCAAGTAATATGTTGTAGAGATAACTAAAACTACATAAAGAGGCACCAAAATAAAAAATAAATCAAAAAGAATTTGAGCATAAACAAAAAATTTCATCTCAATAATAATACTATTCAAAAGAGTAAAGAGTGCGAAATATATCATAAAGACTTTAAAAAGTGTATAGATTTTAGGAAGCTTCTCTTTTATTTTTAAGATAGATTGTATGAAAAGTGTCATAGAGATAAAGAATGCTCCAGAACTGATATAAAAAAGCCATCTATAGTCTGCAAAATAGCGTTCAGAAAAACCAAAAAGACCCAGAAAATAGATAACCAACCAGAAAGTATATAAAACGTAGTAAAGATAAGCACGATGTTTTAAAAGAAAATAGAGAAAGAGATTATAGAACATCATAATCAACATCCCACCAAAAAAGAGTCCCTCTACCATACTGTAGGTTTGATAAAAATCTAGAAGATACTCTTTGGTTCTCAATTTAAAATTAATATCTATCTTGTTGTAATTGCGAATTTTAAATAGCACTGTCCCCGACTCATGAGGTTCTAAAGTGAGTGGAAAAATCATATGATTGGTATTAAAAAGACGATGATGATTTTTATGAATCGCCCCATCTTTAATATGCTCAATAATTTTATTATTTTTAATAAAAAAGAATTCAATCGAAAAAGTAAACTGATTTTCAGATTGAAGATAATAAGTTTTAGTACGATTTGTACTGTTTTTTAAATCTAATCTTGCCCAATAGGCTCTATTAATATTGGAGAAAGAGTTAAAAGAGTCTTTATGCTTTGTCCACTTTCGTTGAAGTAGATGCTCTATATGCTCTGTAGAATCCTCTGCAAGAGTATAACGCATATACTTTTTAGTAAGATACTCCTCTTTTGAACCTATCTCTAATACTTCTCCATAAAGAGCAGTAAATAGAAGAAAGAGATTTAGTATAAAAACTCTACTGTACATTTGCCGAGAGTTGTTTCTCTAAATATTCCAGACGCTCAGGTGTACCAATGTCATGCCAAGCACCTCGGTAGTACTGTGTTGTTAACTGCTTACTATCCACAGCGTCAAACAGCAGAGGAGCGAGTGCCTGTTTCCCATACTCTAAATGGTTAAACATCTTTTTAGAGTAGTACCCTATCCCAGAAAAGGTATAACGCTCTTTAGAATTGATTAAAAAGAAATCCCCTTTAGGATTGTGTTCAGGATTATCTACTAAAATAAGATGTGCCAGATAACCTTTTTTTAACTCAAACTCATTATCATAGCTAAAATCTGTCCAAACATCTCCATTGACCACCAAGAAGGTCTCACTAAGCAGAGGAAGTGCTTTAACAATTCCACCTGCTGTCTCTAATGCCCCTTCGCTCTGTTCATCTGAAAAAGTTATATTGACCCCAAATCTAGAGCCATCTCCCAAATAGCCTATAATCTGTTGTCCTAAATAGGCTACATTAATAACAATATCGGTAAATCCTGAAGCTTTTAGCCGTTCTATATGCCAAAGAATAAGTGGTTTTCCCCCTACTTCTAACAGAGGTTTTGGTCGATGGTTGGTTAGTGGTCGCATACGGGTTCCCAAACCCGCTGCTAAAATCATTGCAGTCATATCACTTCTCTTTTTTTAAGATAAGGTATTATATTGTTTTTTTCTATATTAACGTTTTAATAACTCTCCCAATGGTTTTAACTCATCATATTTAGAGCAGACCTCTTCAATATATTGAAGGGTCAAAGGTATATCATCAAGATAGCTGGGTTTTCCATCTCGAATATCCAAACGAGCAAAAATACCCAATATTTTAATATGACGTTGAAGTCCCATCCAATCAAACCAACGAATAAACTGTTCATCAGAGACATCAATCCCTTTAAGTGTTTTAAACTCCAGTGCCAACTGCTCCATCTCTTTTGGGTCAAAACGAACATAAACATCTTTTAATAGAGAGACCAAGTCATAAGTGATTGCTCCTACTTTGGCATCTTGATAATCAATAATCACCAATTTTCGACCCGTCTCCATCATAATATTTCTAGAGTGAAAATCACGATGAACAAAGTAACCCTGTGGCTGACTAAGAACCTCATCACATATCATCTCTAAAGTAGAATCAAGCGTATTCTGCTCTTCTGAACTAAGCTCTTGATGAAGATGCTCATTTAAATACCAATCTTGCATCAAACTCATCTCGAACATTAAAAACTCTTTATCATACGCCTCTAGATTGGTGGTATCTGCCTCTTGTATCTTTATAATTTCATGAATTGCTTTTGTATACAACAGCTCCACACTCAGTGGACTTAAAACATCAGCCAAGTGTCGTGAACCCAAATCGGTAATCAAAAGATAACCATCTTGTAGATTTTGAGCTATAATCCGTGGTACTTCTACTTGTGCTTTCAAGAGTCGAACTGAAATATCTATAAACGGATAGAGGCTATCAATATCGGCTGTAGAGTCCATAATAATATAACTATCCTCTCCAACAAAGAGTCTAAAATATTTTCTAAAACTGGCATCTCCACCAACCATCTCTATCTTATAATCTTTATATCCTAATGTATCTATCCAGGCTTTAATTCTTTGCATAAATTCCCCCTAATATTCTATTATCTCTTGCACCTGTTACACCTTTTAAATCAATTGGCTCCTCTGCCAACCGTTTTTGAGCAAACCATGCAAATATCATCGCTTCCATATTGTCTGCACTTACACCCAAAGCATCTGTAGATTTCACATCTATCAAAGGAAGCTCTTTTTGTAACATGGACATCAAAAAAGTATTTTTTACACCACCACCACAAACCAATAATGTTTGAATATTAAATCCTCTAATCTCATAAACAATAGAGTAAATCGTCAAAGCTAAAAGGGTGGCTTGTACATCTGCACAAGGTATTTTACCTAATGGTTCTAAATATTTTATTAAAAAATTCTTATTAAAATATTCTCTACCTGTACTTTTAGGAAATTCTAAGTTAAAATAGTCATCATTTAACATATTCTTTAAGAGTTCGTGATGTATCGTACCAGACTTAGCCCAATTACCATCTTTATCATAAGGGACTCCCTTATGCTCTTGAATCCATAAATCCATCAAAACATTTCCACAACCCGTATCATATCCTATTAACTCTTGACCTAAAATAGAGATATTTGCCATCCCTCCAATATTAAGCACAGCACAAGATTCAATATGAGAAAATAGAAATTGATGAAAAGCAGGAGCAAATGGCGCACCCTGTCCCCCTACAGCCACATCTTTAGCACGAAAATCTGCTATCACATCAATACTGCTCTCTACTGCCAAAAGTGAAGGATTTCCCAACTGCATAGAGAAAGGATAACTACCATTAGGCTCATGCCATAAAGTCTGTCCATGTGAGCCTATTGCTCTTATCTTATTAACTTTCAACTTCTGCTCTTGGAGTAGACGATTTACCCCTTTAGCAAAAAATAGTGCCAATTTATGGTCAAGCTCTCCAACCTCTTTAAGTGTGGTCGTTCCATTAATCGCAAAGAGTATCTCCTCTTTTAATTCTTTTGGCATCTCTAAAAAAGTAGAAGCCCTTAAGTGACAATAGGCTTCTCCTATTTCACAAAGTGCCACATCAACTCCATCGAGTGATGTTCCCGACATTAAACCAATATAGAGGTTAGACATCTTTTGGTTTTCCTGTCATCATAATTCCAAAAGAGACCACTGTTCCTAAAATCATCATCACAGCAAAATCCACTTTTATATCTGTAACTGCACCTAGAATATAGGGTTGAAGAAGTAAAACCGTTAAAAATCCACCAATTAAAGCCCATAGTACGGTGGTTTCATTCCCCCTATTCGTAAAAATAGCCGAACCATAAACCCCCAACAAAGAGGCATAAGCAAATGCCATAACCCCCAAGGCAAAGTTAAGTAGAGGAAGCTGGGTAAACTGTTGCCAGTAGAAACTGAGCATTCCCATTAACGAAAGTAAAATAGCAAACACTACGACCATTACACGTCCTGCTTTTAGAAAGTGTGCTTCATCTCTATCTTTAGATGCCAACCAAGGTCTGTATATATCCTCTACAGCCACCGAAGACATTGCAGAGAGAACCGAGTTAGTAGAAGATAACGCCGCAGCGATTGCCCCCACTGTGACTAAGCCCCGTAGACCCTCTGGCATCTCATTTAAAATATAGAGCATAAAAATTTTAACGCTCTGCCCCCCTATATTTTGGTCAACACAAGCAGAGCTAACCCCTGACATCTCGGGATGTTGATAAAAGAGATAGAGTAGAAGACCAATAACAAGAAAAAGAGATGCCACAGGAATGGTAAAAACAATGGCATAGATAAGTGATTTCTCTCCCTCTTTTCTATTTTTACAGGTTAAAACCCGTTGTGTCATATCTTGGTCAAGCCCGTATGCTGCAATATTAAGCAGAAACCATCCTGTCAAAAGTGTCCAGATAGTAAAGCCACCTGAAAAAGAGAAATCAATCAATTTAAGTTTATTCTCTTGACTTAAGGTAGTTACGATAGTAGAGAAATCGGTATTAAGCGTATAGTAAAGATAGACCAAAACAGCCACCCCTGCACCCACATAGGTTACAGCTTGAATAATATCAGAAAAGATAACCGATTTAACCCCACCGAAATAGGTATATGCTAACGCACCTATCATCAAAATGGCAATAGAGATGGCTATATGTACTGCCACTATATCAGAAAAGAGTATCATTGAAATTGCCAATGCACCAATATAGAGCCTTGCCCCCGAAGCAAAAAGCCGACCAATCAAAAACATAATACCTGCATAACGTTTAGAGGTCTCTCCATATCTATGTTCTAGATATTCATAAACAGTAATAGCATTGATAGCATAAAATCTAGGTACCAATACTTTAGCCACAAAAACAACAGCCAAAAAGGCAGAAATATAAAATCCCAAAAAGGTTAAGTCATGCTTATAGGAGTATTCTGGTCCACCCAAAAAAGTTGCTGCTGATTGTGATGTAGCCAATACCGAAATAGCGACAGCAAACATCGGCATACTGTTACCACCTGTAAAGTAATCACGTGATGTTTTAACCTTTGTTTGGCTTAAAAGAACGGAAGTTACAATAAGCAGTAAAAAATATGAAGCAAAAATCATCCAATCTAAAGTAGAAAAGTTTGATTGCATAGAGAACCCTTTTCAATTGATAAAACGTATTATAACGCAATTTTTAATCAATTTTATCTTTTATAGATGACTCTTACCATATATTGTTATTTCGGGCTTTAAACGCTGTTACTTCTATCAACAATCCCTTTTAAAGCACCCTTTTTTTCCCAAAAACAAAAGAGATATAATCACTTTAAAGCTATAATATTATTTAACATTAAAAAAATATATTAATTTAATAATTAAAAGAAGGATTTAAATGAGAATCATACTCATTTTACTTGTTAGCCTGACATCCTTAACCCATGCAGAGACAAAAAACGAAAGCCAAGCAAAAACACTTGTTAAACAGAAAATCAAGTGTAACATGACCATTAAATATACCCAACTGCCCGAAGAGGTAGATACATTAAAAGAGTTTTTAGGAGGAGGAATTTTTTATGGTCGTCTTCGTCTGAACAGTTTTATTTTTAATCCTAAAAGTGTGGGAGAAGACCACTTTGCTATGGGTGCAGGTGGAAGCCTAATCTATAAAAGTGCCATATTTAAAAGCTTCTCGTTTACTTCAGGAATCTATACTACCCAAAATATCTGGCATTCAGACATAGCACCCTCTACTTATCGCTCAGGAAAAGATACCTTTAGTCGCTACAATCTTGCCACCGATGGAAGCTATAATCTCACAACCATGCCACAAAACTATATTGAATATAAAAAAGATAAAAATAGTCTTAAAGTTGGACGATTCTTAATCAATACAACTCTATTAAAATCAAATGATACCAAGATGATTCCCAATAGTTTTCAAGGTGCTTATGCCCAAATTGGTGCCGTTCCTAAAACTAAAATAGAGATGGCATACATCACCAAACAGAAACTAAGAGACCATGAATCGTTTCATCATGTTTTAGCATATGGAGACAATCCAAATGATGAGTATGCAAAATGGAGTGAAAATGATGATGGAGGGATGCACCGAGGCTTAACTGTTTCAAAACTTAATGAAGCAGGTATTGATGATAAACTGCTTATGCTTGATATAAAAAACCGAACAATTCGACGTACCACTCTACGCTTAGGTGTCACATCTGTTCCCGATTTGGTCTCTACATTAAGTTTAGAAGGGACGTATACCTTTAAAGCTGAGAACCAATTAAAAATAAAACCCTCAATAAGATATGTTAAGCAGTTTGATGATGGTGCAGGAGCCATTGGTGGTGCGAACCTAAGAAATGATACCAGAGGTTACAGTGACCCCAATAGTCTGGAATCATCACTCATTGCCACCCGAGTCGATTTTATTAAAGGAGCAGGAAGTCTCCGTTTAGGATACTCAAAAATTGCCGACCAAGGAGACTTTGTAACACCATGGCGAGGATTTGTTACTGCTGGATATAGCCGAGCTATGGGTCAAACCAACTGGTATGCCAACACCGAAACCTTTTTAATACGGGGAGATTATGATTTCTCTAAAGCCAATTTGGTCTCGGGTCTTCGTGTAATGATGCGTTATGCCAAAGAGGATTTTGATGATAATAAACCAGCCGTTAGCTCTGATGTCGATGTCTTTACTATGGATATTGTCAAACGTTTCAAAGCCCATCCTAACTTTATTACCAAGCTTCGTACAGCCTTTGTAAATCAGCAAAATCCTGTTCAAAATAGTGATGGAAGCTATAAAAAAGACCCCTCATACCATGAAGTCCGTTTAGAGATGAACTATCTCTTCTAATAGATAAGTATAGTTAATACGTTAAGAAGTTTTTAAAAAGTTATGCTATACTACCACTTGGTGTGACAGGTAGTTGCTGGTAATTTATAATGAATTACGAGAGGAAAGTCCGGGCTACATGTGAGATAGAACTCCATCTAACGGATGGCCAGAGTAATCTGAGGGCAAGTGCAACAGAGAGTAGACAGCCATCTACCAATATTGAGAAGTTTATCTTCTCTCCCCTCCCCCTATTTCCCTATAGGTAGATGGTCATGGTGAAAGGGTGTGGTAAGAGCGCACCAGTACTTATGGTAACATAGGTAGCTAGGTAAACCCTGTTCGTAGCAAGAGGCACATGGTAAAAATCTCACAAAGTCATTTAATTGACACTGGTGTCTCGCTTGAGCGTATGGGCAACCATACGCCTAGATAAATAACTACCCACGACAGAACCCGGCTTATCGTCACACCAGCTACCTTATTTACTCTTAATCTTTTCAAAGATATAATCAAAAAACAAAGCTTATATACCGTAGGGTCGCTAAATCGTAATGCCAATGAAATAAGCCTGAATCCTGTAGGTTCGATTTTATCGAACGAGAATTAAAGCTTATAAAACAATCCGTTCGATGAAATCGAACCTACAAATTTTGAGCATTAATTCCTTAATTCAATGGCATTACGCTAAACCGACCCTACACAATTTAGAGCAAATTCCAATTAAAAGACAGACCTATGAAAAAGTTACTTCTACTTCTCTTACCCCTATCTCTTTTTGCAAAAGTTCACTATGCAAAGGTTCAACCACTAGAGACAATTACACTAAAATCAGCTGTTTCAGCACAAGTAATCCAAGCCAAAATTACTCTGGAGGGAACAACAGTTAAAAAGAGTACAATTATTAAACTGGATGATAAACTTGATAAAATAAAAATAACATCTTCTAAAAAGTCTATTCAACTGATTGACAATATGATAAGAACAAATCAGCAGATACTCTCTGCTGTTCAAGAGTCATTAGATAGACAAGAGGCATATTATAATCGAATAGAGGGGATTCAATCGGCTTCAAAAACACAAAAAGATAACGCTTTTTATAACTATATCAACTCAAAAACAAAATACCTCTCAACCAAAGAGAAAATAGACTCTCTAAAGAAACAGCGTTTGGATTTAAAGTATGAAATTAACAGACTTAAAGATAACCTTTCTAAAAAAACCATTACAATAAAACATAGGTTTCTCAATAAACTTTTGGTTAATCAGGGTGATTATGTAAATATGGGTACACCATTGGCAGAGCTTAAAAATTTAACCTCGGCTAAATTGGTTCTCTTTATAGAGTTAGATGAACTAAAAGATATTAAGAGAAAAACTATCTATATTGATGATAAAAAGACAAATTACAAAATATCAAAAATATGGAAAGTAACCGATGAGAAGTATATCTCATCTTACAAAACTGAGATTATTATAAAAAATCCAAAAGAGAATTTCTCTAAACTATTAAAGGTTGAATTCAGATGAGTGAAATAAGAACAACTTGTGGGCTTGATTGTCCTGATGCGTGTGGAATTGTTGCTACCGATGGCACGATAACAGCAGACCCTAACCACCCCACCTCGAATGGAGCGTTATGTGCGTTACTTAACAAAGAGATGCCCCATGAAGCACGAATAACCACCCCAAAGATTAACGGAAAAGAGGTAACCTTAGAGGAGGCACTTGATGCAACAAAAGAGGCACTCGATACCCATGCCAAACTGCTATGGAGAGGCTCTGGAAATTTTGGAGTGATGCAAGAGGTTACCAACCTACTCTTTGAGAAGATAGAGGGAACAACCACCAAAGGGACGCTCTGTGATGGTTCAGGCGACGCAGGAGTTGTTGAAGGACGTGGTGTTAATCGAATCTTGCCACCAGAACAGATAGCCAAAGCCGAAGTGGTTGTGGTTTGGGGTAAAAATATAACGGTTACAGCCTCACACCTTATGCCCTATATAGAAGGCAAAAAGATTATCGTCATCGACCCAATTAAAACAGCCATTGCCAAAAAAGCAGATATTCACTTGCCGATTGCTCCCCGTTCAGACTTTTTTACAGCTGTAATGTTGGCACGTTTTGCACTTATGGGCGATTTTGAAGACCAAGAGTTTATAGAAGAACATGCACCAGACCATGAAGAGTATTATGAGTTTACCCAAGAGTTTAGGATTCGCCCTATCTTAGATTATATAGGAACAGACCTCCAAGAGTTGGGACATATTCTAGAGATGATAAAAGGGAAGAGAACTGTCTTTTTGGTAGGAAATGGGGTGCAGAAGTACTCAACAGGACACCATACACTCCAAGCGATTGATTCACTCGCTGTCATTCTTGGTAAATTTGGAAAAGAGGGGTGTGGGGTTGGATTTGTAGGCAACTCTAAACTTGACTTTAAAAATCCATTTAAAGTCAGAACCGATAAAGTGCAAAAAGTAAACACCCCTTTTGGAGACTTTGAAACCGTTCTTATTCAAGGAGGAAACCCCGTAGCCTCCATGCCAAACTCTAACCATGTTATAGAGGAGCTTAATAGAACCAATACCCTTATCTATTTTGGACTCTATGAAAATGAGACATCTGCCATGGCAGATATTATTATTCCTGCTCAAAATTTCTTTGAAAAAGAGGATATTCGCGTAAGCTATGCTCATCACTATGTTAATCCTATGCGAAAAGTAAAAGAATCTTCGTATGGAATTAGTGAATATGATTTTACCAATACTCTCCTTCAAAAGTTTGGATTTAATACCCTAGAGAGTGAAGCCTATTATCTTGACTTTTGGTTAAATCAATGTAAAAAAGAGGGCAACTACTACCTCTCTCCTGCATATCAAGAGACCCCCTATGCCAATGGATTTGGAGAAGATGGAGGAGAAGAGTTTATCTTCTCTGATGAGTTTGGAGATGAGTTTATCAAAACAAAACAGTTTACACGTGCCAGAAAGCGTTCAAAAAAAGAGCAAATAATCGAAGATTATTGGCTTCTTAGCCCAAAAGGAAATAAATCATTAAATACACAATTTAAACGGGATAACAGAGTAATTTTAAACCCTAATTTAGGTTTTAATGATGGAGATGAGGTAAAAATCTATTCAGAATATGGAGAGCATAACTTTATTGTTAAAAACAGTGAAGAGATGCGAGAAGATTCGGTAATGATTACCTCTAATACCATAGGTGTTAACTTCTTAACCCCAAGTATCATTAGTGATGAAGGAGATTCTGCCTGTTATCAAGAGGTAAAAGTTAAGGTAAAACTTCTGTAAAAAGAGTTTATCAAAGCAAAAATTGGCTTTTATCAACCATTTTAATATAACTTAAGGATTTCTAGTATACTATCATTTTGTTTGTTTTTGTGGTGCTATTTTTATAGCTTATAGAAGAAAATACTTTTTTAAAGTAGATGAATTAAAAAAGAAGGAAGATTGTTTCATTGTTTTTTCGCAATCTTAAAAAATATGAATTTAAATTTTTTATTACTTAGTGGGTTACTTGTCTCCGCTTCCCTAACAACTGTTAGTGCTGTAGATATAACATTGAATACAGGAGATGCTGAAGGTAATTATCATAAAGTTATTGGAAAACAGTTAAAAAAAGAGCTTGAAAAACGTGGTCATAAGGTTACATTACAGCCTACATTAGGTTCAGTTACCAATATTAAAGCTGTAAAAGGTAAAGCCAATGTTATTGGTATTGCACAAGCCGATGTGGCAAGAGCATTTATTACAGAAGAGAAAGCATTTAGCGATGTTGGATTAACAGGTAACCTTGGAAGTGAATGTGGATTTTTAGTAGTAAGAGCTGATGGTGTTGATGATATAAAAGAGTTAAAAGGTAAAAAAGTTGCAGTAGGTAAAGAGGGTTCAGGTTCTCTATTTACATTTCATAACCTTTTAACACTAAATCCTGATATTAAAGATTTAAATATTAAAAATAAATCAGGTAAACGATATATCGGTAAAGTTGACAATAAATCTTATGGTGCTTACTTTTTTATGAATGTTCCAGACCCAAAAAATGAGAAAATCAAAGAGGTTGTAAATAATAAAAATCTTGATTTCTTACCATTAGATGATTTAAAGTTAGGAGAGTTTGGAAAAGGAGATAATCCTATCTACTCTATCGTTGATGTACCTGTTCAAAAATCATTTACAGGGAAAACCAAACGAAGTGTAAAAACTATCTGTACCTATGCGACTATTGTTGCAGACGAAGAGACAACATCTGATAAGGTTTTAAATGACATCTATGAAGCCTCTAAAAATGTTAGAAGTACACAACAGACTGTGTGGGGATTTTCTAAAAATCTAATTGATAAAGCAAAAGATAAAATAGAGAAGTTAAAACAGTAGCACACTGTCAATAATCCTCGTCCTTATAGGACGAGGTAATTTACTCTATTCACTGGGTAAGTTCTCATCTTTCCAATCCATCATTCCCCCACTCATATTAATCACCGTAAATCCATTTTTTGTCAAAATACGTGATGCTGAAACCGAACGACTTCCACTCCGACAATAGACCAAAATACGTTTGGATTTATCCAACATATTTAAATTACTACTCAATTGATGCAGTGGTATAAGCTTTGCATTGGCTAGATGCCCATCTTTTTTAAACTCTTCAACAGTTCGTACATCTAAAATGGTTAAATTCCCATCAGCTTTTTGAATCATCTCATATGCCACTTTTGGCTTAACCGATTCAAAATTTGCAAGGATAAACCCTTTATTATAGAGCATGTAAATTCCCAATAGAATTAAAATAACCCAAAACAACTTATCTGTAACCTTTTTCACAAATATTTTCCCTTTTTATACAAATGACCTCTAGCTTGGTTTTGGTGTCTGCAATAACAAACTTATCATCAATATTGATTGTAGATAAATCGACCCTTTTTCCATTATAGAGAACCTCTCCCCAGCCATCTTTCTGTTTTAGCTCTGGATTATAAAGCTTCATCTTCTGCTCTAAAGCATTCAAACTTTGACTCTTTACTCCTAAAGCATAATCTAAGTTATCTTTAAGTTGTTGAGGAATGGTCGTTAACTCTGCCTCACACTGCTTAATTTTATAACTCATAAGCCGTCTAAACTCTTTTTCAATAGCTAAAAAATCTTTTTCAAGCTCTGTAACTTTTCCTGAAACAGAATAGCGTCCCATTTCCTGAATGAGAGAATTTAAACTATTTTCTTTATTATAAACTATTTGCTTTATAGTTCGATTATATCCCTCCTCTATTTCACTTAAAGTATAGAGCAACTCATTTTGGTCTGGCAGAATCATCTCAATAGAGGCACTGGGTGTTGGGGCTCTTAAATCTGCTACAAAGTCTGAAATAAGCACATCAACTTCATGTCCAACAGCAGAAACTACAAAAGTATTAAGATTAAAGATGGCATCAGCAACAATCTCTTCATTAAATGCCCATAAATCTTCTCGACTTCCACCCCCACGACCCACTACAATTGCATCACATCCCAAGGTATCTGCATATGCCAACGCCTCTACAATCTGTGAAGCAGATTTATCCCCCTGAACCAAAGTATCAACAATTACAACCTCAAGGAGCCTCCAGCGTTTATCAATAATCTTAAGCATATCTTGTAACCCAGCACTTTTACTTGCTGTAACCAATGCTATTTTTTTAATAAATCTTGGTTGATTTTTTTTATATTTAGCCTCAAAATACCCTTTATCTTTCAACTTCTCTTTTAGCTGTTCATATGCCAACTCTAATGCTCCTTGACCAAAAGGCTCAATAGTAAGTGTCAATAACTGATACTCACCCCGAGGTGTATAAACAGAAATTGACCCGTTAACAACAACATGTTGCCCCCGTTCTAATCTAAATTTTAGTCGATTTGCATTCGAACGAAACATCACACATTTAATAGTAGAGTTTTGGTCTTTTATCGAGAAGTAGATATGACCAGAGTTGTGATAGGTTACAGATGAGACTTCTCCCTCTACCAAAATGTGCATAAAGGTTGTCTCTAGTAGAGATTTTATTTTTATATTTAATGACGAAACCGTCATCGTTTGATAGCTGTCCATTATTATCCTAAAGAAGTATCTTCCAATAAGCGTTATTTTAACATATTTTTATACCATCTACCCAAAAAAGTGTAAGCCATTAGAAAAAGTTATTAAATTCAATCAATTATAAGCTTAATTTATTATTATCAGAAAAAATTAGGAGAATATATGAAAAAAATCATTACTCTATCCATTACAATGGGATTAATCTCGACCGTTATGGCACAAACCAACGAGAGCAACACTACAAAGAGTAGCGTTAATTATGTTAAAAACCTTGAGATTCAAACAAAAGGATTAAAACAGATAAAAGGTCTTTTAATGACAGTAAAGCCTGTCATTATGGAATCACTAAAGAGAGATAAAACAGGTCTAGAGGGAGCTGTTCTCTGTTCAACTAAAGCACATGAGATGGGTGCAAACTACAATAAAAGTCTTCCAGAGGGTTCATCTATTCGAAGAACTGCTATTAAATATAGAAATCCAAATAACAAACCAGATGCTACCGACTTGGTTGTAATGAATGATATGATTGCAGAAGGTAATCTCTCTAAACCATTGGTTGTAGATATGGGTAAAAGTTTCCGTGTATATAAAGCACTTCCTATAAAACCACCTTGTTTAAAGTGTCATGGAAATTTAGAGAGTATGCCAAAAGAGATGAAAACACTTATCAACAAAAAGTATCCTCATGATTTAGCAACAGGATTTAAACTCAATGAGTTCAGAGGGGTTGTTGTCTCTGAAATTAAAAAGTAAACTTATTGTGGTATAACAGCTGTTGTACCACAATATCCATTTAAGCAGGTTTTTGAGCAATTAAAAGTGTAGAGATTCCCATCGAGAAAGATTTTGTATACCTCATCTTAAATCCAGCCTCCTCAAGCTCTTTAGCCAACATCTCTGTGGTTAAGAACTCTTCGATTGAATCAGGTAGATACTTATAAGCTTCATAGTTTTTAGAGATTAATCCACCTACTTTTGGTAGTACTTTTTTCATTCCAAAATCTACCACTTTTGATACTACTCCACTCTTTTCTTGTTTTGTGAACTCTAAGATAACTACTAAACCATTTGGTTTTAAAGCTCGATAGAACTCTTGAAGGGCTTCTACTCGGTCAACCACATTACGGATTCCATAAGAGATAGAGATAATATCTGTAGCTTCATTATCGACTGGTAGCTCTTGAGCTTTTCCTTCTAAAAACTGGGCAAAATTTACTTTTTTTCTTGCTACATCAAGCATACCTACAGAGGGGTCAATACCCACATATTTATTTACTTTAATATTTTTCTTTTTAGCATACTCTTCCCAAAATAATAGCAAATCTCCCGTTCCACAAGCCACATCGGTTATTTGAGTTAGCTCTTTTTTATCTAAAAGGTCATAGGCTTTATCACACCCTTTTCTTCGCCACTGCTTGTCTATTCCCATACTTAATACTCTATTTGCTAAATCATATGTTGATGCAATATCATCAAACATATTTACTATTTTCTCTTGTTTCTCTTTTTTGTTTATTTGATTTTCCAAAATTGATTGCTCCATTTTTTATTAATCATATTATATCTAATCTTATGCTATATTAAAAAAATATAATTTTCAAATAAAGGTTATCTTATTATGAAACTCTTTTTTGCAATCTTGATAAGCTTTTTAATTGGATGGATGGCACATACTCAAAACCCAATTAAAACAGTAAGCACTTCCCCTACTCCAAAAGATTGCATCAATGACAACCAATTAAATCCAGAGATTGTTGAAAAGATTGTTATTAAAGAGGTTATTAAATTTGTACCTAAAAAAGAGATAATCTACAAAGAGAGAGAGAAAAAAGAAGAAACCAACAGTTCAGAGAAAGACCTATTTTTAATGGCTTTAGATAAAGATGAATTTGATGAAGCGATGGAGTATTATCAAGATGCAGATGAAGAGAAACATCCACTCTATCAAACAGCACTCTTTGGCTATTTCGAGAAAATAAAAAGAGCAGAACCCGTTAAAGCAAAGGAGCAGATGCAATCATTTATAGAAATTGAACCTAAAAGTAAAATTATTCTCTTCCAATTAGTAAACTTCTTAAAAAATCAAGAGAAGTATCAAGAGGCACTTAATCTTCTTATAGAGTTTAGCTACCTTGCTTCTTATAAAGAGAAGCCCAATATCTATAGTAAAATCAAAGGTATCTCACTTAATTATATTGAAAAACTCTCCTCTACAAAAAGTTTTCAGCCTATTATTGATTTTCTTTTAAATCGTATGGATTCAGGTGTATTGGTCGACTTCTACTCATTTGAGTTGGCAAAAATCTATACAAAAATAAAAGAGTATGAGAAAGCAATTAAACTACTCGAAGAGTTAAAAGAGAGCAAAACATATAAAGAACGTGCCAAAGAGATGTTGGTCTATATTCAAAATAAAATCGAAGAGTTAAAAGAGTACCCTATTCAGATTCCTCTGATTAGAGATGGTCTACACTTTTTAGTAAATGCCTATGTAGAGAATATCCTTGTACGCTTAATGGTCGATACAGGAGCATCAATTACAGTCGTTGATTATAAGCAGATTAGCCATCTACCCGTTACCAGAGAGAATGCACTCTTTCACACAGCAGGTGGAGATATACATCAAAGTATCTTTGAAGCGAAAACCTTTACCATTGGAGAGGTAAGCTTGACCAACTTTACAATAACAGGAACAGAGTATGCAGGAGATGACCAAGATGGTCTATTGGGAATGAACTTCTTAGGAAGATTTAAATTTAAAATAGACCAAAAAGAGGCTATCCTCTTTTTAGGAGAGAAGCATTAAAGCTCTCTATATCTTTCTACTCTAATCCAAAAAGGGTCATAATCAATACTGTAGTGAACAGTACAACGCTCATACTCTGTAGGGAGTTGATTTAATGCCTGTTCAATACTCTCTTTAGAGTCTGCATAGTAAAAAAGGTCTCGCTTTC